>Ga0334898_1000818_pt1 | contig 42346 bp, 31 predicted proteins | sample GraSluR3_MG_10_FD_207228 | JGI IMG/M metagenome (GOLD analysis project Ga0334898, IMG submission 207228) | Sludge microbial communities from methane-producing bioreactor in Wageningen University, Netherlands - Granular Sludge_3_08-R3 | ecosystem: Engineered > Bioreactor > Anaerobic >... | reverse complement strand
CATGGAGACCGAAGCAGAAAAAAAACATTGGTCCAATATGGTTTTCGATTGCCCTCCGCATTAGACAACCGACCTCTTTTGTGGGAAGAATTTGAAAAGAAGATTTCCCAAGCAATTTTTGTATCGGCAACTCCCCGTGAATTTGAAACAGAAAAAAGCTCGCAAGTTGTCCAGCAAATCATCAGACCTACGGGACTGCTAGACCCCGAGATTGAAATCCGTTCAACGGACGGTCAAATGAAAGATTTGATGAAAGAAATCCGACATGCTGCCTCTATAAATCAAAGAGTGTTAGTATTAACACTTACCAAAAAGCTATCGGAGGAAGTGTCGTTTTATTTTCTGGAGAAGGGGATACGAGCAAAATATTTGCATTCCAGTTTGGATACCATCGAGAGAATCAAAATATTAAAAGATCTTCGCATGGGGAAATATGATTGCGTTGTAGGAATCAATCTTTTGCGGGAAGGCCTGGATTTACCCGAAGTATCCCTTCTAGCCATTATGGATGCCGATAAAGAAGGTTTTTTACGTTCCCACACCTCGCTAATTCAAATGATTGGAAGGGTGGCTAGACACTTACAGGGCAAAGTTGTTATGTATGCCGATCGAACAACCCCGTCCATGAAGTTTGCTATGGATGAAACAAACCGAAGAAGAGAATTGCAACAAGAATACAACCAGCAGAATAATATTCAACCGCAAGGTATCCAAAAAGCAGTTAAAGATTTGATTGAATTGGAAGAAGAAAAAGAACTTGATAAATTGCAAAAAGAGATTAAAAAACAACCAGATGTTCAATTGTTAATTCGTGGACTTGAAGAAGAAATGCATCAAAAAGCCGAACAATTGGAATTTGAAGAAGCAGCGAAGCTGCGAGATAAAATTGCATTGATTAAACAGCGAATAGTTCAGCAGCTATAGATAGGAGAATACAATGTTGGATATGAAACGGCTACGCGAAAACCCTGATATGTTCAAAATGGCACTTCAAAAGAGATCCATCCCCTCTTCCGTTATTGATTCAATACTTGCATTGGACGAGCAAAGAAGAGAACTCCTGCAAGATGTAGAAACCATGCAGCATGAAAAAAAGATTCAATCTGCAGAAATTGGTCAATTGGCAAAAAAAGGAGAGGACATTTCATTACTGCGTGCCAAAATGAACACTATTTCTGAAAAAATATCGGAAGGTTCTGACAAAATTAAAGATATTCAAGATCTTCTACTGAAAGAAATGTCCATGCTTCCTAATATTCCTGATGAAAGTGTTCCCATAGGAGATTCGGCGGAAGACAATGTGGTGATAAAAACATGGGGGAAGCCTAGAGAGTTTGATTTTGATCCTCTTTCTCATATTGAATTGGGTGAAAAAAACCACTGGATTGATTTTGACAACGGGGTTAAACTTGCCGGAAATAAGTTTACCTTATTAACGGGCAAAGGTGCGATTCTATCACGCAAATTGCAGTCTCTGATGTTAGACTCTGCTTCTGCTAGAGGCTACACAGAAATTGTCCCTCCTTTTTTAGCCAGAAGAGAAGTTTTGTTTGGATCTGGACAGCTTCCCAAGTTTGAAGAGGATTTGTACAAAATCGAAAAAGAAGATTCCTTCCTTATATCCACCGGTGAAATACCCCTGGTGAATATGATGAGCAACGACATTGTTGAAGAAAAAGACTTGCCCTTCAAGTTTGCTGCCGCAACGTCTTGTTTTCGCAGGGAAGCAGGGGCTGCTGGCAAAGAGACAAGAGGTTTGATTCGGGTTCATCAATTTGACAAAGTAGAATTGGTCCACCTTACGACGCCCAATGCATCATGGGAAGCTTTAGAACAAATTCTGCAAGATGCCCAGGCCATTCTTCAGTGGTTGCAATTGCCCTATCGCATTGTGACACTATGCACGGGCGATCTAACTGCATTTACCTCTTCCAAAACATACGATATTGAAGTATGGTTTCCCTCCATGCATAAATATGTTGAAATATCCTCGGTATCGAATTGCCTCGATTTCCAATCCCGTCGTGCCAATATTCGCTATAGGGATCAGGATCGGAATCTACACTTTGTTCATACACTAAATGGTTCCGGCTTGGCTGTAGGAAGATGCCTAGCTGCTCTTATGGAGAATCGTCAGCAAAAAGATGGATCCATTCTAGTAGAGGATGTTTTAAATTCATAAATCATTTTTGCTGTTTTTGAACACTTTTGTATACTAGTAACTAATCTTGGATGGGTGGCCGAGTGGTTGAAGGCACAGCACTTGAAATGCTGCGAGCGAATAGCTCCGGGGGTTCGAATCCCTCCTCATCCGCCATATGATTTGGAGGTGTATATGAAACGTACACTTTTACATAGAGAAATCTTGGTTTTGTTGGCTTTCATGGGGGCTATTTTATTGTTCCCTGCCCTTATTCAGTTGATCATTGCCTTCATTTACTCCTTTTGGAATGTTCAACCCGGGCCCATCATGTCTAATATTATCTATTTGCTTCCCAATCTTTCTATGCTGGTGATTGCTCTTTGGTTTCTCCACCTAGATGGATGGGATTTTGCTACCATTGGTGCTAGCGCTCGGAAGATTCTTCCTGGCTTACTTTTCACAATTTTAGCATTGGTGGGGTTGTATGTAATTCTTCCCATTGGTACGGCCTTGTTTTTTGAACCAAAATCGCTATATGTAACTACACAAACCATCGACATGGACTATACTCTTTCCTTCCTGAGTACATGGGTTGTAGCAGGCATATGCATTGCATTTATGGCATGGGGCTATCTGATCAACAAAACCTACTCTGTTTTACATACAAAAATGTCAGAACAGTGGAAGCAAGTTTTATCTGTTTTACTAGTATCTGTGTTTTTCACTTTGCTCCATGTGCTCCGCTTCCAAATTGCGAAGTCTTCTAGCATTGGAATAGGAGCTGTTTTGTTTGTCTTCCTGTACTGCGTATTCTGTTCCTATTTGTACTTGCGTACACAAAATTTGTTTGTTCCAGCTTTTATGCAGGCCGCCTATGCATTCCCCCCTCTTGGTTTAACAGTGGGAGGAAGATTGGTTTTAAAGAGCTTTGGATTCATTTTCCCCATGGTTCTTTTGTTCGCCTTTATTATCATGTTAGCCGAGACTTATGGAATGTGGGGAAAGCTACTTGAATTTGAGAAGGAAGAAAGCGTTGAATCGAGCTAAAAAAGCTCTTTTTATTGATGGCAACCATTTATTTTATCGATCCTTTTTTGCTATCAAACATCTTTCAACCCCGGAAGGGATTCCTACCAATGCTATTTTTGGTTTTCTAAAATCTCTTCTCAGACTTGTTCAATTGCAAAAACCGGATGTGCTTGCTGTTTGTTTTGACACAAAAGGAGGTACGTACCGATCTAGTATCGTTCCTGAATACAAAGCAAATCGGCCCCCTCCACCTTCTTCCTTGATTGAACAATCCAAGCGTATCCGTGAAATTCTCTCCTATCTGGAAGTTCCTTGGTTTGAAAAAGTTGGATTTGAAGCCGATGACCTTTTGGCAACGTTTGCTAAGGAGTTAACAGAAAAGGAGTATCACGTCAATATTTATTCTGGTGACAAAGATCTGCTCCAAATTATTTCTCCTACCATTCATGTATTAGTGCCTGTGTTAAAACAAAAAGAACCTCTAGAAGCAGACGAGTTATTTGTGTTTGAAAAATACGGCGTATATCCGTCCCAAATTGTCGATTTTAAGTCCTTAGTAGGGGATCCATCGGATAATATAAAAGGGGTGCCTAAAATAGGCCCAAAAACTGCTTCTAAGATGCTTCAAAAGTATTCTTCTATCCAAGGCATATTAGATAGTGCTTCCAAGGAACAAGAAATCTTGTTTCCCTGGGCAGAAACCTTGGGAAAAAACAAGCAGATTATTCAACTGCAGAGCAATGCTCCCATTGACTACCAAGAAAGTGACTTGCAGTTTACTTCCTTTTCAAAAGAAAAGTGGGTCCATGTATCCAATGAACTTTCTTTTCGTAGTTTGCTGCGAGATATTCAATCGATCAATGCAGAGCTTTTTCAATCTACCGTAGATCTCTCCAGTGACAATCATTCTTCCTACCAAGAAGCCATTGAGATACTGCCATGGACTGAAACATCGACCGATCAAATAGAGAATGCGATTGCATCTGAAAATGAATGCGCCATTGTGGTGGATGAAGAGACTATTGCTATTGCTACTCAGAAAGCTTTGTACACCGATACAATCTCTTCTCTGCAAGCTTCCAAAGAGAAAACAGATCGCCTCTTAGAATGGATGCACAATGAAACCTTCCATAAATGGGTATTTGATGGTAAAAAAATGGGACATATTCTTCACTGGGATACCATGGAGGATGGTCAAAATGTAGATGATGCACAGCTTTTGTATTTTCTTGCAAAACCCAATACCAAACAATATACAATGAAAGACTTTCAGATGGATGCGCAAGAGACTCCAGAAACGCCTCCTGCACAATCTGTTTTACGCTATGCTCCCGTTTTACTTGCAGAGGTACAAAAAATGGAAGAAATGGAGCTGTATCTTGACACTGAAAAACCTTTGTCACGGGTCCTTTACGATATGGAGAAAACAGGGATTAAAATCAACGCTACGTATTTGGAAACAATTAAAAAAGAGATGCAACAAAAAATTGAGCAGGTAACACAAGAAATCTATGATCTTGCAGGACAAGAATTTAATATTTCCTCTCCGAAGCAGCTTGGTTTTATCTTGTTTGAGAAAATGGGGCTTCCCTCTGGACGAAAAACCAAAACGGGTTATTCCACGGACGCCGAAGTTTTGGAAAGCATCCAAAGTGCTTCTCCTATTGTCGAAAAGATATTGACTTACCGAGAGTGTTCCAAAATGCTTAGCACCTATGTGATTGGATTGCAAAAAACAGCCAACCCCCATCACATGATTCATACAACTTATTTGCAGGCAGGACCTGCAACAGGAAGAATATCTTCTGTACATCCAAATATGCAAAACTTGCCCTCTGATTCTCATTGGGGACAATACATTAAAGAAGCATTTGTTGTGCGAGAACCTCAGAATATATTTATGAGTGCCGATTATTCTCAAATTGATCTTAGGGTTCTTGCCCATTACTCCAACGACACTAGAATGAAGCAGGCTTTTCAGGATGGAAAGGATATCCATGCCTGGACGGCCCGGCAAATATTTGGAATCGAAGAAAATCGAGAAGTTTCTCGAGAGTATCGTAACATTGCCAAAACTGTCAATTTCGGCGTTATTTATGGCATGACTCCACATGGGTTATCCCAATCGCTACATATTCCTATGAAAGAAGCCAAACAGTTTATTGAAATGTATTTTCGAACGTTTCCTGGCGTTCAGGACTTTATTAGCCAAGCAATCCAATCTGCCAAAGACTCTGGGTATGCCATTACAATGCTAGGAAGACGCAGACCTATCCCTGAACTGCAAAGTAGCAATCATCGCGTTCAATCCTTTGGAGAACGTCTTGCCGTGAATACTGTAATTCAAGGAACCTCCGCTGATATTATTAAAAAAGCGATGATATCTATTGATGCTACCCTTCGAGATACGTATCAGACCAAAATGATCTTACAAATCCATGATGAAATTATTACAGAAGGTCCTGCATCGGAACAATCTGAGGTACAAGAGTGGATCCAAAAAATGATGACAACTACTACATCTCTGGGCGTACCTTTAATGATTCAAATGCATCACGGAAAAACTCTGGCCTCTTTAAAAGTATGAAGCCTTGTCTAGTGGGGATTACAGGACGGATTGCATCAGGGAAATCTGTAGCGGCGGATTATATTTCTCAAACGTATCAATTTCATTTGATTGATGCAGACAAAGTGGGCCATCAAATTTTGGAAGAGCAATCTGTCATGGATGCCATTGCTCATCGTTTCCCCTCTGCTTTCGATAGTTCCACCAACTCCATTCAAAGGGCTATTTTGTCAGATCTTGTGTTTCAAGATCCTAAGAAGCTACGGGAGCTGAATGCTATTACCTGGGCAGGTATTCTTACTAGAATCGCTTCTGAAATTGGACAATATCCGCGCTCTGTGATTGAAGCCATTGGGCTTTTTCAGTCCAGTCTATACAAAAAATGTGACTGCACCCTATATATCAACTGTTCCTTCCTCCATATCCAAAAAAGACTCCAAATGCGGGGACTTACAGATGATAAGATACAGAGAATCATTCTAGCACAAAAAGATCACGCCGCTTCTATGTCACTTGCAAACGTGGTGATAACAAACAATTCTTCTTTACAGGATTTTAGGGAAAGTATTGACCAGACAATGAATAGTTTATTCTGCGTCTAAGAAATATTTTTTGAGACTGGGAAACAGTAGAAACCATAGTAGCAAAGCAAGTACAACGGAGGTTACAGACAGCAGAACGGCCGTGATGTAGTAGCCTATAAAGCCCGTTGATACAATTTCAATAACAATTGCAACAATTTCGTACAAAACAATCAACAAGATTGACCCTAGTAGCCATTTCCATTTGAACCGAAAGAAGGGCTGTATGGTTTTTATCTGCAAGGAAGAAGCTATTAAAGAGAAAAAGCAAACAAGCGACAATGATATGCCCCTGTAAGCAGGAATGCTGCGAAGATAGGGGGCTGTTTTTGCGCCATAGAAAAGCCCAAGGATGGGTTTTATGATAGATACTTTAAAGGAGATGTAAAAAGGAGCTATCATATAGAATATGGCAATAAAAATGAGCAGAGATATACAGAACTTGATAAAAAACGAAGGATTTAAAACAACATTTATTGTTTTGTTTTTTTCTGAATCCATGATAACCACCAAAGGAAATAGAGTACGATCAACAGTATAAAGGTAATTTGGAAAACAAACACGTGCGCGTATTGAAAGTATTCACGGCTAGAGTGCCCTATGTAAATGAGGAGGATAAGGCGTGCATAATTGAACACAAATGTTGTAACAAAAGCTCCCATCACTCCTATAAAGCGTAGTTTTCCGATAGTAGGGTACGAGACAATGAGTGCGGTTAGAATAAAGAATGGATAGATTCCTGTGCAATCTGGAATCATCGCAAACTTCATTTCACTCCCCGATTGAAGAGCTATCTGATTGCCCGTTACGACCGTTTCCAAGCCTATCATTTGCAAACAACCATTGGTAAATTTAGTTGTAAATGCAAGCAAGGGATCTTGGATAAATGGTAATAAGCTGATCAAAACCAAGACAAGGATCCATATCAAAGACCAAAAAAGATACCTTGCAATCCGATTACGACTTCCCGTTGAAATATTTTTGGCATCACTCGTTTTTCTTTTCATGTGATTCATTATATAAAAACCTGCTCATTTAAAAAATGGAGAAATAAAAAAAACGGGGAGATTGTTCTCCCCGTTTTTGGAAAAGAAAGGTTATGGAGGAAAGAGATTAGTTGTTGTGTAAACGTTTTCGTAGGACTAATGCTCCAGCACCAAGAAGGGCAAGCCCAACCAAAGCTAGTACAAAAGGATTGCTTGAAGGGATAGGCTCTTCCATAGGAATATCGGTAAAACCACCAGAATATACGATTGCATATTTCACAGGTCCACCGGGGGCTTTGGGAAGAGAAGAAGGAACAACGCTAATGCGGTATTTCCCCTTCATTTTGGGCTTATTGATAACAATGCGTTCCACATTGTTTAAGGTGTCTGTACTGGTTGCCATAGGAACAGAAACGTTAGGATCTTGAGCAGGAGGAGTACCAAATTGGTTTCCACGGTATATCAATCCGGCAGGATCCACAACAACCAAGTCTAGGTTGTGCTTTAACACAGGCCAAGAGTTAGGAGTAGCCGATTCGTCTGTCCAGCAAAGAGTGACTTCAAAAGGTACATCGGTGTTGTCTACATATACTTCGTAAGTAACAACGTCTGCGTCAACACCAGTAATGTTGTCGTCGTATTTTTGTACTCTCGGTGGAATGGGGAATAAGGAATTGTACACATTTAGGAGTCCCCAGCCTTGGTTAGGATCGGCAATGGATGTAGTATCATTAAAGGTTTCGTCAACGCGTTGGCCTTCTTGAATAATATCGTACTGATTGGGTGCATCTTTTTCTGCCATATTGGTAGCACCGTGGATAAGAGTGCCTTTAATAAGGGCAGCCGTAGGAGTAGGAGCAATGTTTAAGTCTTCCACTTGTCTATAGTATTGGCGAACAAGAGCTGCTGCACCAGATACAAAGCCAGCAGAAACACTGGTACCGCTCATGTAGGCGTAGTCAGAGTCTGGCAGGTTGGTTGTGTAGTCATATTCATAGGGGTATTGGGTTTGATTGCCTGATCCTTGGTAGTTGTATACAGAAAGTTTTCCTACCACCATGGTGCCAGGGGCCACTAAGTCAGGTTTAATACGTCCATCAGAGCTTGGTCCGCGTGTGCTGATGGCAGCCATACCAAATTTACCAGTGGGATCATCCACAAGGCGTTGCCCAGCTATGTGATCGGAGTAACCCCGCAGGATTTCTTCAGGGGATGCATTGAGAGGTAAAGGTTCGTTGGCATTGGCGATTAAATCGTCGCGAATGATTCCCGACCATTCGGGAAGGTCGCCAGTGAGGAACAAACCAAAATTGGCTTGGGTGGAACCAGAATCTCCATACGTAAGGTCATTGAGATCAGGGCGATAGTTTTCTGCAGCTCCCACGGTAATTCCGTTTTTGTTAGGGGCAGGAGCAAAGAAAGTTTGGTTTTCACCATCGATCCAAGGATCGCCGTAGGTCATATCGCCATTAATATCTTTTTGTACATCCACAATGCCATCTAAATCTCTATCGCGACCATTGTCTCCAGCTGCCCATACTGTAAGGAAATCTTGATGGGAGTATTGGAAGTGGTCAACAAATCGAGAGATAGCATTGTAGTCGTAGGTACTGAAAACAGGGGATCCGGGATCGGGGGAATACCCTTGACGAGTACGCAAGAAATAGAACCACCAGCTATTGTTTTGAATTCTTGCCCCCAGTTGATAGGCATCATTCATTGCAAAATTTACAGTTCCAGCAGCTCCAGAATAATAAGGAGCCCCTGGATTGTTAGGAGGACCTTGTTCGGGAGCATAATTGGTTCCCGATGGATCAATGGGGCCAAATTCTGGACCATATACTTCACCACTTACCGAAGGTACATCGTGGAAACTGGGGAAGGGACCGGTAGGTGGAATATCTTCGGGAGGCAATGGGCTCATATCCCATTTATAAGGTACTTCATCCATAGAATAGTAGCCAGCGCTTGCTCCGTCAGGAGAAATTGAAGCTGTATCGGGACCGTCCCATATGGCTGGTGTAGCAAAGTTAGGATGTGTATTGGCAGGTCGATCCTCATTTCTAGGGTGACGATCTCTATCTGCATATTGAGGGTAGGTTCCACCGGGCCAGAAATCTAAAGTATCCCACGAAGGTGTAATACGCTGCACAAAGAATCGTACGTTGGGGGCAACGCCTTTGTATTGACCGCCCGACATAGAACCGTTACCACCAATGACACTGGTGACATGCGTACCATGACCCCACACATCACAATAATTTGCAGGACCTCTTACTCCGTTATTATAAGCCCAGCGAGCGTTTCCCCAGTAGAAGTCAAAAGAGAATCGATAAGCAGCTGATGTGCCCATAGTTTTGCCCCGACCTGGAAGGGTAGGGTTGGAGTTATATCGATTGGCATAACCCGAATAACATCGTGGCCACCCACCATATAGGGTAGAATAGCTATAGGCATAATTCATAGCATAAGGAACTCTGCCGGAAAAGTCAGCACTTAGAGCGCTGTATCCACCAGAGAGACCACTGTCGTAAACAGCAACCAATTCGCCACTACCATCGAGCCGGACAGGAGTTTCTCCTTGGGCGTAGGCTTGGTCTACAAGGTGAACGCCTACAATTTCTCGTCCAATATCAACCTTGAGTTGCATGTTGTCTGGAGGTAGTTCAATACACTGAATGCTAGGTATTGCAGCAAGCTTGTGAATATTTAAAAAGTTCACAGCAACTGTTCCAATGGAGAATGCATCGTTGGAAGCTGTTGAGTAACTAAGAAGAGCAGATTGGCTCTGGTCCCAGATTTTTAGGTGTTCTTCCATAGGATCAACACCGGCCCAGAAGGATACAAGTACGCTGTGCCATTTGTCTTCGGTGTTCATGTCTGGGGGAACTTTGAATGCTGGTACATAGGGCATCATGGCAGATACGTAATCTGCACGTAGAATGGTACCTTTGTTGGCAGGAGTGCAACGTACGACATAGGCATTCTGATGGTAATATTCCACCAGTTCAATGTTATTGAGTTGTAGCTCATTAACCCACTCCCCTTTGACAGGAGCAGTAAATTTGACCAAGTAATAGTTGGGTTCGTTTACATCGGAGTAGTAATTTTCCTCAAAACCCTCCGGGATCGTAACCCCAATAAAGGATTTTGTATCATCATTAGCGGGGTAAATGACGCCACCGTTAATGTAGACTGGATTCGGGTCTTTTAGTGTTGTAACGAGGAGATGATCATTCTTCATTTCCTCAAATTGAGGTTTCGTTGCTTTTCCGTAAAGATAAGCAGGGTATTCTTCAATTACTTCTAGCCCGTTGTCAATAGCCTTTTGTACATCGCTTGGATGTTGCTTATCTACTTGCACGTAAATCTTAGGCTCTGCTGCACCAATAGAGGTGTTAACATTTCCTAAAGTCCCAACAATGGGAGAGATTAACAGAAATGCAATAACCAATACAAGCCATTTCTTAAAGTATCGCATAGATACCTCCCTCTGAAACCAGAACAAAATCATAAAAATTCACACATAATGCTATGCTAAAAAGTTATTATAATTCAAGCGTTTGTCAAGAATACTTGTTGATTTTATTTCGAAGAAAGCAAGCTTCATTATTTCTTTTTTGTTTTTTTGACATCTTTTGGATCTTTGCGGAAATCAAACACAATTTTACCCGATTCTTTGTCAAGCTTTAAACGGGCAGAGAATTTTTTTCGTTTACGAAGAGACCAAAAATCTGTTAACTTTTTGGTCTCTCCTTTTTCAATAATATCCAAAGCATCTTCTTTGGAAAGAGGTTGTTGCAAAATGATTTTGCGGATTTGGAAATCGCAATCCGGGTTGGTACAGCCAAAATAACCGAGTCTTTCTATCATGTCTGCGTCGCATTTTGGACATTTTGCAAAAGGTTTGTCATCTACTATTTTGTCGTAGTCAATAAACTCAAATTCAATTTTCCCCTCATCGGTAAGGATCAAGTAGGCTTCGAAATTCTTTCCTTTGCTAGAAAGGAACCAAAGAGGCTTGGTTGTTCTTTTGTTTTGAAGAAGTGCAACAAGCTCAGTGGAGGGAATTCGACACGACTTAATTTTTTTGGCAATGCTAAAAGAACACTTTGGATTGGTACACTTGCAGCTAGAGGTACGTTCTGTTACTTTGGAGCCACATAGGGGACAAATACCAACTTCGCCTCCTTCTAAAGAGTCGAAATCAGCTTGTTTTACTTGGTCTACAATATGGTTTGTAAATTCTGACATTTCCTTATGAAAATCTTTGGAGGTTAGTTTTTGGTCTTCAATTTGTAACAATTTTCGTTCCCATGAGCCGGTAAGCTCTGGAGAAATAAGGGCTTCTAATTCTACATGCGAAAGAACTCGTATCAGGTACATTCCTTTTTCTGTGGGAATCATTTCTTTGCCGATTCTATCGCAATATCCTACCTTAATGAGCCTTTCAATAATTTGGGCTCGAGTAGCTGGCGTGCCAATGCCCTTCTCTTTCAGTGTTTCTTGCAGCTCTTCATCTGTCACTAGCTTGCCAGCCCCCTGCATGGCAGACAATAGGGTTGCCTCGTTAAATCTGGCGGGAGGTTTGGTTTCTTTTTCTTCGATGGATGTGTTTTGAACATCTACCTGTAAGGAATTGGCAAATCCTTGGAACTGACTTTTTTTGGTAGATTCTCCATAGATTTCACGATAGCCTGGCTTTATCAATATTTTTTCACGAGTTTCGAAAAGTTCTTCTGCAATGTTTGTGATGAAATAGGTTTCCTGGTATTCAGCAGCCGGGTAAAAAATGCTTAAGAAGCGTTTTACAATGACGTCATAAATCTTTTTTTCGTCGTCTCGAAGGGTAGAAAAGTTTGCCTTTTTTGTGGTAGGAATGAGTGCAAAGTGGTCTCCAACCTTGCTATTGTCAACCACCCGTTTGGAAAACTTCATAGAGTGATCCAGGCTTTTTTCTGCAAATGCTTCGTAAGGAGATACCTTGCTTAGTGTTTTCAGTATTTTGGGAAGCTCAGGCACCATATCGGACGGGAGATACCGAGAATCGGTACGCGGGTAGGTGATTAATTTTTTTGCTTCGTACAACTTTTGTGCCACGGATAGCGTATGCGATGCCGTATAGCCAAAACGTTTGTTTGCTTCTCTTTGAAGTTCAGTTAAATCAAAGAGGAGGGGATGGTTTTGTTTGTGCTTTTTAACAGAGAACTTTTCAATGACCCCTGTTTGATTTTCCATTTTCTGGATCTTTTTTTCTGCTTCTTTTTTGGTAGGAATTTCATTCAAATTGGAAGATGGATTGTCTTTTTGGAACCAATGTCCTTCGTACACTACCTTTTTTTCTTTTTGTTGAAAAAGCCCAAAGAGTTCAAAATACGTTCTACTTTGAAAGGCTTGGATTTGTTTTTCTCGTTCTACCAAGATTGACAAGGTAGGAGTTTGGACGCGACCGATAGAAAAAAGATCGCCACACCGACGAGTAATGGCACGCGTTGCATTGATACCAATCATCCAGTCTGCATGCGAGCGACATTTTGCAGCTTCCCCAAGAGAATCAAAATGGGCACTATCTTGCAGTTCATCAAATCCTTTTTTTATTGCTTCACTTGTCATTGATGAGAGCCATAGTCTCTTGATGGACTTGCGAGAACCAGAATATTCGAGTAGATTTCGAAAAATAAGCTCCCCTTCACGACCAGCGTCACAAGCATTGATAATGGTTTGAATTCCACGTTTACGGATGCAGGATAATACCTCATCCAGTTGTTTTTTGGATTTAAGGATTGGCTTTAGCTCGAACTTTTTGGGGAGAATGGGTAGTTTTTCCAGTGTCCAAAATTTATACCCTTTGTCGTAATCTTGCGGTTCTGCTAATTCCAGCAAATGGCCTACCGCCCAAGTAATAATATATTGATCCGAAACAAGGGAATTTTCTTTTTTTTCAAAGACGCCTAGATTTTTGGCTAGATCTCTTGCAACGGATGGTTTCTCGGTAATGATCAGATCTTTCATAACTCACCTTTACAATAAAAAATGGTGGACCTGACGAGACTTGAACTCGTGACCTCCTCCATGCCATGGAGGCGCGCTCCCAGCTGCGCCACAGGCCCACACAAACTTGCTACAGTATTGTAATGGATATTGATAAAAATGCAAATCTCTGTCAAAACTTTTCTTTTTTCTGCAATGGATTTTTTATGAAAAAGATCGATTTACTACAAACAACTTTTCTGTAATTTATATAATGGTAGGAGTGCTTTATTGCAAATATCCATTTTCAAAGGAGAGATTTATGAGTGCTATGAATATTATTAAAGATGAGATCGTAAGCGATATCATGACAGAAAATCCAAAAAAAGTGTATGACAATCAATGTATTGATGAAGTAGCTGCCGTTTTAACTAAATGGAGCTTGAATGCGCTACCAGTTCTAAACGAAAAAGAAGAATTAGTAGGCATTGTTACTTTAGGAGATCTTTTGTTAAAAGCGACTCGAACCCCTCTCTTTGATATGTGGACTACGGGTATTTATGACAATACAGAAGATTTATTGAAAGAATATAAGAAAATTGTAGGTAGTGATGTGAAAGATGTCATGTCTAGACATCCTTTTACAGTTAAGTCCACAGAGCTTGTTTCCAGAGCAGCCACCATCATGTATCGCAGAAAAGTAAAACAGCTTCCAGTTCTTGATGAGGATGGGAAGCTAGTAGGCATTATTACGGCAACGGATGTGGTTAAACTTTTGTACGGCAATGCATAGAGAAGTGTGTTGATAGAATTGAGGTTGTTTTGAAAAAAGAAATGGATACGTTATGTCGCCTCATCCAGGCTCTTCAGAATTACTGGGAAGAACAAGGATGTGTTGTATTGCCTGCCTGGGATATGGAAATAGGTGCTGGCACAATGTCTCCCTATACGTTTTTTTATGTATTGAAAGACCCGCCATACAAAGCTTGTTATGTGCAGCCCTCTAGAAGACCAGTGGATGGGCGGTATGGAGAAAATCCAAACAGAGTGTACAAGCATCATCAAATGCAAGTCATATTGAAGCCTTCTCCGGACAACATACAAGACCTTTATATTGATAGCTTAGCTGCCATTGGGTTCCCTACAAAGGAACACGATATTCGATTTATTGAAGACAACTGGGCAGCTCCCACCTTAGGTGCTTGGGGAGTTGGCTGGGAAGTGTGGCTGGATGGAATGGAAATCACTCAGTTTACATATTTCCAGCAAGTCGGTGGTATTGAGTTGGCGGTTCCTGCTGTTGAGATTACCTATGGGCTGGAAAGAATTTCAATGTATTTGCAGGATAAAAACTCTTTGTACGATTTGCAGTTCAATGAAAACTTGCAATACCAAGATCTCCGAAAAGAAGAAGAGGTGCAACAGTCCCTTTATTGTCATGAAAAAGCTGATCCAAAAAGGCTAACCTCTTTATTTACCTTGTGTTTTGAAGAAGGCGAGATGTGTTTTCAGAACCAGCTTATCTGGCCCGGGTATGAGTATGCACTGAAGTGTTCTCATATCTTCAATATACTAGATGCCGTAGGGGCTTTGTCTGTGTCTGAAAGAGCGCAATATTTAGGACGCGTTCGGTCTCTTGCTCGCAAAGCCGCCAATGCTATTGTTGCAACCCAGGAAGGAGGCCTCTCTAATGAATCGTGATTTTGTCATTGAGATCGGACTTGAAGAACTTCCTTCTGCGGCGATGAAGCAATTGTTGGAGGAAATGCCAAAGGCATTCTGTGCATGGCTCCAAGAACATTCCATTGTTCACGACGAGTCATTTTTCTTTGTGACTCCCCGTAGGATGGTTTTCTATGCAAGCAAAGTAGAGCCGCATCAGAAAATAGTACCACAAAAAACAAAAGGACCTCCCGCATCTGTTGCTTTTAAAAATCAAAAAGAAACCCCTGCATTGCTAGGGTTTTTAAAGAAATGTGGGGCGGATACGTATGAAACAGAAACGTGGAATGGCCAAGACTATATATTTTGCACCGTCCAACCACCCTGTAAAAAGATTGAAGACGTTGTAAAAAACCATTTTTCTTCGTGGCTTCAAGCATTTCCTTTTTCTTCTCAAATGAATTGCCATTCATACAACTTTGTTCGACCTGTTCGTTGGATTTGCTCTCTATATGGAGATAGCATTCTCCCCCTCACCCTCTTTTCTGTGAAAAGTAGCTCCCTTTCGTTAGGATTGCGCGGTTTTCCCGCAATACCCATACAGTCTGCCGAAGAATACTGCGCTACAGTACGAGAACACAACATTATGCTAGATACATCAGAGCGCATTGAGGCTATACAAACCCATGTATCGACCAAGACCCCTCTTTCCATTATTGAAAAGAATGCTCTGTGCACGGAATGGCCAATTGTGTCTAAGGCTGGCTTTTCTGGGGGTTTGCTTGAAGTTCCCAAAGAAGCCATTAAAACCATGATTGAAGATCATTTGATATGCTTTACTTTACAAGATGAAACTGGGGCTTTGCTGCCATCCTTCCAATTTGTGATGAATGGACCGCGAAACGAGAAAAATGTAGCAATGGGCTATGAAAAAGTCATTGCAGCGAAACTAGAAGATGCCAAATTTTTCTACGAGCAAGATCAAAAAGTTCCTCTCAAGGATCGTTCCGATCATATTCAGCGAATGATTTTCATGAAAGGGCTGGGTACGGTCCTGCAGAAAACCAATCGATTGATTTCTCTTGCTCGACAATTCCCTTGCGAAGTGGATGTGCATCTCCTTGAAAGAGCTGCATTTCTTTCCAAAATGGATCTTTCGACACATATGGTACAAGAGCTTCCAGAGCTGCAAGGTACGATGGGCAGGATTTATGGCTCCTTGCAAGGGGAAGACCAGTGCGTGTGCAATGCCCTTGAAACGTACTATTTTCCTGCAAGAGAGGCAGATCCAGTTCCAAATGATGACATGGGGAGAATACTGGGGATTCTTGATCGAATAGATACATTGGCAGGTGCTTTTGCTATTGGTACTTCTGTGACTAGTTCTGCTGATCCACTTGGGTTAAGAAGACAAATGAATGGTCTTTTCCGGATTCTTTTAGACAGACCCTTTTCATTGGACTTGCATGAAGCATTTTCACAAGCCCTTTTGTGTTATCAACAAGAAAACTCTTTGGAGGTGCAAACGGATACCGTTTTGCAGAAATTGGCTAAATTTTATACATTGCGGTTGACGTTGTTTCTCCAATCGATTCATCGGTATGATCTGGTAAATGCAGCCTTATGCTTGCCCTGGATTCATCCTTTTTCGGCCAAAGAGAAGATCGTTCTTTTAGAAAAGGAATCGTTGAATCCAGAGTTAAAAACTCTTTGTGAATCGTTTACCCGAATCCGAAACATAACCAAGGGAGAATACTCCTGCACCCCTGTCCAAGAAGAACTTCTTGCAGAACCGCAAGAGATGGCATTGTATGAGGCCTTGGAAAAAAATAGTTCCGATGAGTATGCACCCATAGAATCTGGCGATCTTGTAATTCAACTCAAAAAAATGTATTCTTTGAACCCCTTTATTGTGGATTTTTTTGATTTTGTCCTTGTCAATTGTGAGGATATTGGTATCAAAGACAATAGACTTCGATTACTATCAGCAATCAATCGTTATTTTTTACGTTTTTGTGATTTTTCCAAAATCGTATTTCAAGGAGGCAATTAATATGAATCAAAAATTTGTGTATCAGTTCCAAGAAGGAACCAAAGAAATGAAGGACTTGCTAGGAGGCAAAGGTGCAAATTTGGCTGAAATGGCACGTCTTGGTATTCCTGTACCACCGGGCTTTACGATCACCACAAAAGTATGTCAGTATTACTACGAACACGATCAAAAATATCCAGAAACCTTAATGGACGAAATTAAAGACCATTTAGCACAGATGGAAAAAGATTCGGGGAAAGCATTTGGTGATCCACAAAATCCTTTGCTAGTCTCTGTTCGATCTGGGGCTGCTGTTTCCATGCCCGGTATGATGGATACGATTTTGAACCTTGGGTTTAACGACGATGTGTTTGAGTATCAAATAAAAAATGGGAACAACCCAACATTTATATGCGATTCGTACCGTCGATTTCTACAAATGTTTGGCAATGTTGTGTATGGAATTCCTCATCATTTGTTTGAAAAAGTGCTTTCCAAAGTGAAAGAACAAAAAGGTGTCAAGCTTGACAATGAGATTGATCAAGACGGTTTAATGCGAGTCATTGAAGGCTATAAAAAGATCTATATCGATGAAAAAGGAAAAGGGTTTCCCCAAGATCCATTCGAACAACTAATGGATGCTATCAATGCCGTAGTAGGATCATGGAACAATGATCGAGCCAACATTTATCGGAAACTAAACCGTATAGAAGGATTGCTAGGAACTGCTGTAAATGTGCAAGCGATGGTTTTTGGTAACAAAAATACTCAATCTGGAACTGGTGTGTGCTTTACCCGCAATCCATCCACTGGAGAAAAAGGATTGTACGGTGAATTTTTACTGAATGCACAAGGAGAAGATGTTGTTGCTGGCATTCGAACGCCGAAGCATATCAAAGAGTTGGATGACATTCTTCCTGATTGCTACAAAGAATTGTTACACATTTTGGATACGTTGGAAAGTCATTACCGAGATATGCAAGATATCGAATTTACCATCGAAGATAGCAAACTGTACCTATTGCAAACAAGAAACGGAAAGCGCACCGGTGCTGCCTCTGTACGCATCGCAGTGGACCTGGTAAACGAAGGGGTATTGAACAAAGAAGAAGCCATTATGAGAGTGGAACCAAATTCATTGAATCAGCTTCTTCATCCATGTTTTGATCCATCTCACCAGAGCAAGGCAGTTGTCATTGCTAAAGGCTTGCCAGCCTCTCCCGGGGCGGCTTTCGGAAAAGTAGTTTTTACAGCCGATGAAGCTCAAAAAGTTGCCAATAACGGAGATAAAGTGATTCTTGTCAGAGAAGAAACATCTCCTGAAGATATTCAAGGAATGGATAGTGCACAAGGTATTTTAACCGCCAGAGGCGGGATGACTTCCCATGCAGCAGTTGTAGCACGTGGAATGGGGAAATGCTGCGTGTCTGGTGTACACGAGATTACAGTCAATGAAGAAGAAAAATATTTCAAAACTCAATCCGGTGAAAAAATTAATGAAGGCGATGTTATTAGTTTGGATGGTACAAAGGGGGAAGTATACAAAGGTGAATTGCCAACCTTACCTCCAAATCTAAGTGGGGAATTCGGACATTTAATGGAATGGGCTGATCAAATTCGTCGTTTGGATATCCGAACCAATGCAGATACCCCTAAAGATGCCCATCAAGCAGTTCAGTTTGGTGCCCAAGGAATTGGTCTTTGCAGGACAGAACATATGTTTTTTGAAGGAGAGCGAATTCAAGCCGTTCGAGAAATGATTTTGGCCGAAGATGTGAAGGGCCGGGAAAAAGCCTTGGCCAAAATTCTACCGATGCAAAGAGAAGATTTTATTGGGATTTTTAAAGCAATGCAGGGACGTCCTGTAACTGTTCGACTGCTGGACCCCCCTTTGCATGAATTTTTACCCAGCGACCCAGAGGATATTCAAGAGCTGGCTACAGAATTAGGTGTTTCTCTGCATGTGTTGAAAGAAAAAATCGATTCCTTAAAAGAATTCAACCCCATGCTAGGACATCGAGGTTGCCGTTTGGGAATAACCTACCCGGAAATCACTCGAATGCAAACCAGAGCCATTCTTGAAGCTGCTTGCATGCTTGCCAAAGACAAGCAAGAAGTACACCCAGAGATCATGGTACCCTTGGTAGGAACAGACAAGGAATTCATTTCTCAAAAAGAAGTGATTGATGAGACAGCTACGGTTGTCATGAAAGAGCAGGGAATTACTCTTGAGTACCTGGTGGGTACCATGATTGAAATTCCACGTGCCGCTTTGGTTGCTGCAGATATTGCCAAGAGCGCTGCATTCTTCTCTTTTGGGACGAATGATTTAACTCAAATGACCTTTGGATATTCCCGAGATGATGCTGGTAAGTTTTTAAGTGCTTACTTGGAACAAAAAATACTTCCCGTAGATCCATTTCAAAGCATTGACCAGAAGGGAGTTGGTAGGCTTGTATCTTGGGCTTCAAAAGAAGGCAAAGAAGCCAATCCATCTTTAAAACTGGGAATTTGCGGAGAACATGGTGGAGATCCTGAATCTATTGTATTCTGTGATACATTGGGTTTGCAGTATGTCAGTTGCTCTCCTTATCGAGTTCCTGTAGCTCGTTTGGCCGCTGCTCAAGCTTCCATCATAAATCGTAAGTCCTAATTACTACTTACGTATTGTTATATTTGATAGGAAGCATTCTCCTTTGCAGAGATTGCTTCCTATTTTTTTTACTAGGGTGTAGGTGCTATGGATCATCACATTGAAGACTATATTCAAGAAATCAAAACCAGAATTAATATCGTTGATTTCATTGGTAAATATGTTTCGCTCCGGAAAGCAGGGCAGAATTTTGTTGGACTGTGCCCTTTTCATGTAGAGAAAACTCCATCCTTTACAGTGAACCCTAGAAAAGAAATCTTTTACTGTTTTGGATGCCACACGGGTGGGGATATCATTCACTTTGTTGAAAAATTTGAAGGGCTCACGTTTCAGGAAGCTGTCGAGGAATTGGGTAAAAATGCCGGCCTTGAACCACCTAAGTGGGGGCACCGACGATCGGATTCCCAGTACAATCCTTGGTTTGAGTTTTTAGAGACTTGTTCGCAGTATTTTCAAAAAAATATGAATCAACATCCAGAAGCCCAAGCATATTTGCAAAAAAGAGGCATTCATGCATCTACAATTGCGACTTTTCAAATAGGATTTGCCCCACCAGATCCAAAGGATTTTATTTCATTTTTTACAAAGCTTGGTTTTCAAAAGGAAGATGCTAAAACACTTGGTCTTGTCAGGGAAAAAGATGATGGATACACCTACCCCTATTTTCGGAATCGCGTAGTGTTTCCTATTCTTGATCTGCGCAAACGAGTGATTGGCTTTGGAGGAAGAGCGATTGACCAAGAGCAAATGCCCAAATACCTGAACAGTCCAGATTACCCACTTTTCCATAAAGGGGAGAACTTGTACGCTCTGTCGCTGGCTCGTTCTTCAATGAACCGGGAGAAAAGTGCAATTCTTGTGGAGGGATACATGGATGTCATTTCTTTGTACCAACACGGAATTACAAACGTAACTGCCTCGCTGGGAACTGCCTTTACCTTAGAGCAAGCCAAGCTGCTACGAAAATATTCAGACACACTATATATATGCTACGATGCAGACGAAGCAGGGAAAAAGGCCATTCTTCGATCCATTGATATTGTTTTACCTATGGGGTTTCCATGCCGCGTTATACAGATTCCAAAACCGTACAAAGATCCCGATGATTTTATCATTGCCAAAGGCAAGGAAGCATTTCTGCACCAAATGAAAACAGCAAAAGGAGCCTTGGAATACTGCTGGGAAGCATTAACCGAAGGGAAAAATCTACAAGATCCGATTACTGCCAGTGCTGTAGTAGAAAGTATATTTCGTCGATTCATGAAGGTGAAAGATCCTGTTCGAATCGAATCTTTACTCAAGCAGATTTCGCTCGATATTAAAATCAAACCTTCTTTGCTGGAAGAAAGACTATACTCCATGTCAAGAGGTTCTTTGTCTGGGAGAAGAAAAACCAATTCGAAGCGATCCAAACAAGATTCAGAAACCATCATTGACGAGCGAGACGCCACTCTTGTATTGAAAGCAATGATCACACACCCCAAAGATTGGGCAGGCATTATTTTCACAAAACTGCACAAAGAAGATTTTCCTACAGGCATTTTTCGGGATCTTTTTACCGAGTTTTATGAACTATTTCAAGAAAAAAAGAGTATTCAGGTGGAAAATTTTCAAGAAGATCCTGACAAAGAGATTTTTTATAGTAAACTTATGGAACTTCAAAACATGAATAATAAATGTATTGAAGGTGATGTGATTCCACAGATCTTATGTCATGTGGATGCTGTACGTAAGAAGAAAAATATACTTATACCTTTGCAAGAGCGTGTGAATAAAGCCGAACTAGAGGGCAATTTCGAAGAATCAAAGCGACTTCGAGTGGAAATTTTACGAATTAGTCGTGAAGAATACTAGATTAGAAAAAACGAGAAAGGACTTCTCCGTAAAAGATGAAAAAAAAAGAACTCCAAACAAAAGAAACTGAACAAGAAGCTTCTACTAAAAAAAGATCTGTTCAGCTACCAAAAAGAGATGAAAACGGACGATTTATTTCATCCAAAAAAGTAGCGTCTTCTACAAAAAAGGCGTCCTCCAAGCCTACAAAAACGGCAAACAAAAAAAATGAAAAAATGGATGAGAAGAATCGTACTTCTACTAGCAAATCCCGAAAGACTAGCAGAAAAAAAACACCTGCTACCAAAGAAAATGAAGTCCCTAACGAACAAGTATTGAAAGATAAAATAACAAGCAAGAAAACAGAATCGACAGATTCAAAAAAAACAAAAGGTAAAACCACCTCTGCAGCACAGAAAAAAAAGAAACAAAAAGAGTCTAAAAGTGCATCTGTAGAAGAGAAAAAAACCCTGCAAAAAACCAAGAAAAAGACAGACAAAGCACCATCTAAAGAAGTTACCGGCAAGAAGCCTACCGAGAAAAAAACGAAAAAAGTGGGAACCAAAAAAATCACAAAAACCAAAAAAAGTGGGAAGAAAACAGTAAAAGATGCAGCAAAAACTTCCAATAAAGAACCACTTTCCATCGATATAGCAAAGCAAATATTAGAAGAGAATGGACCGGAAGCGGAAGAACGCATTCGTACCATTCCAGCTTTTAGGAAGCTTCTAAGTGCTAGTAGCAAGGGTAAAGTTATTGAATACAAAAAAATCATGAACGTGATGGAAACGGTTCAAATGTCAGAATCTGATGTTGAAATCATGTATGCGATTTTGGACCAAGAAGGTATTGACTATGCGGAAGCGGGAGCTGCTTTGCACCCCGATAGTGCTCATCAAGAAGCAGATGATGCCGAGGATACAGATATTGAGGATGTGGATTTAAAAGATCCTATCAAAATGTACCTAAAAGAGATTGGGAAAATATCCCTTCTTTCGTTTGATGAAGAAATTGAGCTTGCTAAACAAATTGAGAACGGCGAATTGGATGCAAAGAAAAAACTAATTGAATCCAACTTGCGACTTGTTGTCAGTATTGCCAAAAAGTACACGGGGCATTCCTTGTCCTTTTTGGACCTTGTTCAAGAGGGCAACGTTGGACTTATACGTGCAGTTGAAAAATACGATTACCGAAGAGGATTTCGGTTTTCAACCTATGCCTCTTGGTGGATTCGACAAGCTGTAACCAGAGCTTTAGCGGATCAATCTAGAGTCATTCGAGTGCCTGTCCATATGGTAGAATCCATTAACAAAATTCAACGTGCAGAACGTCATTTGTATCAAAAATTAGGACGACCTGCTACGCACGAAGAAATAGCAAAGGAATTAGGGCTTCCTGTGAAGAAAATCCGTGAATATTTAAAGGTGTCCCAAGAGCCAATCTCGCTAGAAACACCTTTGGGTACCGATAAGGACAATCGGTTAGGGGATTTCGTTGAAGACAAACGAGCCATTTCGCCCGAGGAAAAAGTGGTTGACCTTCACTTCAAAGACCAATTGTATGAAGTATTAAACAACCTTACTGAACGAGAAAAAGAAATTCTCTTGCTTCGGTTTGGATTAGAAAACATCAGACCTCATACCCTAGAAGAAGTGGGTAAAATATTCAATGTGACGAGAGAAAGAATTCGACAAATTGAAGCAAAAGCTATTAAGAGGCTTCGGCAAGATATGAAAGCGAGACTTGATAAAGAATAACTAGCGCCGCTGTATATGGTTGCTTGCTAACATTTGCAATACAGTGTGAGCTGTATCTTTCAATTTTTCGTTTTGACTCCAGTTTTTCATGATGATGCTAGTACGGTCTAGCAGAAATGGATCTTTTCGCTTCGCTATCTCCCGGATCATTTGAACGACAATTAATTCGGGATTTTGTGTTTTGGCTTCCAACAGCCATTCGCGAAGTTTTGCTTCCACAACAATGGGTTCTCGGATATAGAAATCTTTAAGTTTTTCTACTACATGATTCCGGACTTGAATATCATGATCCTCGATGAATCTTCCAAGAAAATCAAGAATATGATTTTCTTCGTCCTCGGCTTTTGTATTCACAGAAGTTACGGCTACTATTTTTAGGTCTACGTTATCTTTTAAATCCCAGTAGCGCACAATGTTTTCTGCTAGCTCTTCTTCCTTGTCTTTCCAAGAATTTTTAAGGGCATTGGCGGCAAACTCTCGGATGTCTTTTCGAGACCGAAGTGCTTCTTCCATTTTGGGAAAAGCAAATTCGGGATGATTCAGGGAGATGCCTGCCATGATTAGAAAGGCTGAATATTTTTGCATAGGAAGATACGATTTCAAGAATTCTGTTAAAAGCTTGTCTTCTTCTTTTGGATATTGTTCGTAAAAATCCACCATAGTGTGCACTGTATATACTTGATGCTCCACAGAAGAGTGGTTTAAAAATTTAGCAATATGAGGAAATGCACGCTTTCTCATATAGTTCTTTAGATCAGATTCAATATGTTGCTGGATTTCCAGCTGTTCTTTTTTCGAAATATTCGTTTTAATCATAAACCCCATCTTCCTTTGTCAAAATGCTCTACTAATGATACGAGATAAAGACTATGAAATCAATACAAAGATGTGTCAATTGAAAAGAGTTTTTTGGGAGAAGTACAAGAAAGAATTTTTTGAGAAAAAGGGAAAGAAAAGATATGGTGGGCGATAGAGGAATTGAACCTCTGACCTCTTCGGTGTCAACGAAGCGTTCTACCTCTGAACTAACCGCCCGAAAAGAAGCATACTAATAGTACCAAAAAAAATGTTACTTTCAATACTCTTTACGATATAATAGACAGGATGTATTATTTTGGAGGTATACAATGAATATGAAAACTACACAAACGATCATTCTGTTACTTTTTTTTGTAGGATTTTTGATGATGCCATTTTCGGTATCTGCACAACCTACAGAAGATGCGAAATCGATCGATACTCTTCCCGAAGTTACTCTTCCCCCTCCTCCTGAATTGTTCGGTACGACACCACAAACCGCAGAAGATGGCACCATCGTAATTCCTATGGATCAAATTCAACAACCAGAAAAATCGGATATTGGATCCGTAGGCAGCGATGAATTCACCGACCCAGGAGAAATCGACTTGGAATCCATCAAACCTCCCCCTGTACCAAAGGAACTCCTCGAGCCGGAAGCACCTCCTACAATACAACCTGAAATTGACATTAACGAACCTGCAAAGCCCATGGAATTGCCTAAAGCAGAAGATAAACCTTGGTTTATCAGTTGGTGGTTTGTAACCCTTTTGATTCTTTTTATAGGCGGGATTGTCATATTTCTCTACAACAGTACGGCTTCTGGTGGGAAAAAAGACAACCTATTTCTCTCCCATAAGCGAAAAAAATGAAGATGAAATTTTTAATTGCCATCACACTTCTTTTTTTCATTCCCCTTGGAATGCTTTCTTGCCGCGTCCAATCGGATATCGACCTAGTCTCTATTGATACAAGCCAACTTCGCAATGGAAGAGTGGCATTATACGCTACCTACGACAAAGCTACAGAGAAAATGGTGAACTGGTCACAGCATAGTGTTCTCCGACAAGAATTTGAGCGAATTGAATATCGAGTTGAACTGGTAGGAATGGCCAATCAAGAGTTTAAACAATACACTCTTCAAGAGAATCCTCCTAGCCTTTTGTTGTACGATGTTTATCGCGTGGAAACTGAAGCAGAAGAAGAAAAAGAGGGGCAAACAGTTTTGGATAAAGAGCTGTTGTACCAGGGGGAAAAAAAGGGAAAAAGCTTTTATTCGTACAACTATACCGGACCAACTCAAAAAATTCGTCGCGTCTATGTAGGAGATCAATGTTTTGAAAAAGAATTGCTATCTTATTTGCTATGTACATTTCCATTTGAAAAGGAAACATCAATTACGTTGCGATGGGTGGATACACGGATTCCTCGGCAGGCTGAAGATGCTACCTCTATGGAGGGGACAGTATCGATTCTTGTCGATCAGGTTGAAAACGTACAATCCAAGGGTAGTGACTACTCTGCATATAAGTTGTTGATTCCGTCTTGGGAAATGGTTGTATGGGTGACAGAGGAAGCTCCTCATATCATGGTGAAAATGGAAGATAGCCGTGAAGTAACCGTACTAACGGACTGGAATGAAATATAGCCAAAAAAAGAACAAACGGAAGCATAAAAAAAACCCCGAGAATGACTATTCTCGGGGTTTTTTTTATGATTGAAAAAAAGTTCTATTCTCCTGCTTCTGCAGGAGCACCATCTTGAGGAGCATCTCCGGTTGGAGCTTCTTCACCAGCAGCTTCTGCTGCAGCCAATTCTTCTTCAACTTGAATGTTACGGGTGTAAAATCCGACAACTTTTAAATTCGAAGGGGATACCATTGTAATGCCTTCATTTAAAGGCAAATCACGAGTGTAAATGATCTCTCCAATATCGAGATCGGTAATGTCTAAATGTAATTCTCGTGGTAAATCTTCTGGTTTCCCTGCAATTTTCACCTTAAACAAGACAAATTGAAGCTTCCCTCCGTTTTTAATACCAGCACATTTTTCTTTGTTCTGAAGACGAACAGGTACAGTAATGGTAATTTTTTGATCTTTACGAAGGGCCATAAAATCTACATGAAACGGTTCAAAAGTAACAACATCCTGTTGGATTTCTTTAATGACAGTAGGAATTACTTTCCCATCTGGGAGAGTGCAATTCATAATGACATTTTTTCCATTTTTCTTAAGCATTTGTTTTAATTCTTTTCTGTCCAATGCAACAGGAATATTCTCCATCTCTTTCCCATAAATAATGGCTGGGACAAGATATGGATTTGTTTCATCTCGCTGTTTAAGTCCGAATTCGATAACTTCCATACTTAACTCCTTACGTGTTTCTACAAACATAGAATTTTATTGAGGAACGGGCGAAAGTCAAATCTCTATTCTGGAAGTTGATGATCTTTAAACAAAGTAGGTCCAGAAATATCATCAAAAACTTCCGATAGAGACATATTCATACAGATCCGAAAGACGGCTTCGGCAATTAAGGGTGCAATGGATAAGATTTTCAGCTTTGAACAGGTTTGTAGAAGCTCTTTCGGGTGATTAACAGAATTTGTAACTACAATTTCTTTAAAAACAGACGAATTCATTTTTTCCAAACAATTGCCAACAAACAGCCCGTGGGATATGCATGCAAATACTTCTTTGGCACCCTTTCTCATAAGGAGTTCGGATGCCTTGCACAACGTGCCCCCAGTAGATATGATGTCGTCCATCAAAATGGCACTTTTTCCTTGCACTTCTCCAATCAAATGCATGCTATCTACTTGATCCGTTTCCGTTCGATTCTTTTGACATACTGCAATATCGCAGTGCAACATGCGACTCAGCACTTTTGCACGTTCTACGCCTCCCATATCGGGAGAAACAATGATTGGTTGCTCCAAATGCTTCGATAAGAAATAGTTTTTGAAAAGAAGCGCAGCTGTTAGATTGTCACTTGGAATGTCAAAGAATCCTTGTATTTGACCTGCATGCAGGTCAACACTCATAAAGCGAGTAGCTCCTGCGGTTTGAATGATATTCGCCATCAGTTTTGCTGTGATGGGTTCTCTTGATTTGGTTTTTCGATCTTGCCTTGCATATCCAAAATAGGGAACAACCACTGTAATTTTTTCAGCAGAGGCTCGTTTTAGGGCATCAATCATAATGAGCAGCTCAATAATGTAGTCGGAACCACCATTTGTGGATTGAATCACAAAAACTTCTTTGCCACGGATGTGCATCGTAGGGCGACAATATATTTCGCCATCGGAGAACCGACGGATATCCATATGACCATGGGTGATTCCTAGATGATTGCATATTTCTTGCACCAGGGGTTGGTTGGATGATCCACTAAAAACAACAACCGATGGAGGATGAAGTCTCATGATTGCCTCCGTTTGTTTTTTGATTCTCGATACTTCTCTGCCCAGTTTTCTTTGGTTTTTTGTTCATTTCTTTCAATAGCCAAAGCATTGGGAGGGACATTTTGAGTAATCACTGAACCAGCGCCTGTAAAGGATCCTTTTTCGATGGTAACGGGAGCCACAATAATGGTATCAGATCCAATAAAGACGTCTTCTTCAATAATGGTTTTGTGCTTTTCAAAACCATCGTAGTTACATGTAATGGTCCCAGCTCCAATATTGGTTCGTTCGCCAATCACAGCATCTCCTAAATACGAGAGATGATTTGCTTTGCTGTCGGGTTTCATTTCACAGTTCTTCATTTCTACAAATGTGCCTGCTTTTGCTCCATGTCGAATAATGCAGTTCTTTCGAAGAGACGCAAAGGGGCCAATAGTGCAATGGGATTCAATGGTGATTTTTCCCTGGTCTCCTCGAATGCAAGCAAAGGGGCCAATGGTACAGTCTTGTCCAATGTCTACTTCCCCTTCAATCCAGGTATTTGGTTTGATGGTCGTATCGTTTCCTATCGAAACATTCGGACCTATAAAAGTAGAGGCGGGGTCAATAATGTAGACGCCATGATCAACCATCAAGGAGTGCAGGCGACGTTGGTTTGATATCTGCAGAGCTTGTGCTAAGTCGGCTTTGGTATTGATACCAATAATTTCTTCTTCGCCCTGAATGGTGTAAGTAGAAATGTTGTTTTGATCTTGTTGTAAAGATTCCAATATGTCGGTTAGATAAAATTCTCCCGATGCATTTTTATTATTGATGGCCTGTAGATGCGACTCCATAGCACTACGGGCAAAAATATACATGCCTGCATTGATTTCTGTAATGTTTCGTTCTTCTTCGGTTGCATCTTTCCATTCGACAATTCTTACAAACCTTTTGTCTGCGTCCCGCAGGATTCTGCCATACATTTTTGGATTGTCTACAGAAGCAGTAATCAGCGTTGCATTGGATTGTGTTGCATGAAACAACTTGGCAAATTCTTGAAGAGTTTTTGGTTGAATCAGGGGGGTATCTCCACACAATACCATGATAGATTGAATGGAATGATCTAGTTTTTTGATACCTGCTAGAAAAGCATCGCCTGTTCCAAGGGGTTTGTTTTGAACAGCGAGTTGAATACGATCGGAAAAACGTTCTTTAACACTATTTTCATATTGTGGCGAAACAACAACAATCACTTGAGAAGGCTGAAGAGCTTCAGCTTTTTCGATGATATTCTCTACAATTGGTTGTTCGTCGAACATTGTGAGTACTTTTGGATGACTTGATTTCATTCGGGTTCCACTTCCCGCTGCTAAAATGATGCAAGCCATGCTTTGATGATTCATGTGTTCCCCCAAAAATGAAAAAAAAGCTGGGACGGTAGGATTCGAACCTACGAATGACGGTACCAAAAACCGTTGCCTTGCCACTTGGCTACGTCCCAATTCAGTAACCGCTATGCAAGTATATAGAAAAAAGGAAAAAAATCTATAGCTTTAGAACGGATAAAAATGCTTCTTGGGGTATTTCTACATTTCCCACCATTTTCATCCTCTTTTTCCCTTCTTTTTGCTTTTCCAATAGCTTTCTTTTTCTGGTTATGTCACCACCATAACATTTAGCGATGACATCTTTTCGAAGCTGCACAATGGTTTCTCGGGCAATTATTTTCCCGCCAATGGCAGCTTGCAGTGCAACATTGAACATTTGTCTAGGAATGGTTTTCCGTAGCTTCTGTATGATGGCCTTTCCTTTTGCATGTGCCTGATCTTTCACGCACATAAACGATAGAGCATCAACAGGAGCACTGTTGACTAAAATTCGAACCAGCACAATCTGTTCTTCTTGATATCCACTCACCTCATAATCAAGAGATGCATATCCTCGAGAAACAGACTTTAACTGGTCATAAAAATCGATAATAATTTCTGAAAGCGGGTACCTGTATTTCAACATTACGCGATTGGTGGAAATGTATTCCATATTTTGATATTGTCCGCGCTTCATCTGGGACAGTTCCATAATGGGTCCAATATGATCAGGAGGAGTAATGACGGTAGCGTCTACGATGGGTTCTTCAATTTTTTTTACTTGGGAAGGATCAGGGAATTTAGAGGGGTTTTCAACGTCGATCACTTCTCCGTTGCGCAAGTAGATTTTGTAAGAAACACTTGGTGCTGTATTGATGAGTTGAATTTCATACTCTCTTTGCAGTCTTTCATTGACGATTTCCATATGAAGAAGTCCCAAAAAGCCTGCTCTAAAACCATACCCAAGAGCGTCTGAGCTTTCTACTTCGTATTGCAAAGAAGGATCGTTTAGCCGCAATTTCTCTAGTGATGTTCGGAGTTTGGGGTAATCGTTTGGATTGATAGGGTACAAGCCACTAAATACCATAGGAATGGATTTTCGATATCCTGGATAGGGCTTAATTGCGGGAGATTTTGCGTCTGTAACCGTATCTCCTACATTTACAATTTCTGGTTTGCGAATCAAGGCAGAAAAATAGCCAACTTCTCCTGCTGTTAATTCGTCGCATTCGACCATTCCCATTTTGAAAACGCCCACATCCATAACTTCAAAATCTTGTTGGTTGGCCATAAATCGGATTTTCATTCCTTTTCGAATGCTACCATCAATGACTCGAATATGACTTACAACGCCTTTATACGTGTCATAATGGGAGTCGAAAACAAGTGCTTTGAGAGGTTCTTCGTCATTTCCAAAAGGAGCAGGAATGCGGTTTTTCACAGCAAGTAATATATCTTGAATGCCTTCACCACTTTTGGCAGAGGCTAGGATGACTTCTTCTTTTTTACAACCAATAAGCTCATGAATTTCATCGAGTGTATCGGGAATATTGGCCTGCTGCATATCGATTTTGTTGGCGACAGGAATAATCTCTAAATCATTTTCAATTGCTAAGTAAGTATTGGCAACGGTTTGAGCTTCCACTCCTTGAACGGCGTCCACCAACAAAATAGCCCCCTCGCCTGCAGCAAGACTTCGCGATACTTCGTAGCTAAAGTCTACATGACCAGGGGTATCAATGATGTTGTAGATCATGTGTTCGCCTTCGATATCGAACTCCAAACGAATGGGGTGGGATTTGATGGTAATCCCTCTTTCTTTTTCCAAATCCATGGAGTCCAACACTTGCGCTTCAGGGTTTTCTTTTGTAATTTTGTAAAACATATCACTCAATTGAATAAAACGATCCGAGAGCGTAGTCTTTCCGTGATCAATATGGGCAATAATGCAAAAATTTCGAATATTTTTTTTCTTCATTAGATCAATAATAGTAATTTCTACTTCTTTGATGTCAAATTTTTTTTCTCTCCTAGTTATCCTGACCACAAATTATGCTATATTTGTATACAAACTGGAAAGGAGTATTGTTATGAGTCACATTGTTGGTATTGTTATGGGGAGTGATAGTGATTACCCCTTTGTTGTGGATACACTAAAGGTGCTAAAACGATTTGACATTTCTTTTGAAGTATCTGTCATATCAGCTCATAGAGACACAGAAAGAGCATTATCTTATGCTACTTCTGCACGCGAGAGAAACTTGGACATTATCATTGCCTTTGCTGGCATGGCAGCACATTTGGCAGGCGTCATAGCTTCCAATACAACCCTTCCCGTTATAGGGGTGCCTTTGGATCGAACGAGCTTTGGAGGGCGCGACGCTCTTCTTTCTACTCTTCAGATGCCCCCCGGTATTCCCGTTGCTACGGTAGGCGTAGATAGCGGCGCAAATGCAGCTTGGTTAGCCCTTCGAGTGTTGTCATTGCAAAACCCTGCACTACAGAAAAAGTTGGAGGAAGAAAAAGAAGTTACAAAAAAGAAACTTCTTGAAAAAACAGAAAAAGTAAGGGAGATGTGGAATCATGAATCCTAACTCTGTCATGCAGACCTCTCTCAATATACCAGGAGTTACGTTGTTCAAGCGCGGAAAAGTACGAGATGTCTATGATCTTGGAGAACACTTGCTGATTGTTTCTACAGACAGACTATCCGCCTTTGACGTAATCATGAAAGAACCGATCCCTGAAAAGGGGAAGATTCTAACAACAATATCAAGCTTTTGGTTTCAAAAGTTGAAAGATGTTGTTCCAAACCATTTTGTTTCGACTGATTTTTTATCTCACTATCCTCAGTTAGAAACCGAAAAAGAACAGCTCCAAGGCCGTTCCATGATTGTGAAAAAGGCCAAATTAATTCCATATGAATGCATAGTGCGTGGGTACCTGTTAGGATCTGCATACCGGGACTACCAGAAAACGGGAACTATCGCTGGTTATCCATTACCAAAGGGGTTGCACAAAGGATCTCGATTGGAAACCCCCATGTTCACCCCTTCAACAAAGGCAGAAGAAGGGCATGACGAGAACATTAGCTTTGATTCCATGAAAGACAGCGTTGGAGATATTGCAAATACCTTGCACAAGTATTCTTTAGAAGTTTTTCAAAAAGCCAGTGAATATGCTCTTTCAAAAGGAATCATTATTGCTGATACAAAAATTGAGTTTGGGTTTGTAGACGATCAAATCATCATTATTGACGAGCTTTTTACTCCAGATTCATCCCGGTTTATCCTGAAAGAAGACTACGATCAAGGGTTTATTGACAAGTCCATGGACAAAGAATACATTCGATCCTATCTAGCTTCTTTGGAGTGGGATCAAAAACCACCTCCACCAAGTATTCCCTCCGATGTCATTGCAAAAACAAGACAGCGCTATAACGATATCACAAACCTTTTACTACCCTAGCTGCGTAGGAGGATAGAATTGCCATACCCATATTATTGGATTTTACTCGGTGTAGTTTTTATTGTATTGGAAATCTTCACCCCGGGATTTTTTTTGTTTTTAACGGGGATTGCAGCCATTGTTACCGGAGGATTGTCCTATCTTTTCCCTTCCGTTATCTGGTTACAATGGACTTTCTTTGTTGTTTTAACTGTTTTGGCGCTGGTCTTTCTCCGGGGAGTTCTGTTAAATAAGGTGCAGCCAACTGAGTCGAAGAACTCAAACGTGGATGGATTGATTGGCAAGAAAGCACTTGTGATACGAACGGTTGAACCGGATTCGTTAAAAGGGCAAGTTCGCATTGGGGGCGAGATTTGGTTGGCCCAAACCGCGGATGGAACTGTAATTAGCGAACAAGAAGAAGTGATTGTTCATGGAGTAAGTGGCACCAAATTAATCGTAGGAAGGAGTTAATATGCCAAATGCTGTAGTTATCATTATTGGAATTGGAATTTTCATTTTTATTGTTGCAGGACTTGTTAAAATCAGGCCGTACCAAAGAGGCGTTGTAGAACGATTGGGAAAGTACGCGAAAACACTTTCTCCTGGTTTGAATTTTATTATTCCTGTCATAGACACAGTAAAAAAAGTGGATATGCGGGAAAACTTGATTGATGTCCCTCCTCAAGAAGTGATTACCAAAGACAATGTTGTCGTAACTGTCGATGCTGTCATTTATTACGAAGTAACCGATCCATTTCGAGTACTATACAATGTATATCGCTTTCAGCTTTCTTCGGTCAAACTTGCCCAGACAAACCTGCGTAATATTATCGGAGAACTAGAACTAGATGAAACATTGACTAGTAGAGAAATGATCAATACAAGGCTTAGGGAAGTTCTAGATGAAGCCACCGATAAATGGGGCGTGAAAATTACTCGCGTTGAAATTAAAAAAATAGATCCTCCCCATGATATTACGGAAGCAATGAGCCGACAAATGAAGGCTGAACGAACCAAAAGAGCCCTTATTTTGGAGGCAGAAGGTATCAAGCGATCTGAAATCACCAAGGCAGAAGGACAAAAACAAGCTGCCATCCTAAAAGCAGAAGGTTTAAAGCTGTCCCAAGTTTTAGAAGCCGAAGGTGAAGCCGCTGCTATTGAAAGAAAAGCAGATGCTATGAAATACAAAATTCAAATTGAAGCCCAAGGAAAAGCAGATGCCATCCTTGATGTTTACCAATCTATTCACAAAGGCAGACCTACCAAAGACTTAATTACCATCCAATATTTGGAAGCCTTGCAAAAAATGGCCGACGGAAAATCTACCAAAATGTTTATCCCGTACGAAGCAAGCAATGTATTAAGCAGCCTAGGGATGATTGGGGAGATTTTTAAAAACAAAGATGAAATACCAGAACTTCCAGAAGAAGATCAAGTAACCGAGTAATGCTTACGGATATGCAACAGAACTAATTTCTTACATTCCTACAAAGGGGTGAATATAGGATCATTCACCCCTTTTTCTTGAAAAATTTCAATTTTGAAACTTGATTTGTCTTTCTTTTCTTTTTTTTTGGGTATATTGTTACTATGAAAAAGAAATCTATAGTTCGAGAATGTAATGTTAGTATTGTAGAAGATGAAGAAGGTTTTGTCGCTATCTGCGAAGAGCTTGCTATTGAATGTTATGGCGATACACCTGAAGAAGCTCTGGAAAGCTTAAAATCCGAAATCTCTTCTATTCTTGATGAACAATTGGATTACGAAGTCATTCATGATTCTCTGAAAGATCAAGTAGAATTGACCATTCATCCTATTTCCCAAATCGGAGATGCGTAAGACTGTCTGTCTTTTAATTAGTGGGGGCATTGATAGTGCAATTTCTGCACATGTATTGTTACAAAATGGTTACAATGTCCATGCTCTACACCTAAAGCTGTTTCCTGCTGCTACTAACTCGCAAAAAAAGGCAGAAAAAATAGCATCGTTCTTCAATATTCCTTTCTCTGTGTTAGATGTGCAACATCGCTTTTCTTCTTGTGTCATTCAAACCACCCTACAGTCGTATCAATCGGGAGTTACGCCCAATCCTTGTATCCTTTGCAATCCCGATGTAAAGTTTGGAGAAGAAGTGCAAAGGTTTGCATCAGAGCACTCCTTGCATTACATTGCAACGGGTCACTATGCAAAGATTCAAGAAGAACAGGGGTTTTTGTATCTTTCGAAAGCAAAAGATGCTTCCAAAGATCAAAGCTACTTCCTATACCGCGTACCACCTTCTCTTTATCCGACTCTGCTTTTTCCCTTAGGAGACCTGCACAAGAGTGAAGTCAGAGAAATAGCACGTGCCATTGGTTTGCAAAAAGATAGTATCTCCAAGGAAAGCAATGACCTTTGTTTCTATGAGGGGAGCTACCGAGATTTTGCCAGGGAACATCTGCCTTTGCAAAAAGGAGAGATTGTTTCTATGGCAGGAGAAAACTTAGGCATGCACGCGGGGCATTTTCTTTATACGATTGGTCAAAGACAAGGGTTAGGAGTATCCTATTCAGAACCTTTGTATGTGAAAACTTTGGATGCATCTCGCAATCAAGTGTGCCTGGCAACCCGTCAGCAAATGATGTCTTCTTCATTTCAGTTGAAAGATGCAGTATGGAACTTGCTAGACCAGGAATCATTGTCATCCAACCTCACCGTAAAAATTCGATATCGTTCTCCTGAGGTAGCCTGTACAGTTCAAAACATCCCTCCCCATGAAGTACAATTGCATCAACCAGTGTTTGCGATTACCCCTGGTCAATCGGCTGTGTTTTACAAAGGACATCAATTACTTGGAGGAGGGTTTATTGCATGATTTCTATAGGTAGGTATACTGAATAGTTCAACGAATCCTATAGCAAAAAAGAGTTTTGATCCAGAAAAGAGAGTGATAAAATGAAGCCTCGCTATGAAAAAATATCTCTTCTTATTGTGACAGGATATTCAGGTGCTGGCAAAACGCAGTGTCTGAAGTTGTTGGAAGATTTGGACTATTACTGTGTTGATAATTTGCCACTGCCCTTGCTTCCTCAGTTTACCGATTTGCTTCTCACGCGCAGCATTGGAAGGCGCCACCAGAATACAGCTATAGTAATTGACGTCCGCGGGGGAGACCCTATGGCAGATTTGCAAGAGTATCTTGCTACCCTGCAAGACAAAGAAATCCCCTATACTATTCTATTTTTTGAAGCATCTGACGAAATTCTTGTACGCAGATTTTCGGAAACTAGAAGAAAACATCCTCTTTCAGATGGCAAAGGGAATTTATCTGCCATCATTACTGAAAAAGGAATGATGAAAGAAATACGATCGTATGCAAATTACATCATAGATACAACCCACTACGGAATCAAAGATTTAAAAGATAAAATCTTGTCTATTGTGTCGTTTAATGGAGATCCCCAAAGTGTGTCTTTCATGACCATCAATATTATTTCTTTCGGGTACAAACGAGGTGTCCCCATCGATGCAGACCTTGTTTTTGACGTACGTTTTCTACCCAACCCTTTCTATATCGAAGAGTTAAAAGTTTTGACAGGCATGGATCAATCCATTCAAGAGTTTGTTATGAACAACCACAATGCCTCCATTTTTTTACAAAAAGTTGCTGATTTTCTTATGTTTCTTATCCCTTTGTACTATCAAGAAGGAAAAACGCAGCTTACGGTAGGCTTTGGTTGTACTGGCGGCAGACATCGATCCGTTTCAGTGGCATCTGTTATTACAGAGCTATTGGTAAAAAAAGGATACAACGCTCGTTTGGCACATCGAGATATTCATGAAGAGGGTGGGTTGTAATGCTGTCTAAAAAAAGAAATACCCCTCGCTGGTGGGATCGCTTCTTGCGATGGTTTGCACCCGGTATGAAGGTAAAGCGATGGATTGTTTTGATCTTGCTTGGCTTCTTCATGCTTGCAGTGGCGGTGATGGTATTTATAGACTTCACTTCATTAGGAATTTTAAAGCGTGTTTTCATTGATTTTTTAATTGACGTATTCGGTAAAAATCGATTGTATACCCCTACGTGGATGTCCCAATTGTTGGGAGTGGTTGTTTTGGGAGGCGCTAGTTTTTTCGTTATTCTTGGTATCCGCAATCTTCTCCGTTCAGTAGTTGATTCACTTCTGCCTGAAAGAGAAAAAGAGATTTCTGACCTGATTCGAGAATACAGATTTAAAGACGATATGCTGAATGTTTTGGTGATTGGCGGAGGAACGGGGATTTACCCATTTCTTGAAGCATTAAAAACACTGCCAGTTTCTACAACTGCCATTGTAACTGTTGCAGACAATGGCGGAAGCTCGGGTATCTTGCGTAGTGAATATTCCATTCCAGCACCCGGAGATATTCGACGAGCACTTATTGCCCTTTCAGATCGAAAATCTGCCGATTTGGATCACCTGTTTAACTATCGATTTGAAGAGGGATCATTGCAAGGACACACGGTTGGCAACCTCATGATTGCTGGCTATACAGAAATGACGGGTGATTTTTCAGAATCGATCTACAAAATGAGCCAAATTTTATCTGTCAAAGGAAAGGTGATTCCCTTTACTTTAAACAATCTGACCCTTTGTGCAGAATTTGAAGATGGCTCCATCGTCCAAGGAGAATCGGAAATCCACAAAGTGCACAAGACCATCAAGCGAGTTTTCTACGACCCCCCCTACTACAAACCCATGATTCGCGTGATTGAGGAGCTCGATAAGGCCGATATTGTATTAATGGGCCCTGGAAGTTTGTACACAAGCATTTTGCCTTGTTTGATTATTTCTCCCATTGCCGACATTCTATTTCAAAGCGATGCCTTGAAAATTTATGTGGCCAACTTAATGACCGAAACAGGAGAAACCGACAATTTATCTGTGACAGGCCATCTGAAAGCACTTTTCTTCAATGCTGGTAAAAAAGTGGCCGATTATGTTATGATCAACAACGGAACTATCAATCCTGATTTGGAAGAGCAGTACAAGCAATACCACGCCAAACCTGTTTTCCCCGATGTAGAGGCTATACAAAGCCTGCAAGTAGAACCCCTATTCTATGACCTAGTAGACCCTGCCAGCGATCGTATCCGACATTGCCCCGACAAAGTAAAAACAGCCCTTGCCGATGTCATCCACAATTTCACCCATATCCGCGGCAAAAAAATCCGCTTCTAATCCTTATGACCAAAACAAGCTGAAAAAACCGACTTATAGTCGCAAAGAGGGGGTTAGCTATAACCCCTTCTTTCGTTACCGGCTCTATCTTTTTGGGACTATCCAAACAACGCTACGAGTATACATAGAGAATTGTATATGTTACTAAAGATTGCAAGCATGAAATTTGATCGTTGATTGAATGCAATTTGTCACCCATTTCCTCCTACAAAAGTGAATACAAGGGGTTCTCCACGTTTAGACACTCGAAGCAAGAAAGAAGGATCATTGTCCCAGGTCAAGTATCGTGATTTTGGCATGTTTTCAAACATTGCAGGAAGAATCTTGAGATCATCAGTAGCACTCTCGTCTTCTGAAATGCTTTCAGTCTTTCTAAAACCCAAACGCCCAACAATAAGAAGATTCCCGGAAGAGTCAACTTTCACTTGATCACAGTTCAATGAATGAATATGGGTTTGTATTGTGGGTTTTGTTACAAAATATTCTTTTGACCACACAAACGATTGGAAATCCTTAGAAAGCTCCCCAACAAAAAGAGTTTGTGGTAAGGAAGGAGACAAAGGAGAGAGATACGGTTCCCGCGTAATATAGATACGATCGGTAGCTGAATTGTAGACAAGGTGCATCGCTGGATAAAAGGAAACGGGGGAAGACAATAAAGGTAGCGAAAGGTACGTTTCTTGCATCTGACCCTGCGTATCAATGGCAGTGATATACAAAGAAGTGTGTGATTCAGTTTCTGCCATTTTCTTTTTTGTGTGCAAACAATACACTGTACCGCTTGCATCTTCTGTAACAGAGTGTACATAGCCCCCGAATCGAGGTTTTGTGAGAGCAGGCCAGACGAGTTCTCCACCAGATGAAAAACAAAGAACATCCCCCGTAGATGTCTCATTGGAGGGATCCATGATCCCCGTTATTGCTCTGTGTGCTTCAATAGGATCTACCTTTTGCATGACAATATAGACTCGCAAACTATCAAAGCTGCATTGAATATCTATATTTGTTGGTTGTGTAACAGCAGAAAATATTTTTTGGTGCCACATCATATCCCCTTCATAAGATAAGCAAACCAAAAAATAATGATCCGGTTCTGTGTGCAGGTTTTCAGAAACTGATTCAACTGTAGAAAAAGAACCAATCGTGTCAAAGTTTTCTGGAGAAAAAACACCATACAAACGTTCCATAGTAGGGTCAAATACAAACGATTCACAACTTTGCACTGCGTAATTGGAAATCTGCTTGCGTTGCAAGAATGTACCATCGTAAGCATATGTAGAGATAAACAAACCAAAGGAATTGTCTTTTTCTTGCGATTGTAGTTTTTGCGTGTGCACGACAAGAATATTGAATTCTTGATCCTGGGTTAAAGACAATCCTCTTCCGGGGAATACAGGTGAGAGATAGTGCAGCCATTGGATTTGCATATCAGCCGACATGGAACATACAAATCCATACAATTCATTCTGTTGGGAGTCCACGTCGGGTCTACCCGAATTTGCAGGCAAATAGGGTGAATCTGTCATTCCTAGTACAATCATCGATTGATCAGATTGAACCAGAACATCCATAATGATTGTAGCGTTCTTTTTTTGAAGGACTGTATGTGTAATTTTTGAACAACTAATGAAACTGAAGAAAGATAGTAGGTAAATCAAGACAATACACGACACAATAAGTCTTTTAATTTTCATATCAACCTCCTAAATTCGTTTACGGTCTGGTGGTGTTTCTGGTGGTGGGAAATACTGTATGCAATCATTGTAATGTGTGGCAACCCACTGCCATAGGTTTGCTTCTCTGTCTTCTATAAAGGATCTGGCAGCCCACACCCATTTACCCGGTCCATCATATAAAGGTAGTCCTTTATCAGTAGGAGTACAGTGCAGAGCAAAGTCGTATATACCCCAACAACAGAAAATGAATGAACAGTTGTATTCAGATGAATCATAATCGACCTTCATTTCAACAGATGATTCATTCTTAAATAGTTTGTCGCATTCAGTTTTAGTACAAGTGCTAGCAAATTCTCCTCCACACATCTCATCTCCACAATCATCATCTCCACTACTGGAAGCATCTACGCCGTTTTCTCCAAGGGTAGTGTTTACTTTGGTTTGGTTCGCAAGGAGTTCTTTTAGATCCCATTGCCCTTGTTCAGGGATGTGGAACTCAATAGGACCATTGATGGGTTGGTCGTAAGAAGGATGAATGGTTGCTTGCGCAGAAAAGGGAATCTCCATATTGAAAGGATCGTAAATCACAATGGTTGAATCAGAATTCTTATCGATAGCCCTGGCCCATGCTTCTACTCCAGTGCTGTTTGCTACCAAGGAAATCATATTCCCACAGGGGTCATACGCAGCCGAAGCTTCTCCTGTAAAGCAATTGGTTTGGCAGGCAGGAAAAAATGCTCTTTCAACAGCACCAAATTCACACAAACTAACAGCTTGATTCAAATACCACCTCGTTATCTTTTCTTTAGCAGAAGGAAGGATATTTATCCTTCTATCAATATTAATAATCTGCTAGTTTCAATTTTTGGGGGGTTTGTTTTTTTCTAGAGTTAATCTATCTAAAAAATCAATCGATACAAGGACTATCGTGCCAGATAACTCTGATGTGTTATTGTCCATAAATGCATTTTTTGTTATTGGAAAATCTTGAGAATCTGTTTGACCGACGATTCCAAATTGTTGGGAATTATGATTAATTGTTATACTTAATGCTTTGTCACTTTTACCACTACCACCCCACCATGAAGAGAATAGTAACTCTCCATGGGGAGATAATGCAATTATTACTGAATCTACAGAACCATGGTTTTCCTTTTGAAAGGAGGTCTCTTCGGTTATTGGGAAATAGCCTGTAGCCCATCCTGCGGCAACAATCTTACCGTTTGATAAGCATTGAAGCGATGTCAATCTCGAATAAGAAAAACCTGTAGTCCAAATGATGTTTCCATTGATATCAATTTTCATTACATAAGAATCACAAGGGCTGAGTTTACTATCGGTTTTACCTGTATACCAGTTTGTGAATACAAAACTCCCATCAAAATTATGTGTGAATCCGCATATGTAAGCATTAAAATCGTCATCAACTTGGATGTCTAACCCCTCTGACCACATACCGGCATTCATGTAGGTAGAAATTTCAATGTTGCCTTCCAAATCCCAACAAGAATAAAATATGGAAAAGTCATTTGCTTTTTTTTCATGTTGAGGGGCATTTATTATAGGAAAATCATCCGAAGAAGTTGTGCCAGTCACATATAGATTACTATTATCCAACGCAATTGAAAGAATGCGATCGTCATATCTACCACCAAGAAAACTATACCAATTTAATGAGAAAGTAGATCTATTTAATGAAATGATAATACCATCTAAAGATAAATTAGAATTAGGCAGTGTAGATTGTACATTTGGGAAAATGGTAGAGGAATGAGTTGATCCTACGATAAAAACATCTTCTTTGTTGCATTTAATATCAAAGAAACCATCATCAAAAGATCCTCCAAGGAGAATTGAATCCTGGATATCTCCATCCGAATTAAACGCAACAAAAAAGCCACACCACCCCTTTTTAGGAGTAATGTTATCCTTCAAAATTTTTGTATGATCAGGTAAAAATGTGCAGTAAGAATCTGTGTATCCAGCTATATACAATGTTGACTCATCGGGGGATAAACATAGAGAAGTTCCAAAATCTTCAGAATCACCACCAATATATGTCAACCACTCAATATCCATAGATAAATTGAACTTTGCAACAAATGCATCGGTACCTCCTTTATTGGATTCTTGAAAAGCTTTATTTATGGGTAAGTCACAGGATTTTGTAGACCCAACAATATAAAAATTACCAGTAGAATCAGCAATTACATCTTCGATACGATCTAAATCATATCCACCAAAATAACTTGAGTAATCTATATCCTTAGTGCTTCTTTGGATGAATGCATTAATAATGCCAGTTTTGGTGTTACTAAATGAGAATATAGGGAGACAAAGCAGGCAAATTATAATTGTGACAAGACTTTTAAAAAAAAGTTTCATAATTCTATACACCTCGATGAGAAGATACTTACTAATCCGTGTCTGATTGGTCTTCACAAAATCGTAACAAACAATCAATGGTCTGGAGCATTGCGATTTCCACTCGTGTGGTATCACACCTTATAGCATTTTCATAACCATACTTGATTACAGGTTGCCAAAATGACAACTCTTTATTGTATTCAAGTACTCCCCACTCAAAAATTATTTGCAAATTATTCTTAACAGATGATTCCCAACCTTTTTGATTCCAAGGATTATAATGATTATAGGTATTAGACCATCCCCAATCCTCATGGTGATGTTCCCAAAGACTCATCCAATATTCTTTTTCGTTTTTTAAATCTTCACAACTCATGTTTTTTATATCTTCATACCAACCTGAAACAGATCGGTACCAACTTGTATCTTGATCTTGACTAGGTGTTTTTGTTTCTGGATCACAATTCCATGGGTTTGAACCACACATCTCATCTCCACAATCATCATCTCCACTACTGGAAGCATCTACACCATTTTCTTTAACGGTAGTGTTTACTCTGGTCATGTTCGCAAGGAGTTCTTTTAGATCCAATTGTCCTTGTTCAGGGATGTGGAACTCAATGGGACCATTGATGGGTTGGTCGTAAGAAGGATGAATGGTTGCCTGGGCAGAAAAGGGAATCTCCATTGCATAGGGGTTGTAAATCCCAATGGTTGCATTAGAATTCTTATCCACAGCCCTGGCCCATGCTTCTACTCCAGTGCTGTTTGCTACCAACGAAATCATATTCCCACAGGGGTCATACGCAGCCAAAGCTTCGCCTGAAAAGCAATTGGTTTGGCAGGTATGGTCTTGGTAATTCATAGACAGCATCCGTCCATTGGGCGCT
>Ga0334898_1000817_pt1 | contig 42377 bp, 31 predicted proteins | sample GraSluR3_MG_10_FD_207228 | JGI IMG/M metagenome (GOLD analysis project Ga0334898, IMG submission 207228) | Sludge microbial communities from methane-producing bioreactor in Wageningen University, Netherlands - Granular Sludge_3_08-R3 | ecosystem: Engineered > Bioreactor > Anaerobic >... | reverse complement strand
TCATACAAGGATTTATACACCACTTACGGCGATTTTACCGATTTTACGCACAGCATTTTCGGTGCATATAGTTTTGTTGGCGAGCTGTATATGACATCGCAAGAAACCTATACCAGCGATGCGAATCCAAGCGAGGAAGAGGAGTGGGCGTGGCGTGGACCCGCAAATAACGACAGGGAAAAGGAACGGCTAAAGTTTAACGATAAGCTGGCGCATGGCACTTTATACAAAGAATGGACACCCTTTAAACATCCTGCTTATGGCGATATTGAAATTGGTGGCTGGATAAAGTATAGCACGCGAATGCCACACCCGTTTATGATTCAGGAAATGGCTCATCGTAATGCAGCGGCAGTTGTGTATGCTGCGTCGCAAACGCCCGATATTTCTATTGAACTTATTAAGGTTAAAAAAGTTAATGGTAAACTTTATGAGGTTGATGTAAGGCTTAAAAACCAAAATGCAATTCCGAGTATAAGCTATCATGCGGTTCGAAATAAGGTTCACCGAATGGATATACTTAGGGCCGAAGGCGCTAAAGTGGTTGCGGCCGGAGAAATTACCGATTTGTTCAACGGTAAGGTTAGCTACAAAACCCATAAGCCCGAGATACAGTTTGTTCAGGTGCCAGGGTTTGGTATTGCCGAGTTCCGTTTTCTGGTTGAGGGTTCGGGAAGTATCAATTTTAATTACGAATCAATAAAAGCTGGGAATAAAAGTTTAAGCGTTAAACTCAAGTAGGTGTGTTTTGCGTGAATAGGTTTGCTGAATTTCACAGTAAAGGTTTACTCTTTTAGCGTAGCAAAAACCCTTTGCATATCTTCAGCGCCAAACTCATCAATTACTTTAAGGGTGTTCCACCCTTGGTTAAATATTACGGCCATTTTGTGCTCGTGGGTAGTAACGCCAAGGTAAACGTCGTCGAGATACCAGTAAACCTTTTTCCCCATTCCGGTATGCCCAGCCTTGCATATTACAGGTTGGGTTTTGCCGTTAAAGTCGCGAGGTAAGAATAGCTTGGCATCCATATTCGGATAAATAATTTTAAGTGAGTTATCGGCTTTAAATGCAGGGCATTTTGGGTAGTGGTTTGCCAGTTTCTCAATGTATTGCCCTTTTTCTCGGAGGTAGAAGGCAATATCGGGCGGATAGATGGTAACCGATTTTTTTTCGTTTCCAATTAGGTGCCAGCAACGCGAGCAGCTTTGGTATTTGCCATTGGTTGAGAAATAGCGAAACTCATGGTAATCGCAAGCCTTAAGAGGCTTCATTCTGTAAGGAACATCAATTGTATCGGTTTCGGTGCAGGCATCGGTGGCTCTAAAACCTGAGAGTTTGCAAATGGTAATTTGCTTAAAGTCAATTTCATCTTTCGCAAACCAGCTTCGGCTACTTTTATGCGGAAGCGTTTGCAGAATATCGAAAAGGATTGGCCCAGCCGATGTGGCTCCGCTAAGGTTTTTGTTGCTATCGCCGTTAAAGTTGCCAACCCAAACGGCAATGGTATACTCAGGGTTAACGCCAATAGCCCATGCATCCTTATGACCGTAGCTGGTTCCGGTTTTCCAAGCAAACGGTCGCGAACCGCTAAATCGCTCCCAGAAGTATTCGCTTCCGGGTCGTTTCAAATCTTTAAGCATTTCAAGCGTGAGGTAGCATCCTCCTGTGCTAATGAGCTGCATGCTGCTATTTGCCGATTGGCTCTTTATTACAGTGTTTTTAGTAAAAATTCCTTGGTTTGCCAATCCACGGTATAGCGACACCATGTCCCAAAGGTTAACCTCGGCTCCGCCGAGAATAAGGGGAAGGCCGTACTCGTCGGCATTTCTGAATAGGGTTGATACTCCAGCCTCTTTTAAAAAAGTGTAAAACTGAAATACACCGTATGAGTTTAGCAGTCGTACAGCCGGAATGTTTAGCGATTGCACAAGTGCATCTTTTGCTCTGGCTACTCCTTGATATTCGCGGCTTGCGTTTTTAGGCGAAAAGCCATCGAAAAAGGTGGGTAAATCGCGAATTAGGCTCTCTGGGGTAATCAACCCCTCATCGATGCTTAGCGCGTAAAGAAATGGTTTTAGAATTGACCCGCTGGAGCGGGCAGCCAAAACTCCATCGACCTGCCCTCCGTTATTAAAGTCGAAAAAGTTTGGTGAGCCTATGTAGGCTCTTATTTCTCCGGTTTTTGTGTCGGCAACAAGTATGGCCAGATTATGAATACCATAAAATTCGTATTTGTGTGCATGCCGTTGCGCTATCCTATTGCATTGTTGTTGTATTGAAAGGTCTATGGTTGTGGTAATGCTTTTGGTGTTTGGCTGTTTTTTCTTCAGATTTTGTGCAAGATGGGGTGCATGCGATTCGAAAATGATGAATTGGTTGGGAATTGGTTCGAGCAGGGCAAGCTGATATGTTTGTTCGGTAATTATTGCATTCTCGAATAGTTTTCTTAGCAGGCCATTACGTTTGCGCATAAGCGCATCGGAAGTTTTTGTTGGATAAATTAACCCAGGGGCATTGGGTAACACAGCAAGAGTGGCGGCTTCGCTCCAGGTTAGCTGGTTAGGTTCCTTGCCAAAAAATTTTAGCGATGCTGTGCGATAGCCAATCACATTGCCACCATAGGGGGCATGGTTAAGGTATAAACTGAGTAGCTCATCTTTTGAAAAGTGCAAGTCGAGCTTAATGGCAAAAGCAATTTCTAGGGCTTTGTTAAGGTAGGTTCGTTTTTTTGGTTTGCGCATGCGCGCAATTTGCATGGGTATGGTACTAGCACCGCTAACTATTTTGCCTTGCTTATAGTTTTGGTAGGCGGCTCTGGTAAGCGCCGATATGCTAACCCCAAAATGCTTATAAAAATTTTCATCTTCAAAAGCAATGGCAGCTGATTTTAGCTTCTGCGGTATTTTGCTTGTATCGGGCGGAAAGTGCCATTGCTCATCGTTATTTAGGAATGCATGTAAAAGTTCGCCATTACGCGCATTAATAATGGTGCTGTAGCTATTACTAAATAGCGGTTTGCTTGGCGGTATGGTAAGGTATAAAATGACAATGAGCAGCAAAAATATTGCTGCCCACTGCCAAATTTTCAATCTACTTAAAAGCTTCAACATAAACCTTCACTCCTTCGGTAGATGCCTTAAAGTCGTTGTTATACATTGCCTCTAGTAGCGTTCCGGGTAACCAGAACTCACCTGCATTAATGCAGTTGAGCTTAACCACAAAGTCGAGGGTTTCGTTGTCTTTAAGATCGAAGAACCACATAACCCTATCGTCACGTATATCTAGGTAGTTCTCCTTATTCAGGTTCCAGCCTCGTGTCCAGTTTGGAAGTAACGTATTGTTAATTCTGATGTTTTCGACCTGCCAACCCGAGGGTAGCATTTGCATAAGCGCAACTTCCGATACGTGGTTTAACGGACTGGTATTTTTAACGCTAAACCTACCGTAGAAAGTGGTTCCTTGTTTAAGCGATTGCGGTTTAATGGTGTTGCCATTCTCATCGTACCAGCTAACATCAAGGCTAAGGTTTTTCGCAAAGGTTTTGCTCTCGTCCTTATGCGGAACCCCGTTCCATGAGAGGCTTGCATAAACAGCATCAGCCTTAGTTGAGCTTGATATTGAAACCTGAATATCTTGGTTGAAGTTCCCCTTAATGGGAATGGTAACTCGGCCTTCCTCGTTAAAATTGATAGTTTGGCCGTTGGCCAGTTTTATGCTACCGCTAATAATTTGACCTTCAGCAGCAGATATTCCAGCAATGTCGAAGTATTTACCAAGCGCCAAAAGCATGTAGCCTGCACTTTGGGTGCTAAGGTACTCACGGCTCGATAGGTTAGCTGCAACGGCTTTAGCCATTAGCTCGGCAGTTTCCAGCTGGTTCATCAGAATTGCAGAGTAAAGTATAATTGCATCGTCGCGGTACTTCGACCCAAAATTGTACGAGAATGGTTCGTACTCTTTGGTTGCAGTGTCGGTATTTGCAAGTATTTGGTCGCGAATATTTTCGGCACCTGCCAAATGGTAAGCGGCTGCAAGCATCCATTTTTCGGTACTGCTCATGTTTTTCAGCTCGTTTTCCATTAACAGGTTCATTTCGGCTATTGGCTGCTGTTGGGCAAGTGCCAGAATAAATACACGGTTAACGCGTGTGGGTAGTTTGCCGCTATGCTGCCTTGCTGCTGAGTTTAGCCTATTTATGGCGTTGTTATACATATAATCAGGAACAGCGTAACCTAATTTTTTAGCCTCAACCATAAAGTGTGTTGCATAATTGGTTCCCCACTCGCACTCGGTTGTATTGCCTGGCCAGTAAGCAAAACCTCCGCTGCTTACAATGTACATTTGTAGCCTGTTAATGCCATCGTTAATATTTCTATCAATTTCGGCCAGCTCATCCTTATGGAAATAACCCATTTTTTTGAGGTACAGCTGAGGGAAGATAGCCGATGTGGTTTGCTCAATACACCCGTATGGATAGCGAATAAGCCATTTTAGCCTATGGTCGAAATCCATATTCGGGAAAATGTTGATATCGAGCGTGGCGTTGTTTGTCCCTTCGAGTCCAACCATAGGTACGTTCATGGTGAGGTTTTGTCCCTTCTCAATTTTTTCGGTGGTTTTATCGTAAACCCTTACCGAAGTTGGCACCACTTTTATGTCGGTTTCGCTGTTAACCTCAACGTTTCCGGCTGTGCCGGTAAGCGATAGCTTTGCCTGCCCAACTGCCTCTTTAACCCTAACCTTAAACTTAATGTCGGCCTCATCGTTTTTACTGAAATCAACCTTTATGGTTTTGTTCCCTACAACTTCGAGCGGCCCTTCAGTATCAAGTGTAAACTGGGCACTACTAATTTGAGGGTTCATTTTGAAGAGGGCAACTGGAAGAATAAACTCATCGCCAGGATTTAAAATGCGGGGGATGCTAGGCTGCATAATTATCTCGGAACGAACGGGTACCGTTTTTTCGGCACTTCCAAAGCTGCCCTTGTTGGTACCAACAACCATAACCCTAACGGCGCCATTGTAGTTTGGCATATGGAATTTTACGGTTGCCCGTCCGCGCTCGTCGGTGCTTAGGGGGCCTTTAAACATGCAAACTGGCTTAAAGCGTTTTTTGCCATCAACGGGGTCGAGCTGCGATTCGCGGTAGTCCATATCGTCGGCACCACCAATGGAGAATGTTTGGAAAACATTGCCCTTATTGGCACTAATTACGTGCGAGAATATGTCGAAGGTTTCAACAAAAAGCCCAACCTTTTTGTAAAATTCGCGCCATGGATTTGGCGTGCGGAATTGCGTTAGACTAAGCAAACCTTCGTCAACAACGGCAATGGTAAAGTGTGCTTGCTTTTGGCTTTGCGTTCTTATGTTTACCTCAAAATCCTGATTTGGAACAAGGTTTTCAGGGGTTTCAATGGTAAAATCAATTTTTGTATCAGGATCTTCAAGCATAATTGGGATAATGCCAAACATCCTAATTGGCCTGTCGTTTATGGTTTGGTCGTGTGGCTGAATTACCGAAACCGTTAGGTAAGCGTTAGGTAGCATTTCGCGGTTAAGTGGAACTTCAATAACAAGTTCGTCTTTGCTGGTGTTACTTGGATCTACCCAATACCAGTTTAGAATATCTCTTCCCTTTTCAACGGTAACCAGTATGTTTCCTTGTTTTGGGTTAGGTAGTTTTATTCGCGCTTTTTCGGAGGTTGTGTATTTTGCCTTGTCGGATTTTAGTGCAAGAGTACCCTCGTTTAAATCGCCACCAGGTACACCACCCCATTGGTAAGCGCTAAAGAAAAGCGATGCGCTATGGCCGCTACCTCCGTCGCTAACCTCAATGAGGTATTCGCCATTTTCCGAAGGGGTAAAAGCAATGTAGTTGGTACCTTCGTGTACGCTTGTGGTGCCCGATGTTTCAAGGTAAGTTTGGCTATCCTCTTTGTACTTAAGCTGATAGTTTCTACGATTGTTGTACTGGTACCACCAACGCTTGTCGTTACGGTATATCCTATACTGTAGGGTTTTGCCCGCTTGCTTTTCGCCATTGGCGTTTAAAAGTACAACAGGGAACTTAACCTCCTGACCAATTTTGTGGTATCCGTAACCACTCGGATCTTTTAACCCAACGTAGTTTGGGTACACGTGCATATCCACAACATTCCATCCCTCGTTGGGCTGTCCGCCCTTTTCGATTACATTAGCAATTATTTTGGCTTTTAGAGCCGAGGGAACCGTTCCGAGGCTCGGAATTACCCAACTACCAGTAAGATTTCCTTGCTCATCGAGGTCACTTTTAAGTGCGCTTTGGGTAAACGAGCTAAACTCAATATCGGAGCGGCTAAAGAAATAGTCGGAGTATTTAGGGAACTGAATGTTGTATGGGTGAATCTCAATGCTCACTTCCGATTTTAGGTTAGCTGCTGGAGCGCCAAACAGGTAGCTGGCCTTAAGTTCGAAGTCGATGCTTTTATCGGTCCAAGTAATCTGCTTTTTAACGGGTTTAACCTGCACTTTAAGCTGCTCGGCAACTACGGTTTCAATTTTTAGGTCGTGATAAAACCACGAACCCCCTGCGTTAATTCTGATGTTGTAATTGCCCGTTGGAGCACTTTCCTCGGTTGCAAAACCGAAAGTGTAAAGCCCGTCAATGGCATCGGAGGTGGTTTGCTGATAAATGGTATTGTAATTCGGATCCTTAACGGTAATGCTAACCGGATGGTTTCCGGGGAAAGTATTATCGTAATTACGCACGATAAAACCAACGTTTACCGAATCGCCTGGGCGATATACACCCCTTTCGGTGTAGATAAAACCCTTCGATCCTCGCTTGTTTTCGCTAACTCCGCCAATATCAAATCCTGAGTTACTCCAGCGCATCTCGTTCTTGTTGAGCGCCGTAACTTGCGATCCCTTTTCGGCCATCATGTAGTAATAGTAATCGGACCCGAACGTTGCAATTCCTTGGTTATTGGTTGTGCGACTTGTTCTCACATCGCCTTCCCAATCGAGGAGCGAAACGGTAACCCCCGAAAGCGGTTTTCCGGTAACAATGTCGGTAGTAAAAACTAGGGTTTCGCTATCGGCTGCCTTAACGGTCATGCCAATATTGCTAAGGAAAATGGGTTTGTAAACCTGCCCCTTTTCGTAGATGTAATCGAGAATATTCGATTCAATTGGCAGGCTAACATCTTCGGGGGTGAAGTTAATGCGAACTAGGAATAACCCATTGTCGTACTTGCTAAAAAGATCAGTTAGGTCAAACTCGTTGAGTAACCATTCGTTTTGCTCGTTGCCCAGCTCAATGGTTTGGTTTTTAACAATTACGCCTACTGCGCTCGAGTAGCTATCGTTAAACGCTTTGTTACGCGTTTTGGTGCTGCTGAGCTGCTGCGATTCAACAAAAGTACCTATGCGGTTTGTGTAAACCTTTTTTACCTGTAAATGAACTCGCTTAAGATTCGTGGTGTAGAATTGGATTCTGTTATTGTTTGATGAAGGAAGAATAATTCCATCGGAAGCAAATTCGAGCTGTGGTTGAATGTTTGAAAACTGAAGTTTTTCTGATGTTTCCTTGTCGGTTTTTGTTCCCCAGCGGCTTCTAACTCCCTGTTTAACCGACACCTCGTAGGTTTCGCCAAATTTGAAGCTACCATCGAGAATTACTGCTTTTCCAAGTTTTTTAACTTCAAACTTAACAGCAGGATCAACGCTAATTAGCCCTTCAATGTTTTGGTCCATGTCGAGCTCATCGGAGAAGCTAATCCTAATGCGAGGGCTTCGGCCAGTTTCATCTGTTTTAAAGGCGTTGGCAACCATCTTTTTAAGTGGCGATATAACAAACGTTTCGGTGTAGGTATGCTCTAGGTCGAGCGGATTTTTTTCGATAGTAACCTTGTACTCCTGGTTTTTGTCGGTTCGGGTAATGTCGCTCGAAGTGAATTTGAACGTTTTATCATCAATTTTACTCCAAGTAAGTTCAACGTTTGAGGATCCTTTAATTGATGCAGCCTTTTCGAGGGTTTCGAGTTCAGTTTTTTCGGTGAATGATACGGTACCGCTGTATACTAGCAGTACTGGGTCGTTTCTGTCTTTAAGATCAACCGTGGCGTTGTAGCTAGCTAAATCTCGTCCGAGTACGTTTAGCTTGAATATCAAATCTTCTAGCTCTTTTTCCTTAAATTTTGGAGAGAGTTTTTGTAGGTTAAGCTTTCCGTCGTACGATGTACGCGTGGGCAGTGCTTTATCGGGTTTGTATTCAAGCACGCTTCGGCTAATCCATACGGCTTGTCCCTTTAGCTTTGGTGAAAAGCTGAAAACATTATCGGGCGATGTGTTTACATCACTTTCGTCAATAACAGGGTCGTTAAATATTACCTTAATGGCATCGTCGAAGTGGATGTCGCCACTGGTTACAAAGCTTATTTCCTGAGCTAGTTCTTCGGAGTAGGAAATGTTCGATTCGGCCTCCTTCTCCTTTTGGCTTTTGCACGAAAACATTGTGGCTAAAGCCACAACAATTGCTAGCTTAAAGTAAATGTGGTTGATTTTAAATCTCATAGAGGTATTATTTAGGGTTTTTAATAGCTAAAATTTTGTGTGAGGCTGTTGAGCAAAGATAGTTAAAATCTAGGTATGACGCTTTTAGGGGTTGAATAACATTGCTTGAAACTTGACTTTACCAGCATTTTAGTTGACCTTTGTTTTAAGCCTTTTTGTATTTTACCTGAAAAAATAAAATATTGATGCGGAAATTTTTTGCTCTCCTAATTTTGGCCATACTCCTTTCGGGGTGTTATGGTGGTGTTAAGGTTATTTCGAGGTTTGGCCGGAATGCCACGTATAGTCCCGATTCAACCAAAATAGTTTTCTTCAAGTTCATTCAGGTATACAAATCGGCTAAAGGGCTTTGGTCGCTGCCCGATGGCGGAATGCCAAAGGTATTGTATCGAAACGTATCGGTATACTGCCTTAATACTAAAACCAATGAGCTAACAAGAATATTCGACTATACAGGTATCTCCAGTAATCGCGACAGCTGGAAAACAAAAACCTTTTACACCGATACATCCATAATTTTTAACATTGAGCCAACAATAGGTTGGAAATCGGAGCTAAAATACCGCACTGCCGATGTTGACACTCTGATGCACAAAAGAAACATGTACTGGTTCTCGTATAATCATAATACAAAAAAGGTCGTTACTATTCCGCCACCTGAGCAGGAGTTACCCTTTTGGCCAATTAGCTTTGACGATTTAAGGGAGCACACAAACCATTTTACACTTAATGATTGGGGCGTAGATGTTTTGGCAGTTTATCCACAGAGCAAACGTCAGATGCTAAATGAAATTTCGAGGATGAAACATAGTGCTGTTTTTAGTATTGAGATGATTGACCAGCTTGCGCCAAAGCTAACCGAAAGGGATATTAGGCGAACCATAAGAAGGCTTGATCGCTACTTGGATAAGCAAAGCGATTATCAGCGGAGCATGATGCTTGGTAAGCGCAATGCAATTGTTGATAAGCTTTTAGAGGTGAAACAAGATTTACAACAAAATAATGAGGAATGAGGAATATTTTTATAATCCTGCTACTAATTAGCACTTGCAAAGTATTGGTTGCCCAGGATTGGGCTGAACTTTCCATGTACTACAGTAATGGCGTTTTTGTTAAAGCAACTTCGGAGCTAGCCGATCCAAATCAAACCGATACTTGGATAAACGAAAGGTATGGCGTAATAAATATTGTTGATGGCAACTACACAACTGCATGGGTTGAGGGAGTAGACGGAGTAGGAGTAGGGGAGGCCGTTTACATTTCTGCTTCTGAAAAATCAAATACGCTAAATATTCATGCTGGGTTTGGTAAAACTAACGATTTGTACCAAAAGAATGCGAGAGTCAAAAAAATAAGGTTAACCTATTTGGTTGGGGTAAACCCTAGTGGATTTGTCACAGAGGTTTCCACCGTGTTCTTTGCAAAACCCGTGAGTGAGCAATTTTTTATCGACCTGACTGATGTTGACAGCCTTCAAACCTTTGCTTTATCATTTAACAGTAACGAGCTACAAGCCGCAAAAGATGAGGTGAAACGCAAGTATCTAGCCCAATTCGACGAGCCCATTTATCAGCTAGCAGTTATTCTTAAGCTCGAAATTGCAGAGGTTTATAAGGGTACAAAGTATGACGACACCTGCATTAGCGAGCTGTTTTTTAACGACACATTCATTGCCGATTATCGTAACCAAAAGTTTGATGCCATAGCCGATGTGTACGCTGATGCGAATAACGAAAGCCAGCTAATATTCGAACTTCCCAATGGCAAAACTACTATTGCTAAAAGTGACCCCGAAGCAGTTTTTCAGGTTGTTGATATTTCGCCTTGCAAGCGCTGGGCAGTTGTTATAAAAATGCCTTCGGCAGTGGGCGAGGGAAGAGTAGAAACGGAGTATATGCTACTGAATACACAACTGAATAGGTTTATGAATGACGATGTTGAGCAAGCCTGCAATATTTCGCTTGCGGGTCAATCATTTTTCTTTCTGGAGAAAGATGGAGAGGTTTTCCTTGAACTTACTGATGGATTACTTCGCCTTAAGTAGCTATTGCTACCCTATGTTGATGGTGAAAAATGCAGTTTATCAACATTATTCATGCAAATTAGCCTTGCATCTTTTAGCTTAAGCCAATTAAATTATTTTTACATTTGAGCAAATCAATATTACCTAGCTATGTACGATTTGCTTAAAGAGGTTGATGCCATGCGGCTAAACTTTAGCGAGGGAGGCCTCCTGTTTATGAATATTACCCTTGCCGCTATTATGTTTGGCGTAGCACTTGAGATTAAAGTTGATAATTTTAGAAATATTCTTAACTATCCCAAATCGGCCATACTAGGCTTTGCTTCGCAATTTTTTTTACTGCCTGCATTAACATTTGCGCTTGTTATAGCATTAAACCCTCCACCAACAATAGCCATGGGGATGATACTCATTGCTGCATGCCCTGGGGGTAATATTTCTAACTTTATTTCATCATTGGCAAAGGCTAACGTGGCGCTTTCGGTTAGCCTTACGGCTATTGCAACATTATCGGCTACTATACTAACTCCTTTAAACTATGCCATTTGGGGAGGGCTTTACGTTAGCTATTACGAAAAGGCGCTTCATTTAAATATTCCTATTGAGATTGACTTTTGGCAGATGGCCCAAACCGTATTTATTTTATTGGGTATCCCTTTAATACTTGGTATGTGGGTTGGGAATAGATTCCCTGCATTTACAAAAAGGTATTTAAAGCATATTAAAATAGGATCGATTGTGCTTTACCTGATCTTTATTTTTGGGGCTCTTTATGCCAACCTAAGCTTTATGGGCTACATTCTACTACCCATTGGCTTGTTAGTTTTATTGCTTAATGCACAAACCCTTTTTACGGGTTATTTGGTGGGGACAATTGGCCGTGTTTCGCGAGCCGACAGACGGTCGTTAAGCATTGAAACGGGTATTCAAAACTCTGGGCTTGCGCTTATCCTAATTTTTAATCCAAAGCTTTTTGACGGGAATGGTGGAATGGCCTTTATGGCAGCATGGTGGGGCATTTGGCAAATGGTAACCGGTTTGCTGCTGGCTTTTATTTTAGCCAAAATAAAAATTCCGCACGTAACGCTAAGCAAGTATTCAGTTTCATCTTCAAATAAGCATTAGCAAACTAGCTTCTTTTACTTTGCTAATTTCTTTTGATAGTAGCTTGAGTAAAGGGTTGCTGCTGTATTGTGTCCGGTTACCCTATCCTTAACAATAAAAGTTGTAACTGGTGCTTTGGAGTATTTTGTAAACAGGATATCGTGCCCAATACAAAGCCCAACGATAATATTTAGGTCTGTATTTAAATCGTTAAGCACCATGGCTTGCCCAATGGGGTTGCAAATGGCTTCGTACCTATCGCATTTAATTTGGGGCAGTTTAAAATCAGCTTTATTTATTCCTGAAAATTTACAGCAAATGGTATGAGTTGTAAACTTTTTGTCGAGAATATCTTTTAGCTTTTTAGCTTCGGAGTTTAACCCAACGCAGTGTGCAACGCCAATTTGCTTATAGCCCATTTGCTCAGCAAAACCAATAATCTCCTCAAGTCTCGTCCATTCCATATAGTGTTCACCCTCAATTCGTGTTGAGACCTCTAGCATTTTCCTATTCTCAAGGTTTTCGTATTCAGTTTTTGTTCGAAATTCGTACTCATTAAAATTTTGTCCTCTAACACAATCATCCCCTTGATAGCAAGGGTAAGTTTTGCAGCCAGAGCAGTTTACTATTTTTTTTGACATTGTATTTATCCTTTGAAAATTGTTATTAGTAACTATGCAAACTTAGTAACTTTTAAGGCTAAATACAGAGGATTACGTTAATTGTTTACTAAAAAACCGCCTTATAGTTCTTTAAATAAGGCGGTTTAAGTATTAACGTATTTAAACAAACTATGCTCCCAGTGCTTTAAGCGCTTCGTAAACTAGGAATGCAGGCCAAACAAGGGCTTTAAGAAATCCTAAAACGCCCATCCAAAAGCCAGTTGCTACCGAAATATAGTAAACAGCGGCACCTATAAGTCCAATGCCGTAAATTGCGCTAGCAGGAGCAGCACAGTTATCACGTTTTGCTTTAGATTCGCTCATCTTATTAAATAATTAGTCATTTAGCTTCTCTATTAAAAGATATTTTTAAGCTCATCGATAGTGAACCATGGATTTTGTGGTTCAAACTCGGGTGGAACTTCGTATGCCAGAATTGATTTTATTCTGTTAGTCATATTTGGGTGCGAGGCGATAATCTCAAATTGCTCAAAAGGGTAATCACCCTGTTCCTCTTTTAATCGTCGGAAAAACGATGCAAGTGTTCGAGGTTCCAGGTTGCTTTGCATTAGCAGTTCGCATGCAAATTCATCGGCTTCAACTTCTTGCTTTCGGTTATAGCCCGATGATAAAATTGTGCGAGCCACTTCGCCCATTACGTAGGCATCGCCCGATGTTTGAATTTCAAAACCAATGTCTTTAATAAGTCGGGTAATAACATGCTGTTTCTCAATGTGGCCAATTTCGTGGCTAATAACAGCAATGAGCTCTTCGGAGTTTTGGCAAAACTCAATAAGGCCTTTTGTGATAATTATATGTCCGCCTGGTAGGGCAAACGCATTTACCATTGAGTTATCAACCAAAATTAGCGTGTAGCTGTAGGCCGGAGCCGGCTGAACGCTACGAAGCTTTCGAGCAGTTTCCTCGAAAATGCTATCGGCTTTACTGTTTTCAACCTTGCTAAAGCCATTTAGGTTAAGTATTACCTCAGTGTATTTCTCTCCAAGTTGTTGTTCTTTTTCCTTAGATATGAGTTTGGGCTCACTAGGAAAATTTATGAATATGGCAAAGGCGGCCCAAATAAGGCCGCCAATTGCTACTAAGGCTATTAGTTCAATGAGTATTCGTCGCATTGATTTACATTTTAGGTGGAAGGTTTACTGGTTTTTCGTGCTGTTTCTCTTTCACTGAATAAACCTGAACAAATGCAAGTCGGCCAAAGAATATGAAATAGTAAAACCTTCCTTTATGTGCTCGAACTGCACCAATAATGCTAAAAATAAAGTAAACCAAATTGAAAACTCCCACAGCTATTGCTAATCCCCAAAAAACATCGGTAAATGGTTTGTTGTTAACCAAATTTACTATGGCCCAAATAACCAAGTAGCTGTTTATGGCAGATACAATTAGCTGCGAGTACATTGATTGTAGCGCATGAAATTTTACAAACCTTCCCTTTGAACGGTTAACGAAATAGTAAACAACGGATGCAATCATGTTAACAATAGGCAAAGGTAAACCTAACGCCGTTGTTGCAAACATCATAAGGTAAGCTCCACTTGCATCTTCTTTCTCTCTAATATCAAGTTCGTCGGGTTGAGGTATTGGGTGTAACTCCATTTTTTAAAGATGTTTAAGGTTATGCTTCTTCAGGAAGTTCGTCGCCTGTAAATGCTGGATAGGTATCAGTCATATAACCCATGTAAAGGCTAACACGATAGTTCCAGCGAATTTGTCCAACTACCCAATTATGGAATGATGGAGGATATTTGCCTGTGAAAAGCACAATAAACCAAGCGAAGAAAACGAGAATATTTACAAAAATACCTCTGAACATTAGTATAAAACCATGAGGTAGGTATACGTAAATAAAGCCGAAGAATAGGCGAAGTAGCACTAGAGCTCTGCTAATTTTCTCAGGATACTCAACTTCAAACTGGGTGTACTCATCGGTGCCCTTAATGCCAAATGCTGGGTAACCATCGGCAACGTTGTAAATACGAGCCGATAACCTAAGGCTCCACCTCATAAGACCAACCTGAAATTCGAACATGCTCTTTGGGTATCTGCCTGTAAAAAGCACAACCCAAAAAGCAATAAACCTTAGGATAGCGCCCCAAAGACTTACGAAAAATAGAATAAAGAGGTGAGGCAGAATGATGTAAAGAAATCCGAATAGGGTCCTAAGGAGTAGTTCTAATCGTGAATAACTCTCCTGATGTTTAACTTTTAGTTTCATTTTGTAAGGTTTTAGGTTAATGAAAATTCAACAACGAAATATACAATTTTTTTGCTTGTTTGGATAATCAATCTTTGGTTTAAGTAAAATAATTAGTTTAGAGATGCGAATTTTTTAAGGGATAAATCATTTTTTCTGTAACAAAAAAAGCCAGCGAATTTCGCTGGCTTTAAGGTTGCTATAAAATTGCTTAAAACTTATACTCGTTTTCTTCAATGAGTTTATCGGCAATAGCACGGCGAGCTTTCATTACGTTTACACCCTCAACGCGAGTTAGTGTTTTTACTGCTTTTACCAAGTTTTCTGCTTCGTTGCTGTCATCAATGCTTGAGTATATAGCATCTTTTGCGTTCTTACGAATTAGGCTGGCCGCATCGTAAGTAATTACATCGAGCATATTGCGGTAAATGTCATTTGTCCCTTTTAGGCTTTCTAACTTCTCAATTCTAAGGGCCATCGACTCAACCGTGTAAAGTTCCATAATCATGTTTGCTAGGTTGTTAACAACCTCTTGCTCCTGCATGAACTTACGACCCAATGCTTGCGTTGTGCTCTGAATGGTAAGCATAATGGCCTTTTTGTAGTTGCTAAGGTAGCGATGCTTTTGCTCAAAGTAGCTTTCTCCATCCTTAGCACCATCAGTAATAGCATCGAGATTTTTGTGCAGTTCCTCGGCCATTTCAAACAGGTTGTAATCACCTTTCTTGGCACGTTTTGTTGCTGCCTCAACCACCAAAAGACGGTTTATTTCGTTTGTTCCCTCAAAAATTCTGTTAATGCGTGAGTCGCGGTAACCACGGTCAATGTTCATCTCGGCTGAATATCCCATACCACCATGAACCTGTAGAGACTCGTCAACAACGTAGTCAAGCATTTCCGATCCCCACACCTTAAGTATTGCGTCCTCAACGGCATAGTGGCTAATGCCGTCAATGGCAGCACGACCTTGATCGCATCCTTCGGATTTAAACTTGTTTATCATCGAATCAACATCCTGGCTAACCCTATAAATTGCCGACTCGTGAGCAAAAGTTTTAATAGCCATTTGGGCTAGCTTGTACTTAATGGCACCAAAGTTCGATATAAGGGTATTGAACTGCTTACGCTCGTTGGCGTAGCGAACAGCATCGGTAATGGTTTGCTTGGCAGCACCAATAACGTTTGCTCCCAACTTCATACGTCCCATATGCAGAATGCTAAGGGCAATACGGAAACCTTCGCCACGTGCACCAATCATATTCTCAACTGGCACTTTTACATCGTTGTAATAAATTTGGGTGGTAGATGAGCCCTTGATTCCCATTTTGTGCTCGTCGGGGCCAATTACCACGCCTGGCCAATCGCTCTCAACTATGAATGCGCTAAGTATACGGTCCTTATCAATCTTGGCAAAAACAACCTGGGTATCGGCAAAACCACCGTTGGTAATCCACATCTTTTGGCCATTAAGGATGTAATGCTTACCATCCTCGCTAAGGGTAGCAGTTGTTTTACCCGAGTTGGCATCGCTACCAGCACCTGGCTCGGTTAGGCAGTATGCACCAATTAGCTCACCAGTAGCAAGGCGCGAAACATATTTCTGGCGCTGCTCCTCGTTACCGTAGTACATAATTGGCAAAGTACCAATTCCGCAATGGCATTGATATGCAACAGAGAAAGAGTAACCAGCACCTGTGGTTTCGGCTACAAGCATTTGGGTAATAAAATCTTGTCCAAAGCCATTGTACTCCTCAGGAACAGATACACCAAGCATACCCAGCTCACCAGCTTTTTGAAGAATACTCTTCATTAGGGCTCTGTCGCCCTTATCAATATTATCGAGATTTGGGAAAACCTCAGCTTCCATAAAATCGCGGCAGGTTTGCGCAATCATGCGCTGCTCCTCGTTAAACTCCTCGGGGATAAATATATCCTGGGCATCAATATCTTTAACAAGAAATTCGCCGCTTTTCATTTTAACAGTTTCCATGTGTTTATTAGGTTATAGTTAGCTTATTTATTTACAAACCCAACGACATTGCAATTAGCTCGGCAATATCGTAGTTCTTAATCTCTTCCTCTTTGTTCTTATACTTAATGCCATCGGTCATCATGGTCATACAGAATGGGCATGATGTGGCAATAATTTGCGGATTGGTTTTTAGGGCATCCTCGGTGCGCTCAATAAACACCTCCTTATCGCCCTTCTCAGCCTCCTTAAACATTTGGCCACCGCCTGCACCACAGCAAAGCGCAAAGCTCCTGTTCCTATCCATTTCAATTAGGTTAGTTGTAAGCGCTTTGAGAATACGACGGGGTTCGTCGTAAATGCCATTGGCACGGCCAAGGTAACATGGGTCGTGAAAGGTTACCCGGTCGCTGGCAAACTTGGTTATATCGAGCTTAAGCGTACCGTTATCAATTAGCTTATCAAGAAACTCAACGTAACTAATCACCTCGTAGTTTCCTCCTAAATCGGGGTACTCATTTTTAAATATATTGTAGCAATGAGGGCAAATGGCAATAATTTTCTTCACCTCGTACATCTTAAATATTTCGATGTTTTGCATTGCCTGCATTTGGTACAGCATTTCGTTACCTGCTCTACGAGCGGGATCGCCAGTACAACTCTCCTCCTTGCCAAGCACAGCATAGCTGATATTTAGGTGTGTAAGAATTTTGGCAAAGGCTCTGGCTACCTTCTTGTACCTATCGTCGTACGCACCAGCGCAGCCTACCCAGAAAAGGTACTCTGGCTTTTCGCCCTTGGCAAAAACATCTGCCATTACTGGTACTTCAATTTTTATTGTTTCCATATTGCGTTTTAATATTTGTTACGTCATTGGTAGCGTACTTTGCAAAGCAATCTATTTAGCTATAAAAAAAGGATTGCTTCATCTCATCAAGAAAAATGATGAGACTCGCAATGACGATTATACCTTATTCATCTCTAGGTTCTCGGCCCACACAAGCCTATCGTCGGGCGAGTACTGCCATGGCGCACCATTGTTCTCAATATTGCTAAAGGTTGCTTTTAGCTCGCCAGGCGCCGACCCCTCCTCCATTACTAAGTAACGGCGCATATCGATAATAAACTTAGGATGGTCGATATTTATTGGGCACTCCTGAGCGCAAGCGTTGCATGTGGTGCAAGCCCATAGCTCCTCCTCGCTTATATAGTCGCGGATTAGCGATTTGCCATCGCTAAACTCTTTGCCCTGCTTAAGCAAACCATCGCGTTTCTCTTTCATACGAGCCCTAAGGTCCATCATAACCTTACGTGGCGATAATTTTTTTCCGGTGATATTTGCAGGGCACACAGCCGTACACCTTCCGCACTCTGTGCAGGCCAACGAATCGAGATAATTTTTCCACGAAGCATCCTCGGCATCGAGCACGCCAAAGCGCTCCACTGGAGCATCCTCGGGGGCTGCAGCAAAAGCTGTTTCGGGATCCATCATTAGCTTTACTTCACGGGTAACATTATCCATATTAGGTAATTTGCCCAACGGGTCGAGCCTAGAAAGGAATACGTTTGGTACCGACATGAACACGTGGAAGTGCTTAGAGTAAGGTAAAATATTGGCAAACACAAATATTAGCAAGATATGCGACCACCAGAATATTTCATGGTAAAGGTGCATTGCCTCTACGCTAAGGCTACCAAATGCTAAGGCAATATAGTTGCTCACGGGGAAAATTCCGTGAATATCGGCAGTAATTGCCGAGCTATGCGCAACGTATGCCGCATTCATACCCAGCAACGAAATCATCAACAAAAAGATGATGGTAAGCGCAATGTTAGCATCGATATGCGAGATATGCTTCATCTCAATGCCCTCGAAACGCTTAACGTGCATAAACAAACGGCGCGAAAGGAAGATGATTATTGCCACAGCAATAATAAGGGCAAAAATATCGCCGGTAGCCATTAGGAAATTGTAAAACCAGCCCAAGATATTGAGCGAGCGCTCAATACCAAAAAGCCCGTCGATAACCATTTCGATGCTACCAACAAGAATCACCAAAAAGCCCCAGAATACAAGCGCATGAATAAACCCCAGAATAGGCCTACGAAACATTTTGGTTTGACCAATGGCCACTTTCATCATTAGGCCAAAGCGCTTGCCAAAATCGCGAACAGGGAAATCGGGTTTGGTAAGTTTAAATAGCCTTACATAACGCCAAGCAGTAAATGCGAATACCCCAAGTGTGATGAGTAACGCAATGGCAAAGATAATTTGGTTCATAATGTAATTTTTTAGGGTTCAATTTATTGAACCCAGAACTTGTATTAACGATATTTGATTTAAGAATATTAAAGAAAGCTTTCTTTTTCTCAAAATCAACAAAACTTGAAATCGTTAATAAATATTCAATTCACTTCAATCAATCATGCCTAAACGGCAGTCAGACAATCGACCTGTCTAAAAACTGTAATCAACAGTAATCAGGCAGGTCAATCAATCAATCTAATTTCATCTACTTTGCTTTTGCTTCCTTAACGGCCTCAACCAGTTTTGGAAGAACCTTGGCGGCATCGCCTACAATACCGTACTGTGCAGCCTCAAAAATAGGCGCATCCTTATCGGTGTTAATTGCAACAATATATTTTGATGCGCTAACGCCAGCCAAGTGCTGCGTAGCTCCCGAAATACCGATGGCAAAGTAAAGGTTAGGTGCAACAATTTTACCGGTTTGGCCAGTGTGCTCCTCATGTGGGCGCCATCCCTCGTCGGAAACTGGACGCGAACACGCTGTGGCTGCGCCAAGCACATTCGCTAGTTCTTCAAGTGGAGCCCAGTTGTCGGCCGATTTCATTCCGCGACCACCCGAAACAACAATTTCAGCATCGGTTAGCAGTAGCTTACCAGTTTGCTTCTGAACGTCTTTAACCTGAGTTTTAACCATTCCTCCATCGATGCTTACAGAGCCAGCCTCAATAGTTGCCTCGTTTGCAGTCTCAACAATATCGAAAGAGTTTTGCATTAGGGTAAGAATTTTAACCTCAGACTTTAAGGCAACATTGGCAAAAGCGTTACCCGAGTATGCCCTTTTGTAAACAACAAAAGGTTCGGTGCTAACGGGTAGCTTGCTAACGCCCGACCCAATGGCAGCTTTTAGCCTAACCGACAAGCGAGGGGCAATTGATTTACCCATGTTATTGTTGGCCACAACAATTACCTTAGCATCTTCATTTTTTGCTATTTCAGCAATAGCAGCAGTGTAGGCCTGGCTATCGAGTATATTTAAAGCGTCGTTTTTTAGGTTGATAATTTTTTTTGCGCCGTAATTACCTAGCTTGGTTAGCTCATCGTCGGCTACATTACCTATTGAGAGAGCCGTTGCAGTGGTGCCAAGCATTTCGGCAACTTTGCTGGCGTATGAAACAATCTCGAATGAGAGTTTCTTAAATTTTCCATCCCAATTTTCAGTGAAAACTAATACTGACATATCTTGTGATTTAATCGGATTAACAATAAGGTTTAAATTACTTTAGCCTCGTTCTGTAGCTTAGCAATAAGCTCGGCAGGGTTTTCGGCATCAATAAATACACATTTTGCACGTGGTTGGGGAGGTTCAAAGCTAACAACCTCTGTTAACGCATCAACAGCAGCAGGCTCAACAACCTTAATTGGTTTAGTACGTGCCTGCATAATTCCGCGCATAGCAGCAATACGGGGTTCCTTTGCAATACCTTTTTGCACCACGGCCACAAATGGGGCTGGAACCGAAACAGTTTCCTTACCACCGTCAATTTCGCGGGTAATAACCGATTGGCCATTCTCGAAGTTTAGCCCAGATACGGCTGAAACGGAAGGATAATCAAGGAATTCGGCAATCATGCTACCTACGGTAGAGCCATTAAAATCGCTCGATTCGATACCGCAAAGTACAACATCAAACCCTTCGGACTTTACCACCTCAGCAATTTGAGCAGCTACCTGGTACGCATCGGTTGGCTCAATATTTACCCTAATGGCGCTATCGGCGCCAATGGCTAAAGCCTTACGGATTGTTGGCTCGGCAGTTGCAGGGCCAACGTGAGCCACAGTAACGCTCTGGATTCCAGATGCTGAATTGTCTTTTAGCTCAAGCGCACGGGTTAGCGCCAGCTCATCCCATGGATTTATAACCCATTGAACACCATTTGAGTCAAACTTGGTGTTGTTGTCAGTAAATTTAACCTTAGTGGTTGTGTCGGGTACATTACTGATACAAACTAAAACTTTCATTTATAATCCTTTTTAAGTTGGTAGTTAGTTTCAATATTTGTTTAAATGAACATACGGAATAAGCATCAATTGTTATACATTGCTTGACTTATCCCGTAAATAGAATAAACGCCAAAAATTATTGGCGTACAAATATACTAAAAATGGGTTAAAGCAATAATTACTGCTATTTTTAAATGTAAATTACTTTTTGATATGTGGCTTAAGCAGCAAATAAAGAGAGGGTTATGTAGTTGGTCGTATGTTTTAAATGTGGGTGTTGTTATTAATTGATAAGAGGTTTTACTACCGGCTAAATATCTGCATGTTTTCAAATTATTTGTCTAAAAAAATCACAATCTAATTTTTTATGTTTTGGATTTTTAATAGGCAGGCGTTTATAGTTTTAAGGTTAATCAATCGAATATGTTTTCTGACAATACGTATAATGGTTACTGCCATTTTTGCTTCAACCTAATAATAATTCAGGTTACAAAGAATAAAATAATAAGCTATATTAGCAAGTTGATAAGCCTATGACTATACTAGCTAATTGAACATGCATCTTCAAAAGAATAAACAAGTTAAAATTGTTCAAGTTGGAGCAGGCAATGTGGCAAGCCACCTTTCAAAGGCATTGCATAGCGCTGGGTTTGATGTTGTACAAATTGTTGCTAATACAAAAATAAATGCTCAAAAGCTATCTGCTCTGGTTAATGCTTCCTACACAAATAGTGTAAGCCAGATTAATCAGTCGGCACAGCTCTATATCATATCAGTTCCCGATTCGGCAATCCCTAGCGTTATCTCTCAGCTGCCAAGGCTTAATGGAATAGTTGTTCATACAAGTGGCAGCACTTCGATAGAAGTTTTACGTCAGGTGTCCGATAATTATGGCGTTTTTTATCCTTTTCAAACCTTTTCTAAAACTCGTTTGCTTAGCTTACGCGATGTACCCGTTTGTCTCGAAGCAAGTAGTAATGCGGTTATTGATATACTTAGCGAGATAGCAACTTCCATTGGTGGAAAGCCCATTGTAATGGAATCTGAGCAACGACGATGGCTTCATTTATCGGGTGTGTTCTCGAGTAATTTTGTAAACCATATGCTCACCCTAGCACAGCTTGTTGCAGAGGATAAGGGTTTTAGCTTCGATTTGCTCAAGCCATTAATTAGCGAGACAATTAGCAAAGCCTTTGAGCTAGCCCCAGCGAACAGCCAAACTGGTCCAGCAATTAGAGGCGATATGGATACAATTAAAAAGCATGTGGCCATGCTTAGTAGTATAAATGAGGAGTGGATGGAGGTGTATCGTTTGCTTAGCTCTAGTATTTGGAACTTGGAAAATAACAAAAACCAATAAACTCTTTACAGCATAATGAAGAATTTTAAAGAGAAGCTACATAATGTTAAAGCATTTGCTTTTGATGTTGATGGTGTTTTTACCGATGGCGTTGTAATTATTCACCCTTCGGGTGAGTTGGTTAGAACCACAAATACCCGCGATGGCTATGCTGTTCACAAAGCCATTCAGCAGGGTTTTCCGGTAGCCATTATTTCCGGAGGGAAAAGCGAAGCCGTTCGCGAAAGGTTTAAGGGCTTAGGTGTTACAGATATATACTTGGGCGCAACCGATAAGGTTGAAGCGTTGGAAGATTTTAGGTTTAAGTATGGCATTGAGCTCGATCAGATAGTATACATGGGCGACGATATACCCGATTACGAGGTTATGAAACGCGTTGGTTTCCCTACCTGCCCATCCGATGCTGCAACAGAAATAATAGCAATATCTAGCTACATATCGAGTTATGCCGGAGGAAAAGGATGTGTCAGAGATATTATTGAACAGGTTTTAAAGCTTAAGGGTGCATGGGTAAATAATGATAACTACAAACAATAAGTTCTATGCTTAAAAGTATTTTACAAGTTGTTCGCTACCGAAACCTGATAATTGTTGCCGCTACAATGTATCTTATGCGGTTTTTTATTTTACAACCCCTGCTTAATCAAAAGGGGATGACACTGCTTTTAAACGAGCTTAATTTTTTAATGCTAACCCTTGCAACGGTTTTTATTACTGCTGCCGGGTATGTTATTAACGATTACTTTGATACACGAACCGATTTAATTAACCGCCCTCAAACCGTTATTGTAGGTAAGTCGTTATCTCGAAGAGTTGTAATTTCTCTTCATTGGCTTTTAAATGTAGCAGGTGTGGCATTAGGAATTGTTGTATCGTTTGCCATTGGAAAACCTTTGCTATCTCTCGTGTTTTTTGTTATTCCGGGTTTGCTTTGGTTTTACTCAACAACTTATAAGCGACAGTTTTTGCTAGGAAATATTATTGTAGCTTTTTTAACCGCACTGGTTCCCTTAATGCCGTTGCTTTTTGAGCTACCAATGCTCTACGACACATACTGGCAAACCCTAATTTTTGTGCCTTCGGTTTTTAATACCATAATATATTGGGTTGGTGGATACGCAATATTTGCATTTTGGCTAACCCTTTTTAGAGAAATTGTGAAAGATATTGAAGATTTTGAAGGCGATAGTGAATATGGTCGAAATACGTTACCTGTAGTTTTAGGTTTACTCATGTCGCGCACAATAGCAGCGGCAATTCTTTTAGTTACGCTATTGTTACTTGCCTATCTTTTTGGTGCACACCTTAATTTTTTACCCAATGGTCAGTTCGATTATTTTACATTTTCTTATCTTGCTATAGCATTGGTAATACCGTTGTTTTACATGATAGTTCGCTTGCTAACTGCCGAAAACAAAGCGCATTACCATATGGTTAGTCTAGCGGCTAAGCTTGTTATGCTTTTAGGAATTCTTTACGCAATACCTTTCAGGTTTTTGCTTGGAGGATAGCAAACTAAAATCCCTACATCATGGCAAAAAGCGTATCCTTTACAATTGATGGAAGGCAAGTTATTGCTCCCGAAGGCAGTAACCTGCTTAAGGTTGCCCGCGAGAATGGTTTCGATATTCCTGGGTTATGCTACCATAAAAAGCTTACGCCAACTGGAGCCTGCAGGCTTTGTTTGGTTAAGGTAGAGGGGATGCGTGGGCTAGTTGCCTCATGTGCTCATAAGGTTGTTGATGGCATGAAGGTTACTGCCTTTGATCAGGAAATTGAGGATACCCGCAAATTCCTTGTCGATTATTTGCTTAGTGAGCACGACGATAGCTATGATAATACCTATTCCGACGAGCTTCGCGAGTTGATGTTTCGTTATAGTCTCAATCAGAAATCGAAAAGATACTTTCAACCCATTTGGCCAGAGTTAGGCTTTAAAAAGGACGAAACTTCTCCCGTGTTAACTTACGATCCGAATAAATGCATTAAGTGTTTTAGGTGCATTAAAGCATGTGATGAGGTTCAAGGGAAAAATGTGCTCTCGTTCGACGATAGAGGGATTACATCATACATTATTGCAGGAACAGGCATTTGGGGTGAAAGCGAATGCGATGGCTGCGGCGAGTGTATTCAGCTTTGCCCCACAGGGGCAATTGTTGAGAAACCTAATAGAAATACCATCAAGCTAGATGAGGTCCAGCGCAACGTTATTACAACTTGCCCGTATTGTGGCGTTGGTTGCCAAATTGAGCTATTGGTTCAAGATGGACGTATTGTTCGAAGCAATGGGGTAGAGGGTGTGCTGCCAAACGACGGGCGGCTTTGCGTAAAGGGACGGTTTGGCTATGAGTTTGTTCATAGCCCCGACCGGTTAACAAAGCCTCTAATAAAACGAAATGGAAAATTTGAAGAGGCAACATGGGACGAAGCCCTAACGCTTATTGCCCAAAAGTTTGGTGAGATAAAGCAGGAGCACGGCACCGATGCACTAGCCGGATATGCATCGGCCAAGTGTACAAACGAGGATAACTACATATTCCAAAAGTTTATACGCACCGTATTTGGTACTAACAATATCGACTATTGCACAAGGCTTTGCCACGCATCAACAGTAACCGCAATGCTTAAAGCCATAGGTGATGGTGCTGGAGGTAATTCAATACAAGATTTTGAAACTGTAGATTGCCTGTTTGTTACAGGTAACAACATTATCGATACGCACCCAATTACCGCAACGTATGTTAAGCGGGGTGCAGCAAATGGGCAAAAAATAATTGTAGTCGATCCTAAATGGACTCCACTCGTTCGTTATGCAACGGTTTGGCTACAGCCAAAACTAGGAACCGATGTGGCTTTACTTAACGGTTTAGTTCACGTTATCATTAAAAATGGTTGGGTTAACATTGCTTTTATCGAAGAGCGGGTTGAGGGTGGTATGGATGCTTTTGATGAACTTAAGCAGCTAACCCAAAAGTATAATCCAAAGTATGTTGAGGAAATTACATCGGTACCAGCCGAAAAAATTGAGCAAGCCGCTAAAATTTATGCAACAGCATCAACATCAATGATTGCCACAGGAATGGGCATGAGCCAGCAGGTAACCGGTACGCACAACGTATTTAGCCTAATTAACATGATGCTAATAACCGGCCAGGTAGGTCGCGAGCGTTGCGGCATTAACCCGCCACGTGGACAGAATAACGTGCAGGGTGCTACCGATGTTGGATGTTCGCCCTCAAACTATCCAGGGTATATTCCGGTTACGGACGATGAGAATCGGCGAAAAGCAGCAAAAATTTGGGGAGTTCCGTTTGAAATGCTCTCAAGCAAACCCGGATTGACAACCGTCGAAATTATGCAAGCAGCATACGAAGGAAAGGTGAAGGGGATTTACATTATGGGTGAAAATCCTATGATTAGCGATCCAAACTTAAACCATACCCAGCAAGCGCTTGAACGGATGGATTTCGTTGTGGTTCAAGATATATTTCATACCGAAACTACCCGTTTTGCCGATGTAATATTGCCAGCATCTACTTGGGCAGAGAAAACCGGTACATTTGTTAATAGCGACAGACGAGTATTAAGAGTGCGTAAGGCTGTTGAATGCCCTGGCGAAGCACGTGAGGATTGGCGAATTGTTCACGAGTTGGCCAAGCGAATGGGCAGCCCTATGCCCGAATACTCCTCAGAAGCCGATATATTTGATGAGTTGGCTCAGGTAACCCCAATTATGCAGGGAATATCATATAATCGACTTGAAAAGGGAAGCATACAATGGCCATGTCCGCATAAAGATCATCCAGGTACACCAACCCTTTACCTCGAAGGGTTTAATACGCCAAGCGGTAAGGGCAAGCTATTCCCCGTTGAGTACGCTCCTCAAACCGAAAAGGTAGATGCAAACTATCCGTTTATGCTAAATAGCGGGAGGTTGCTTTACCACTACCATACCGCTACCATGACCCGCAGAACGAAGGTGCTCCGCGAATATGTTGATGAGGCTTACGTGCTAATTCATCCAAACGATGCGCTAAAGCACGGATACACCGAAGGCGATAAGGTAAAGCTAATTTCGAGGCGAGGTGAGCTTAAAACTATTGTTAAGCTTAGCAGTGAAGTGCTCGAAGGTGAACTGTTTATGCCTTGGCATTTTACCGAAGCTCAGGTGAATAGGCTTACGCGAGATGAACTTGACCCTTTCAGCCGCATTGCCCCCTTTAAGCTATCGGCAGTAAGGCTTGAAAAGGCATAGCTAAGTATTATTTAAAGGCTTTGCCTGAGTTTATTGGCTGTTTATCAAATCATACCATATTGTAGTGCAATTTATTGGTTAATGATTTAGAAATTTATACTATTTTTGAACTTCAATTGGGACTTGAAATAAACTTGAACTGACAGATAAGCATGAAGAAGTTTTTTACAGCGCTACTTTTTTCCCTTTCTTTTATTTCTATTGCTGCTTTTGCACAGGATCAAACCAGCAAAGATTATATTTTAAGGGCAAACCTAAAACATGAGAATAAGGATTTTGATGGGGCAATTACCGAACTCAATAAGGCTATTGAGCTCGATCCGCAGAATAAGTACGCCTACGTTTTCCGAGGCGATTCAAGGGCTGAGAAGGGCGACTACCAAACCGCAATAGTTGACTACTCAAAGGCTATTGAAATTGACGATCGGTATGCTATTGCCTACTACTACAGGGGTAACCTACGGTTTAAAATGCAGCAATACGAAGAGGCTGAAGAGGATTTCAATATGGTGCTTAAAATAGTTCCGCTCTTCTCTATGGCTTACAATCAAAGGGCAAAAAACAGGGTTAAACTTGACGATTACAAAGGGGCTATATCCGATTTTACTAAGGCTATTGAAATTGATCCGAAGTTTGTTAGAGCATACGTAAATAGAGGCGAAGCGCGTATCGATGTTCACGATCTGCAAGGTGCTATTCTCGATTTTAATCAGGCAATTGTAATCGACCCCGAAATGGCCGACGCGTATTACTCGAGAGGTTATACTAAAATTCTACTTGGCCAAAAGCAAAGCGGATGTAAAGATTTGGAAACCGCACAGGAACTTGGTAAAGTTGAAACCCATTTTCTTATTAAGGAGTTTTGCAAAGAGAATGCTCCACCCCCCAAGCGTAGATGGTAGTGAGACTTTTCTTAATAATTCTGACTTTCGTAATTACCCAAGGGTTAAATGCTCAGAGTGTTGAGTATTACTTCTCAAATGGGCTTGCTAAGCATAAGGCAAAGGATTATAATGGTGCTATTACCGATTTTAGTAGCGCTATTTCAATAAACTCCGAAAATCCTACATTGTACTACTGCAGAGGATTGTCCTATCTCGAAGCCGAAAAGTTTGATGAGTCAATTAACGATTTTGATACGGCAATTAATTTAAGCCCATTTAACCATTTAGCCTTTTTTTACAGGGCAAAAGCAAAAGAGCAGAAAGGTGATTTGAAAGGAGCAATTTCCGATTATTCCGAAGTGCTTAAGATTGACCCGCAACACGCCGAAAGCTATTTTCTCAGAGCAAAAGCTAAGCATTCGCTTGGGAACTATATAGATGCTATTACCGATTACGACCTTATGCTAACCATTGACAGCCTGAGCGTTGAGGGATTATTCCACCGTTCACTCTCCAAATTTGCCATGGCCGATTATGGAGGCACAATACTCGACCTAGAGCAGGTCATCGAACTCGACCCAACTTTAGTTGAGGCATACTACTACAGAGGCTTGGCAAATATTAGGTCGGGGAAACTAAATAATGGTTGTGTCGATTTGTACAAAGCCCATGAAATGGGCGATACGCGCGCAAAGCAATGGCTTAAAGATAAGTGTAACATGAACGAGTAAACCATGCAAAGCAACATAACTCGAAACGAGCTCGAATTACAAATACAAGCAGGAATACTAAGCAATGTCGACCTCAGCGAGATTAATATCGATGGGCTCGATTTTGGGGGCTGTACCTTAACTAATGTTGTAATTGCAAGCGAAGTTCAGGAAGATAGGCTGTTGAGGAATGTAAACTTTTGCGGAGCAAAATTCGATAACGTTTTTTTCGATCATGCCCAGCTAATCGGATGTAATTTCGATGGCCAGGATACGCAGCTTACTCGTGTTTCATTTAAAAAGGCAACCTTGCAAAAGTGCCGGTTTCGGCGCACAAACTTTCAGTGGTGCGATTTTCGCTACGCCGAAATTAATTCAGCCACCTTCGAGTCGGCATCGTTTAGCTGGTGCGATTTTTACCGTGCCTTTTTTGTTGGAATAGTTATCTTTCGCAAGTCCACAATTGCTAGCTCAAGCTTATACTACGCATACTTTGATGAGGGAGCAACTATCCGACGTGAGAACCTTGCAAAAAGCTGTATTCTACAGCAAAGCTATAATGCTTATCGGAAGTTTTTGGTCGATTGGCCAAAATACGGTCCAGGAATCCGTAAGAACGAGCAGGGAGTAGAGTCCGATTGGGACCCAACAGCATCGCTTAGGGCAAGGTTTATGGATGCAGAGGATATTTACAAAACGCTTAATGGGCTTTGGACTAGCAAAGGTTTTTTAGCTGATGCTAATTGGGCTTTTGTTAAGGGCAAAAAAATGGAACGCAAGCGCCTTATTGCTCAGCTGTTGCATGGGAATGATTTAGGCATTAGCGACCGTATTAGTATTGTTTTTAGCATTTTTTGGAACTTCTTCACCGATGTACTTTTTGGATACGGAGAGAGCATGCGGAAGATGATTCTTACCTACTTAGTAACAATCTTTATTTTTGCTTACGTTTATTACGCATCCGATGCCACCAATTTAACCGATTACGTTAAAGCATTAATTATTAGCTTTAAGAATATGGTTGCGCAAACTTCGGATGAAATTCAGGGTATCTCTCCCTTCCTCGATTTTATGAACATGGTGCAAACTACCATCGGTATCCTAATTACGGGTATATTTGGTTTTATTTTAGGGAACAAGATAAGAAATCAGTAATAGTTTGGCGATAATAGTTTTAGCTTGAAAGATGTAATTTCTTTTTTTGCCATTTCTATCATAGGCCTGTTTTTATGTTCAGTTAAATTCCTTTTATTAAGTGTTTTTGGTAGATTGAAATATTGTAATTACATTTGCAGCCGTTTTGGCTTAATATAGATCTGTATAGCAAGTTCTCTTCTCTGTGTATTTCCCTTTGACGACACCTTCCTAATTCACTACTTTACGCTAAAAAGTTATTTACGCTCGATAAACATTTTTCCTCTGAACAGATAGATGGTTAATGTAAATATCGAAGCATTAACCATATTATTTTTATGAATAGTAATTCTCAACAGAGAAGTAAAAGGGAAAGGTTTAGTTCGAACAGAACAAGACCAATTTCTGCAAGAAAATCGGCCCCGAAAAGAAAATTTCAGTCAACAATTGATCCTGCAATTTTTACAAAGAGAGCAAATACGGCAAACGAAGCTAAGTTCGTTTCTTCATGCTCAATTGCTAATTTACCCGTTCATCAGCAAATAGTTAACAACTTGCTGGGAAAAGGATACGTAACGCCAACTGAAATTCAGGAAAAAACAATTGGCTCAATACTAAAAGGAAACGATTTAATGGGAATCGCTCAAACCGGAACCGGTAAAACTGGTGCGTTCCTCATACCATTAGTTAATAATCTGGTAAATCAACAAGCATATTTTCAGGTTTTGGTTGTTGCGCCAACACGCGAATTAGCAGTACAAACAAACACCGAGTTTTTAAGCATTGCAAAAGGGTTGGGTATGCAAAGTAGCTGCTTTATTGGGGGCACTAGCGTATCAGCCGATATACAAAAGCTACGCAAAGCCAGTCATTTTGTTATTGGTACTCCTGGTCGTTTAATTGACATGGTAAGGCAAGGTGCGCTAAACTTAGGGCATTTTAATACCCTTGTTCTCGACGAGTTTGATAGGCTTTTGGACATGGGCTTTTTGAATGACATTGAGCAGCTAATAAGCGGAATGATCAATAGGAAGCAAACAATACTGTTTTCGGCAACCGAAGAAAAGGGCCAAAAGAAGATAGTTGATAGGCTGCTTACAAATCCGGAAATGGTTAGAGTGCATAATGGAACTCAAACAGCCGATACTGTCGATCAGGAAATTGTTTCGGTTAAGCTTGGTGAGAAAAAGATGGATATTCTTTTAGGAATGATTCGCGACGATACGTTTAAAAAGGTTCTCGTTTTTGCCGAAACCAAGCGCTGGGTTTCCCGCATTTGTAAAGATTTGCGTAAATCGGGAATTAAGGTTGATGAGATTCATGGCGATAAATCACAGAATTACAGGCTTAAAGCCCTAAACTCATTCAGAGATAATAGCATACAGGTGCTAGTTGCTACCGATGTGGCTGCTAGAGGACTCGATATCTCTCAGGTTTCGCATGTTATAAACTATGAGCAACCACGAAATATCGATAGCTATATTCACAGAATTGGCCGAACCGGAAGGGCTGGACAGCTTGGTAAAGCAATAACTTTTGTAAACTAGTATACTCCACATAAACAATAGTATAAATCATCATTTAAATAAACAGTTATGAAAGAAGGAACAGTAAAGTTTTTTAACCACACAAAAGGATTCGGATTTATCAGACCAAACGATTCTGAGGAAGATATCTTTGTACATCAAACTGGTGTAATTGGGCAGATTAATGAAAATGATAAAGTGCAGTTCGAGGTTGAACAAGGCAAAAAAGGCTTAAACGCAGTTAACGTTCAGGTTATCGACTAAAGCGATTAATTATTTCAGTTTGGTTAAGTTTTAATTGTGTTTTTTTATCGCTTTAAGGCGATAAGTAAAATGTATGTAAAACCGTTAAACAAATTATAAAGTTGTAATTTTGTTTTCGTATCGCATTTTACCCTTTCCCTAATTTTGGGTGATATTTATTCATGCATAAAAACTTTTACTTGTGAAATTCAGTCAGTATCATTTTACTGATGTCGTTATTAAGAACATTGATAATTTGGGCTTTAAACGCCCTACCGATATTCAGTATAAAGCCATTACCCCAATACTAAACGGCGAAGATGTTTTGGCCGTGGCACAAACGGGGACAGGTAAAACCGCTGCATTTGCAATACCTATTGTACATAACCTAACTGTTAAACGAGCCGAAAATCATTCGTTTTCGCCCCGATGTTTGGTTATGGTACCAACACACGAACTCGCCATGCAAGTGGCCGATGTATTTAAGGCATTAATGAATGGTACAAAGCTAAAGGCGCTTGCGCTGTTCGGTGGTGTTCAGCAATCTGTCCAAATCGATATTCTTAAACAAGGTGTCGATGTGCTAGTAGCAACACCAGGGCGTATGTTCGATATTGCTAGTCAGGGTTTTCTTAATTTTCAGGATGTCGAAGTTCTTGTGCTCGACGAGGCTGATCATATGCTCGAGTTGGGTTTTTTAACCGACATGGATCAGCTCTTTAGGCGGATTCCTCGAAATAGGCAAACCCTTTTCTTTTCGGCAACAATTAACCCAAAGATTAAGGATTTAGCCTATAGCCTTGTTCGACATGCCGTACGAATTCATATCTCACCTCACGATCCAATTTCAAAAAACATCGACCATAGCGTAGCGTATATTGAGATGGACGATAAGCGATTTTTCCTTGAGCATATTGTCAAAGAAAATCCCGATAGCAAAGTAATTGTGTTTGTCCGAACCAAGGTTCGTGCTGAGCGAGTTGCCAAAGCGCTCGAAAGAGTTGGCTTATCAAGCCAAACCATTCATGGTGATAAAGATCAGCAGGAGCGATCATTAACAATGGATAATTTCAAAAAAGGGATTAATAGGATATTAATTGCAACCGAAGTTAGCGCTAGAGGCATTGATATACCCAATGTGGATGTAGTGGTAAACTACGATTTACCCGAGGAGGCCGAGAACTACGTGCATAGGGTTGGCCGAACGGGTAGGGGCGATAAGCGAGGCATGGCTATATCGTTTTGCAGCGAGCAAGAACGTGAGGTACTAAAGCAAATAGAAGGGTTTTTACAAAAGCCAATTTCTGTTGCCCATATCTCAAAGGATGAATACGAAGCTACAATCGATTTCTCCGAATCGGCCGAGCACGATTGGCAAAGCCTTATCGATGAGCAAAATGTTTTTGAGGCAAATCGTAAGAGCAAGGTAAAGCCTAAGTCGAAGCGCAAAAAAAAGAAGTAATGAGGTCGTTGGTTTCCAGTAGTTTTATCTGGGGAAATAAGTAATCTAATCGTCACTTTGTCAACCTTAAAGCATCGGTTAAATCTAATTTTTTCAAATTGGTTTCTATGTTTTACGATTAGAAACACATTTCTGTTTAACTTTAAGTCCAGTTTACTAACCTAAAACCTAAAACTATGAAAAAGCTATTGTTACTTACATCGTTACTAGTTGCATTCGTTTGCCTTGCTATTCCTTCTCATGCTCAGGATAACGAGCTTGAGCGCCCCGATAAATGTGGTGTGGCCGAGGTTGATAAATTTGTAAACAAAAGTTTTGACTCCTACGAAGAAAGCCTTGAAATTTCAAAAGCGGTCAAGTTTATCACTGTTCAAGGAGAAGGAGATGAAAAGCACATTGCTAATGCTCAAGGCGAGCCAATTTCGAAACCCGATGCTTTGGCACAGCTTGCCGAACTGTTAGTAAGAGCTAAAAAGCAGAACGATAATATTCAATCGGTGCAAGACCTTCAAAAACCAGCAACCGATGCAGCTAAAAAAGCTCCATTGCAAAAAAAGCCAAAAGCAACTAAAAACCTTAAAATTGGTGCCGACGCTCTATCAAAGACAGTGCAAGAAACCAAGAAACAAATCGAAGAGATAGACAAACAAATTGAGGACATAAAAAGCATGGAATAACCCAAATGGTTACAAAATCAAAACGAGGCTTTATTAAAAGGCTGCCCAATTTTAATAAAGCCTCGTTTAAATAAATTGATATATGATCTTTATGTATTAAACATCTATCAGCAAGCCATACGCTTCAACGCTAATGCTTGTTTACAATAATTTTTCGTGAAAAAATTTGCTTACCGGAATAAACATTAATAATATACACGCCATTTTGTAAATCGGAGGTGTTAATTTGAAACTGGTTATCAATATCGTTTCTTTTGAAAAGTTTTATAGTTTTACCCATGATTGAAAGTATTTCAATGGTTTCGGCATTTTCAATACCTATAATATTAATATAATCTCTTGCGGGATTAGGATATATTTGAATATTATAAACGTTGGCTATATCTAAGATAGCAGTTACTTCCGAAAAATTAGCGGTAAGGCTTACATCAGCCTCTGGCATTGTAAATGTGTATAAGGCATTATCAGATATAACATTTTCGCCGTCAGTCCAATAAACAAACTCATAACCATCATTTGCTGTGGCTTCTAATGTAACCTCTGTGCTGGAGTTGTGAGTTCCTTGGCCACTAACACTACCTGCACCAATAGGATTAATAGTAACAAATACACTAAACGTAGCACTATAGTAATAAAAACTTTTAGATGACAAAGCCCATTCATTTGTATTGTAATCCCAATCAAATTCTGTCATTAATAAGATGTCGTTTAATTCATTTTTTTCATAAACGGTTTTACTAGTCCCAATCCAAATTTCATTAACGCTATCCCAGTAATAGGAAGCACTGCATGTTATTTCCTCCCAGCTAGAACCACCATTGAAATCATTTTCCGTTTTGCTTGTAGGAATCCAGGTTTCATTAACACTGTCCCAACTTAAATACCTGATAAACAAAATATAAAGTCCATATTCATTAGTTTCGATCTCATATTTTCTATCTCCGGCCCAAACTTCATTTGCAATATTCCAGAGGTAAAGAGCTTCAACAGAAATGAATCCATTTTCATCATACTCGTATTCATACTTACTGTATTTAACCCACTCTTCACTAGTAGTATTCCAGTTGTGTCTTAATGTAAGAATCAAGAAATCATCTTCGTCGTATTCATATTCCCTTTTTGCATCGAAAATCCAATCTTCACTTGTGTTGTTATAGCTAAAAGAACTCCATAAAGTTATTTTCCCTTGTTCATCAAATTCAGATTCTTCTTTGTAAGTATATTGCCATGTTTCACTAACGTTATTCCATTCATAATAAAAAACATTAGCCACCACTTCATATTCATTATATTCAGTTTCTAATTTCCAACTAAAAGCCCACTCTTCAATGGCGCTATCCCAGACATAGGCAGTCAATAAAGTTTCGAGTACTTGTTCATAGTATTCGTACTCCCTTTTATCTTTATAAATCCATTCAGCATTGTCAATATTCCAATTGAAGGTAGTATACTTAATGTTTTTGCCCTGTTCATTTTTCACGTATTCAAATCTACTGCTTCCAAACCAAACTTCGCTATTTATATTCCAGATGTACTTTGCTTGCAGAGATATGTAACCATTTTCATCGTAATCATATTCATCTTTTATATTCCCAACCCACTCATTATTTGCGCTATTCCAATTATATAGTATTTTTAAAATCAACTCTTGGTGTTCATTGTATTCCATTTCAATTTTGCTGTGATTAATCCAGGCTTCGGCATCGGAATTCCAATATTCAGTAATCTCCTGTGTTAAACTTCCTTACTCATTATACTCATATAAAACTCTGCTATTTAGCAATGAATCGGTTTCAGATGAAAAATCATATTTATAAATTGAGTCCAAGAGAAAATCGTTATCGGTGTTCTCTTTGAAATTTTTGCCATCAGGATACACAGTATTTTGTATTGACTTTATATTTCTCTGGTTCAAAACATCATCGTTTCCCAAATAAAGATCTTTGTTTTTAATTCGACTAATATTCGTTGCCAATTCTACTTGTTTTTGTGCCCTAACAAAAGAAGACGCTAAACAAATTATTATGGCCAGTGTTGTAAAGTTTTTCATTTTATTGGATTTTAAAAGGTTACGGTTTATTGCTTGTAAGTAGTAGGGTTTGTAAAAAACCGATTTTTTAATGTAAAGATTCCATATATGGAATCTTTACATTAAAGGTTTTTCCTGGTTATGTCCCTTTATTTGTTTAACAATAATTTTCGTACAACAAATTGATTATCTAAATGAATTCTTATAACATATATACCGCTTGATAAATGAGAAATATTTATTGTAGGAACATTTTGCAAGTCTTCATTAAGAATCTGCATAATAAGCTTGCCGTCAATTTGTAATATTTCAACCCTATTGGCTTTTTCTGCTCCTTCAATTTTCAAATAGTCAGTTGCGGGGTTTGGGTAAATTTTAATCTTGTTTTCTGAATTGTTTGATATTGCCGTAGTATTATCAAGAGTAGTAACAGATATAATATTTGAAAAATCTGATTCGTTTGCGCTGTTGAAGGCTGTTAATTTGTATTTGTAAGTTGTGTTTGGGCTAAGTCCTCCAACGCTTTGGGACAAGCCTACTACAGTTATTCCATTATAATCGTCTAGGTATGTAGAAAAATCATCGATTGAAACAAAAAGTTTGTAACCGTCTGCACCAGCAGATTCTTCCCAATTTGCATTAAAACCAGTCGTTGTTACTTCTGTGGCTTCCAGCGCAACGGGAGTGGACGGTGGGTCAGGCAACTCCAAGGTTGTTACTGTTTGCGATGGAGAAAAGGTTGACTCTCCAATTTGTCCAACAACTTTTACCCTGAACTTGTAGTTTGTTTCGGGGTTCAACCCAGAAACGATAACCTCTGTATTTGGAATAAGATTATCGCCTCCAAAACCATCAACATGCGTTACAAAATCGTTTTCAGATACATAAAGTTTGTAAAAGTTTATACCTCCACCTAAAGAATTCCAGCTAGCCTTAAAGCTGCTATGGCTAACATCAGATGGGGGATGAAGCGTGGGTGCCGAAGCGGTGGGTTCTATTGTTGTTACTTCTACAGCATTTGAAAAATCGGACCAAGTACCACCAACATTTGCTTTTAATCTATACTGATATTGCGTATTATGGTCAAGATATTTAAATGCATAGAAATTTTCATTAGTTATATAGGCACCATTGTATCCAGGTATATGAGTAGCGAAATTATCAGTAGAAACAAATAAACGATAGATAGACACGCCAGGATAGGTTGCCCAGTTGGCGATAAAACCATTTACTCCAACAGAAGTGGCTTCTGAAGCCCCCCACGATGTAGAAACGGTGCTTACTGCAGAGTAAGTTGATTCGTCTGTTCCCTGAAAATCTTTTGCCTTTACTTTATATTTGTATTCTGTATAAGGCTTTAGCCCTGTAATTGTTAGGGAAGTGAGATCTGTAAACCAGGGTAGCCCAGGGACTATGGATTCGAAGTTATCTTCAGAAACTAAAACCTGATATACTGGTTGAGTGCCAGATATAGAGGACCAGCTAAGCGTGAAACCACCACCGTTAACATTTGTTGGAGTATAAACCGCAGGTGCTTCGATGTTTGCTGCGTTTGTAGTTGCATCAATAATATTTGAGTAGCCAGACTCTTCGGTATTATTAACTGCTTTTACTCTAACAAAATAAGTAGTTTCGGGCACTAGGTTAAGCACACCAATATTGTTATTTGAAACAATTTGCCCGTTGTACATAGGCAGATTCTGGTCAAAATTATATGTTTCTGAAACGAATACTTTATAACCAGTAGCCCCCTCCACAGGATCCCACGAAAGACTAAGTGTGTTTACCCAAACAAAACTGAAGGAATTTAATACGGGAGCATCTAGTGCATACAGTTTGTTCGAATTTGTAAACGAGCAAACTGCTAAAAGCGCTCCTACCACAATAGATTTTATATTTAAACTCATCATAATTTTTAGTTTTACTGAACATTAATAATTTTTAAAGCTTGAATTTGAGTACCACGAGTAATTCTTATGTAGTAAATACCTGGAATAATATTATTGGGATTAACAAGGGTTCTATTGTTTGTAATTTGATGGTTTCTTGAGTAAACCAGTTTCCCTACAATGGAGAATAATTCTACTTTAACATCTTGATTTTCCGTAAATTGCCCTTGTATATAGAAGAATTTGGAGAAAGGGTTTGGGTAAGCAATTAGATGGAGTGAGTCCTCATAATTTATAGGAGAAATATAAGTATTGGTATCATCATCATCTCCATACTCGATTGGAAACTCATCGGGGCCAGTGTAGCTCCTCAAAATTGCACCCCATGAACCGACGGCAATCATCGTATGTTCATTTCCTGAGGCTAATCCGTAAATATGATCGAAGTAAGGTAAACGTTTATAATTCCAAGAGACTCCACCATCTGTAGTGAAGCAGCTAAGCCCATCTTCACCTGCAATGTATCCGATGTTTGGAGTAGCAAAACAAACAGCAAATAGTGTTTTAGCCATTCCGTCTGATAAGGTTACGCTGCTCCAAGTATTTCCAAAATCAGTGGAGCGGATTAATCTTTTGCTACTTCCAACAGCATGGGCAACTCCATTATCTGATATGCTAATAGAGTATAACCAATTGGTCGTTCCTGAAGATATACTTGTCCAAGTTTCTCCTCCGTCAGCTGTTTTCATAACAATACCACCCGAACCGCAAACCAATCCGGTTTGACTGTCAACAAAAGAGATGGAATAAAAATGGTTTGAAACCCCAGATGATTTTTCAACCCAAGTTGAACCACCATCGGAGGTTTTGTGTATTTTTCCTTCTTGCCCCACCGCAAAACCAATAGTAGAGGACGGAAAACATATTGCTCTCAGCTGTGACTGAGTTGTATGAGCCGTAGTCCAATTCTTTCCAGCATCAATAGTATTTAGTATTAGGCCTTTGTTTACTACAGTTTCATCAGCAGTTCTTCCAACGGCAAAACCAGAATTTTCGTTCGCAAATGCTATCGCATTGAAGAAATGCAAGTCATTTTCATAAACGATATTCCATTCTCTTCCATTATAGGACGATTTGATAATAGCATTATTCCCCGCAGCATAAATTGTAGTGTCATTCGAGAAGGTTACACCATTTAAATACTTTGAAGTAACACCACTATTTTCAATTTCGTTCCAAGAGTTCAAGGAAAGGTCAATTCGATGAAGGTTCCAATCAATTATAATTCCCTTGTTTTCATTTTCGAAAGCACCAAGGGTTTAGGTAATTGTCATTGGGGGCCGATATCACTGACCAGCTATCTCCACCGTCAGTTGTTTTATAAATTTCTGATTTATACCCCACTGCATGCCCAATATTTATAGTATTAAATCGCATTGCAAACACATCGTAATTTCCAGTGGAAAGTACTTGAGACCAACTATCGCCACCGTTAGTGCTTTTGTATATTCCCAGTTCAGTTGCAGCAATAATAGTATTCTGATCTCTAAGATGAATAGCATTTATGTGTCCAATGCTAGCCTCTGAGCCAGTCCATGATTCACCTCCATTGGTAGTTTTATAGAAAGCACCATTAAAGCCTCCGGCATAACCGACATTCTCATTAATAAAACTAATACAGTAAAAAGGCAAATTCATTCCGGCTACGTTACAATCAGTCCATGTAATGCCGCCATCAGAGGTTTTATGAATCTCCCCCTTATCTGCAGCAATAAAGCCCACATCTGCATTAATGAAAAATACATCATTGATAGGTTCACTAATTCCAGATTCAATTATTTCCCAATCAATGCCTCCATTTTCAGTTTTAACCAAATTACCATTTTTACCTCCTGCAAGGCCGATGTTTTCATCTAAAAAGAAAATTGTTTGAAATCCTGGAATATCATCAAATGTATGATGATCCCATGTGTTTCCGCTGTCAGTAGTTTTCATAATTGAGAAGTACCCAACAGCAATGTATGTTTGAGACGACAAATGCACGACATCCATATATTGATCTGTTGGGGGAATCGGATTTATCCATTGCCACTGCGACATACAAGCGGTAGTGTGAAATACTATTGTTAAGAAAAGGATAAGATTTTTCATGTTTTACCGTATTATATTATGCCTATTTTTTTTGAGCGCCATAACCGGGCACATTGCCAAATAGGTTTAGGGCGTCTCTCCAAGGGTACTTGTTGGCAAACATGCTGGCACTCGATGATATTGTGCCCTGCTTATTCATGCCCATGGCAGCACGCCATTGGTTGGCCGGGGAGTTGGGATCGTAATCAACGGTTTCGCTGTAGCGCGCCCCTAGGTAGCCTTCGAGGTAAGCTTTGTTCACCTTAAGCCCTGCAGGAATCTCATTCTTATTTCCTGTAACGCTGGCAACCTCTAGGTCATCAAAATCTTGTGAATCTATTCGTATTCGCGTATTACTGGCTGGACTGTAGTGCAAATCCTTATCCTTGTTTACAAAGAAGATATTGTGGTCTATACTAATCCACTCGTTGTTATTAAAGCGGGTATGATCGATCCCTGCCAGAATGCTGGCACCAATCACATTGTGGTGGATATTGTACTGGCACCCAGTCATAATTCTTACTCCGTAGCCCATATCGAGAAAATCTTTAAGGCGGCTCCAGGTGAATAGGATGGTATTGTTGGCAATTTCAACCTCGCTGCAAAGCGAGAGCTTGTTGGGGCCACCAGTTCGGGCACAGGTGCCATAAATTTCGATGGCAGCCATTTTATTTGCAACAAACACGTTGTTCTTTACTGTAAACATTCCACTACGGTGTCCTGCTTGTAATGCAAAGCTAGCGCCGTTAAGAAACACACAATTCTGAATGGTAACGTCACCACCAGTGGTTGCACTAACGAACTGCAGCAGGGGCTCGCCAACGGTTGAGTTCATATTTGCTGGCTTTTCGGTGGGCAGCATCAGCCGGCCCCCTTCAACACCGTCAACAACCCCATCGTTTGGGCTGTATGCATTTCGTTCGCCGCTATCGAATACTATATGGTCTATTACGGTTCCCGCTACATCCTTGGTGAACTTGAGCAGAGCCTTGCGCGATGTTCTTGCGCTTTCGTTGTTTGGCTGTATAAGGGTAGGGTGCGCCACAATATCCTGCTTGCCAAAGCTCTCGTCGAAGCTGCCGTAAAGCCGAACGGACTTGTTGCTTTCAATAAAGCCAACGTTAAGCGTTCCGTAGTAAACGCCACCAGCAATGCGTATTTCTGCGCCGGGCTCGGCCACGTTTATGGCCTTGTCGATATTTTTAAAGGGGCTGTCCTTGCTGCCATTGTTTCGGTTGCTACCATTGGTCATCGAAACGTAGAGTATTTGGCTGCTACCTAAAGCAGGAGTGGCAGCCTCGGATGATGCAGCGGTAGGTGGTCTGGTTTCCGCCGTTTTCTCATCGGCCTTCTTTTGCTCAGGCTTTGTGGTTACAGGGATTTTCTTTTTAACATCCTTCAGATTTTTAATCTGAGCCGAAGCTGGCATTGCAATCATTAGAACAAGGGCAATAGCCCCAATGGTTTTAAGTACTTTCATCGTTTTGTTTTTTTAGGTTTTACAATATTGTTAGTTTATAGGGTTGGCCTTAATTACCTGCGCAACGGAGTTGTTGTGTGGCATGATAACCGCGATTAGTAGTTCGTTTTCGCTTATGCTTTTGAATACTGATGTTGGGCACTCGTACCTTTTTGGCCTGTTGCTAACAGGCAAATCGTGAGCCCTACCAACCGAATCAATTTCGAATGCTTCATGTGCAACCATGTTAACATAGTACCGTGTGGTGTGGGTAAAGGTTTTTCGGTTCCTGTAGCTAAGCGTACTTTTTTTGGTAACGGGCCCTACCACAACTTTTGGCTGTTTATTCAGCCTAGCCACTCGCCACGCCATTCGTAGGCAAATAAAGAGGAATGCAACGGATAGAAATATCCCCACTTCGGGGTAATGGGGGAAAGCAAAAAAGAATAAAGGAACCACCACCACACCAACCGCTAGTATTGCCTTTAGCATCCACTTCCCCGTTTGCTTTAGAAAGTCAATATTTAGCGAGCTGTAAACCTCGGCCCAGTTTACTGTAATTTTTTGGGTCATGACCAGCTAAATATTTTCCTTTGCCATTAGCTCTTCGAACATAATGTGGCTTCGAGGGGTACCAAATGATCCGTTGGGTGCAACCTCCTTTTCAACATGCATGGTGTACAGCTTGCATAGCCCATCGGGCAGCTCCGCTGCAACTTGCACCGTTGTTTCGCTAATGTTTTTAACAATCCACTGGGTTTTGGTGCTATCGGCCCACTCCTCAACCCTTTTATTCTCCCAGGGTTTAACAACGACTACCCTAAGCACCTTAGCGTTGGGGGTTGAGGTGCTAAGCGCCATGAGTGCTGCCGCTTTGGGCTCTGCTGCTTCGGGATCGGCAATAGCCTCGGGCTTCATGGTTGTTAGTTTGCTGCGCTCCATCTTGCGGCTCTCGTTAAGCTCCATGAGCTTCGATAGGGCGTTGAGCACCGACTCGAGGCTTGAGGACGAGTCGGTAAATAGGGGTCTTAGCTCATCAATTTGTTGGGTAAACCCATCAATCTCCTTTTTACCAATTAGGTATGGCTTCTGGTTCTTATCGCTAATCCAATCGACATCGCGGTTTAGAAACTCAATCCTGTCGTTAATCTGCTTGCCAATCTCGTCTACCAGTAGTTTGGAGGTTTCGGCAAACCGATCAGGGAATTGTTTAATTCGCATCTTGGTGTCAGTAACAATGCTCTCGAGGGTAACCGTTACTTGGCTAGTAAAAGCCACTTGGCTGTATTCGGCTAGCAAATCCTGAGCTTTTGCGAAGTTCTCCTTATGCTGAAGGAGTCCGGGGATGTTTTGGGGAGTACCATCGAAATAGGGGATACCCTTAAACCTATCGACCCAGAGCTTGCACTGCTCCTCGTTCTGTTGAGCCTTTACCTCTATCTCCCTGTTGGCCTCGGCTATTTGCTGGGCGTTGGCTCGCTCCTCTTGTTCTAGCACCTTAATGTGCTCAGCCAGCTCCTTTATTTCGGGAATATCGGTTAGTGGTCCAGCGAAACGAGAGTAGTAGGTGTCGAGCTCGCGCTTTGCCCACTCGAGCTCTTTCCTAACAACATGATCGCGGATTCGATTAAGCTGAGCCTGGGCTTCGAAGGGGAGCTGATTGTTCCCGCCTGGGCGAGTGCTCACGCCTTTTCGTTCCAAATCTTTGCGAAGCTTCTCAATCTTTTGCATCAGTGACTTCACCTGAAAATCCTCAGGGGTCTGCTGTTTTGCTTCTGAGCAAATCTCATCGGCTTTGTTCAGTAGCTCCACAGCCTCTTCGTTCTTTCCGCTAAACATGC
>Ga0334898_1000815_pt1 | contig 42424 bp, 46 predicted proteins | sample GraSluR3_MG_10_FD_207228 | JGI IMG/M metagenome (GOLD analysis project Ga0334898, IMG submission 207228) | Sludge microbial communities from methane-producing bioreactor in Wageningen University, Netherlands - Granular Sludge_3_08-R3 | ecosystem: Engineered > Bioreactor > Anaerobic >... | reverse complement strand
TTTTGTGGTAAAAACAGTATACAAAAAATAGGAGCTTATTTCTATATATTTCAATAAAATAGTTGAAATTTTTATATCATTTTAATACAGCTTTTCCTAACAGGCTTCAAGTGCGAAGTTTGAGTCAGTGACTGTGACCATTACTGGTTTTCAAATTCATTCAGCTTACCATCGGTAGTGATCATGCTGTTGCAACATTAGTGTTTTACTTGCAAACCAAGGATCTCTTTCATCGGTTCAAAATCCCTGTCATTGTGAAGAAGCTCGAATCCATGTTCAATGCAAAACGTTGCAATAAGAACATCGATGGTCTTACGGACGGTAACACCTTTCTTTCTTAGCAACCGGAAGTTCTCTGCCGCCTTGGTGGCCATTTGTTTTCCGACAAAGTCATAATACTCAAGTGAGTTCATAAGCATCTTGGCAGTTTGGAACTGTTTGTTGTCCCGAAATCCTTGGAGGAACTCCACCATTATTAAATCACCGGTAACAACTCTACGCTCCTGCAATTCTTTGTCCAAGATATCGGTTTGGGCTGTATGCACCCCATTCACATAGTCAATCCAGACAGAGGTATCTACGACAATCATACGTCGGTCCTCATTGCATCAAGGTCTCCTTCCCAAGATAGCTTACCCCTGAGCTGGCGGATCTTTTCTTGCTTCTTCATGATAATGAGGAGTTTCAATGCTTGCTCTACGGCTTCTTTTTTCGTTTTGCATCCTGAAACCTTCAAAGCCTCGCTCATCAACCGATCATCAATGACGATATTCGTCCGCATCGCAATCTCCTGGGTTGTGTGTGTATAATTATTAGATATCATACACATCATTCCCAAAAGCGTCAATCTTATTGATTTGCTTGGATAAGAACTGTTGTTTCATAATCATCGCCTTATACGTAAATAATGTATCTATCGACTGCTCTACATCTTGGATCAATCCATAGGAAAACCAGGTGCAACCCGAAACCAGTAGAGAAGATTTGGTTCCATGACAACAGTGAAGGTTGCACCTGGAAAGATTCATTGTATTTTCCTAGAACAGATTCCCCTCAAGCATGGACATATACCCCTCCTCCCCGAAGATAAGATGGTCCAGCACCTTGATGCCCAGCAGATCACCGGCTTGCCTGAGCCTTCTGGTGACATCCTGGTCCTCGATGCTCGGCTCGAGGTTGCCGCTTGGATGGTTGTGGGCCACCACGACGGCGGTCGCCCTTTGTCGTATCGCTTCAGTGAAGACCTCCAACGGAACGTCATGTGGCGCACAGTAATATGATTACTTTTTTAGGGACTCAGGGGGTTACACAATTTGATTATTGGCACAGATTGAAAATTACGTGAAATTGGTCCCAGAAATGTCTGCTATCAGCAAAGAAAAGGCGAGAAGCATGCCGGTTCAAGCTTCTTCAGACCCGATTTGTCCTTCCATCAAAACAGAAGGACGCTTCATGCTGTAGTGGGTATTTTTACGAACCTTGTTCCCCTGTTCGTCAATCTCAACATTGGTCCTGAGCCTTCTCATTTCCTGGGCCCGCTCGTAACAGGCTTTCCCGATGATGGCGGGGTGGTGGTTCTCTGATCTTGAGACTTTGTTGGGACTGTTCTTAACCTGCCTGGTTGATGGGTACTCTGCTATGATCGTCTTCCCATAGGAGGAGTCCCCAGCATACTTCTCATTGAAGAGGATGTTATTGAACTTTTGTTTCCGGATTTTAAAAGACTCGAAGAAAGGAACACTACAATTCCTGCTATGTTACAGCTTGGTCTGGCTGATGACTTTCATAAATGTTTTTATAACTTTTGCCATTGTAATTGATCTTGAACGCACTTGTCAGCACTTTTTTCCTGGTGATTCTATCATTTCTCTAGGCTATCGGTATGGAGAATTCCTTGGCCATAATGACTTTATTGGGAGCATTATTATAACACTCGGATTGTGGCATGGGAAACTATGTTTAACTATAGTACATCCATAAAAACTGTTGTATTGCATGTATTTATACAATTTCTAGATTGCTGCTTCCGACCATGCTCGACCTCGAGTGTCAAAAACTGCGGAAGCATAGGTCTACTGGTACTGAAAAAATTTTTAAAAAAAAGGTTGACAGCAAACGTTTGCTTGTCTACTGTTTGAACCATTGATAGGCAAATGTTTGCTTAAGTGCTTAAGTTTATTCCATTCTTTGCATTAAAATTGGATACAGTATCTATTGGTTTGTGAATTAATCAATTAGGAGAGCATGCGGTGATTAAAGGCTATGCAACATTAAAGGACGTCGCAGAAGAAGCAGGTACTACTGCCGCAACCGTGTCATATGTACTCAGTAATAAGCAGGGGCGCTATATAAGTGAGGAGATGAGAACCCGTGTTCTTAAAGCGGTTGATGAACTTGGATACATTAAAAGTATCGGAGCTTCTCATTTGAAGGGAAAAGAAAGGAGACTTGTCGGTTTACTTGTCCCACAGTTTGAGAACCAGTTCTTTACAAGAATAATCACAGCAAGTGAGAATGAATTGGTCGCCGCAGGTTTCGACTTGATGATTTGTGACACACTTGATTCTCCTGAAAGGGAGAAAGACATCCTTCGTAGAATGATGGAACAAAGGGTGGATGGGGTTATTTTGGCTCCGACTCAAATGGGAATGGAAAACACAGAGATATTACGTCGAGTTGGGATGAAGATGGTGATTGTGGACAGGCCTCTTATGGGATTTTTAGAGTATAACTGGGTAACCACCGATAATTACAATTGTGGTGAAGTGGCTGCGCAATATCTGCATTCTAAAGGCCACAAGAAGATTGCGTTTGTCGGTTGGTCATCGGGAATTGACGATCTTGACTCCAGAGGAAGAGCTGTGGTTGAGACAATGGAAAAGTATAGCCAAGATAAAGTGATCCTAGTCAATGGTGGATTTTCTAGGGAAGAGGGCTACAGACTAACAGAGGTTATCTTGGATGAGCATCCCGAAGTCACTTCAATTGTCTATGGGTTCAATATCCAAGCTGCCGGTGGCGTCTGCTGTCTCAGGGATCGGAAGATTGCAATTCCAGAGGATATGTCTGTTGTAATTACAGGTTCTCCTGATTGGGTGAACACGGGGAATAACAACTTTACTTATATCGACCAGAATGAGAAAGAACTTGGAAGAAAAGCCGCCAATCTTTTAATAAAGACAATGAGAGGTATTGTCGATCAATTTGAGCATGTTATACAGGATTGCTCCATTGTTGAGGGTGATTCTGTAATAGATATGAATTAAAAAAAGGAGAAAGGGAAATGAAGAAAGTAATTGTTTCGATTCTGTTGCTTTCAGTCGTGTTTTCAGTCTTTGCCCGGGGTTCTTCCGAGGAAAAAATGCCTGAGAAAGCAAAACTCGTATTCTGGGATATGCAGTGGGAAACCAGTGTGCCTTATGCAGAGGATGCGAAAGCTCTTGTTGCCAAGTACAATGCCTCTCAGGATAAGGTAGAGGTTCAATACCAGAGCATTCCATGGGCTGATTACAATCAGGTCTTCTTGACTGCAGTACAGGGCGGAGCCGCTCCTGATGTCGCTACAGGTGGGTCACAGATTCCAATTAATTACTATCTGATGGGCGAAATCCTCCCCTTGGACAGTATTGTAGCTGAATGGAAGGCTGATAAAACATATGACGAGTACATTCCTGGAATTGTTGAATCCAACTATTATGATGGGCATTATATCGCGTTACCTTGGCATTGTGACCCCCGTTCCATAATGTACCGGACGGATCTTTTTGAAGCCGCCGGAATCACAAAGTTGCCGACAACCTGGAATGAGCTCCTTGGTGTTCTCAGAACATTGAAGAAGGCATATCCCGACATGGTACCTCTTGCAGGGTTTGGTAACCTCCAAGGTGCACAGCAATTTGCGGATTTCTTCCTTAACAGTAATGGTGGTGGACAGGTCACTGCTGATATGAAAGCCAACTTCAATAGTAAGGAAGTTAGGGAGACTCTGGAGTTTATCGCTACTCTCAGTGACGAAGGACTTATTCCAGAAGGTATGATTGCGTATGAGCAAGCTGATTCAGAACGTCTTTTCCTCTCGGGAAAGGCAATCTGCCTAATTCCTGCATCGGCGACCGGTCTTGCTGATGAGAAGCTGAAGAATCTCGTCGACATAATGGATCCAATCCAAGGTCCGTCGGCAGACAAGCCCTATACTCTTTACTGGGCAAACAGCATTTGCGCTTTCTCCCAGACGAAGCATCCAGAAGAAGCTAAAAATTTCATCAAATGGTGGCTAGATAACCAGAAAACTCTGTTTGTCGATACTCAGATGCCGAAAGTACCTGCGAGGGTGACTTTCATGGATGATAAATTCTTTATTGAGAATGTGATGATGAAAGCATATACACAAGTCTTGTACCCGACGTTCCGTCATGCAACTTCTCCCATCACAGGGTTCTTCCCGGCGTATGGTGAAATCAATGGGCAGAGATATCTTGGGATGGCTGCACAGAAGGTCTTGAGCGGAGATCGTAATTACGATGCCATTCTTGCTGAGGGCCAAGCTAAGATTCAGGGCGCGATAGACGCTGTAAAGTAATAGGTATGAAAGATAACCTGCAACCGTTTTAGCGGTTGCAGGTATCATTATGGTGGTGACAATGGGAAAGAAGAATAAGTTACGTTCACTGCAATCCCCGAGAACTGGATACATTATGATGATTCCCGCTACAATCCTTTTGTTGCTGACTCAGCTATATCCATTTTTCTATGGCTTGGGGATGAGTTTTACAAACTACAATCTATTAACAATCAAGAAGACACGCATAATCGGGTTGGAGAACTATGCGAAGATTCTTTTTGAGGATCCGGAATTCTGGCATATCTTTTTGTTCAGTTTGGTCTACACTCTTTCCATTGTTATCTTCAGCTATATCTTTGGCTTCCTCATCGCTTTACTTTTAAACAAGCCAATGAAGGGAAGAGGCATTTTTAGAGCTATTATCCTCATCCCATGGGTGATTTCGACAGCAATCATGGCTTCCAACTGGAAATGGCTGTTGAATGATGAGTTTGGTCTTGTAAATGGTGTTCTGCAATCACTTGGGGTTATCAGTAAGCCCATTCGGTTCTTTGCAACTGCAGGGTGGGCGAGGTTCTCGGTCTGTGCGATTGGAGTTTGGAGAAATCTACCTTTCATGGCTATCACGCTTCTAGCAGGCCTTCAGGGGATTCCAAATGAGCTCTATGAGGCAGCGATAGTTGATGGTGCCACAAAATGGCAGTCATTTTGGAAGATAACCATACCTTATATGAGGAGTACCACACTTATTTCGACGACGCTGCTATTCATATGGGCATTCAATGGTTTTGAAAATATCTATTTGCTTACTGACGGGGGGCCCGTTAATTCGACGATGGTTGTTCCAATCTATGCTTTCAAAATGGCGTTCAACAGTTCCAGGATGGGTTACGCCTCGGCCTTGTCAATTCTTCTCATGGTGATAATGGTTATTGTCAGCTTGGTTAGGATGAAGCTCAGCAAAAATCAGGATATATGAGAGGTATCAGATGAAATCTTCCACATTCAAGAAAGTTGATTCAATTTTCTCATACATTGCAATCTTTCTAATATGCCTGTTGATATCTCTTCCGATAATCTCAATGGTCGGGACGTCTTTCAAGACTTCAGTCGATGCAAGGTCCTCCTATTCGATATTTCCTCAATGGGGGAGATGGTATTCTCAAAATTTCAGTTATGTCCTAACTAAAACTGGTTTTGGACATACGATAATCAACAGTGCGATAGTATCAATCTCAGCAGCTTTCTTCTGCATAATACTGTCAAGTATGGCTGGATATGCACTTTCTCGATGGAATACCAAGGTGACCAAAGCTTTTATCACTTTGCTTCTCGCATTGCAGATGATGCCGATGATTTTAATTCTTGTACCTACATTTATAATTTATAGGTCGGTTCATCTGACAAACTCCCTTTTGGGTCTCATCATAAACTACACTTCATCGAACCTTGCATTTTCCATTTGGATGCTGAAGGGGTTTTTCGCGACAACGCCAAAGGAACTTGATGAAGCTGCCATGGTAGATGGATGTACTAGGTTTGAGGCTTTCTACAAGATCCTTTTACCAATCGCTTCTCCAGGTATATCCACTGTAGCAATTTTCACGTTTGTTCGGTGCTGGAATGAGTACATGGTGGCGAAAACCCTTATCGTTACCGATAAATTCAAGACGATTAACCAAGGGCTTCAGCTGTTTGTTGCCGAGTTTGGCATCGACTGGGCACTGATGAGTGCCGCGGCCACCATAGCGACCATCCCAACCATAGTGTTTCTGGTATTTGCACAGAAATACTTGGTACAAGGAATGACCGCAGGGGCGGTCAAAGGATGATTTCTGGAGTGAAATTGTGAGAAAAATCAGATATGGAATAATTGGACTTGGCGCCATCGCCACTGTGCATGTGGATGCAATAAATTCCAGCGGGAATAGTGAATTCATAGCTGCATATGATGTGTTGCCTGAAAAAACAGAGCAGTTCTGTAAAAAGAATGGCGGGCATCCATACACAGTCCTGAGTGAGTTTCTATTAAATCCAGATATAGATGTCGTGAGTATAACTACACCTTCAGGCTTTCATTTGGATCCTGCCCTTAAGGCGATAGCCGCAGGTAAGAATGTCCTGATTGAAAAACCTCTGGAGATAACCCCGGAGAGATGCCAGCAGATAATCGATGCAGCTAGAAAACAGGGCGTTATGGTGTCAAGTATATTCCAAACACGATTCCATGAACCAGTGAGATTGATTAAAGAAGCTGTTGACAAGGGTAGGTTTGGAAGAATTGTCATGGCTGACGCCCAAGTCAAATGGTTCAGAAGCCAGGAGTACTATGACTCCGGGTCTTGGAGAGGAACATGGTCTGTCGATGGTGGTGGGACTCTGATGAATCAGAGCATACATGCAATAGATCTTCTGGGATGGTTTATTGGCCCCGTTAAAAGTGTATATGCGTTTTGTGATAGGTTGGCCCATGAGAGAATAGAGGTTGAGGATACAGCAAGTGCCCTAGTCAGGTTTGAGAATGGGGCTCATGGAGTAATTGAGGGAACCACATGCGCTTGGCCGGGTAGTGCAAAACGAATTGAGATATGTGGTACCAAGGGAACAGTCGTTCTTGAGGAGGAATCCTTGACACAATGGAAGTTTGCGGAAGAGACCGATGAGGATGATCAGATCAGGAGAAAATACATCTCGACCGATCCCTTCTTCGGGGGTGCGCTGGATCCTATGGGAATCAATCATGAAGGGCACAGACTGCAGTTTAAGGATTTCTCCAATGCAATTCTAAATGGGACTGAGCCATATATCACGGTTGAGGACGCTATGAAAAGCGTATCGTTGATCTGCGCCATATACCAAAGTGCGAAAACTCAAAAAATGGTTGAATTGAATTAATTAAAGGAGGGCGGAGTGTTTGTTCTTTCTGGTTTTGCGGATGAAATATGTGATGATTTCCGTGAACAGATGCGGGTGTGGAAATCCATGGGGCTCAAGTATTTTGAACTGAGGTCCGCCTGGGGTGTGAATATCATTCAACTGACTGACAATCAGCTTGAAGAAATCAAGCGGATAATAGACTCCATCGATATATCTGTTGCATGTATCGGTTCTCCTATTGGCAAGTCGAATATCGAAGATGACTTCTCTTTTGAAAGGGTACGCTTGGAAAGGGCAATTTGGATTGCTAGGTACTTTGGCTGTAATTACATCCGGATTTTTTCCTTCTATTCCTGTGAAGGTAACATTCTACAGAAAAAGGATGAGGTCATAGCAAGGCTGCGGAAGATGGAGGAGATTGCGGTAGCAAATGATATTGTGCTTCTCCATGAGAATGAAAGTCATATCTATGGGGAACACAGTACCCAATGTGTTGAGATCGCCAGAGCTCTTGCCTCGAGGAATTTCGGATTGGTGTTCGACCCTGCAAATTATAGTGTGGCTGGAGAAAACGTCCTTGAAGCGGAAAGAATCATGCATGATTATATCAGCTATTTACACATTAAGGATTACAGCCTGAGTTCAAAGGGTATGGCATGTCCTGGAAATGGCGATTCACATATTAAGGATGTAGTGGAGAGGCTCAGGGAAAGGGACTTGATGGTTGCTTTGGAGCCACATCTTGAGTTTGCCGGAAAGTTTGGTGGTTTTACGGGTGAGAAGAAATTCATAGAAGCAGTTGCTGCTTTCAAAGACATCATAGATAAGGTTGGAATCCAGTGGGCTTAGACCCTGATTAGGATTATCAGAGGAGTGATTATTATGAAATTCGGTGTTTTTACTGTTAGTACTCCAGAGTTTTCGTTGAAGGATACGATAGAATTGTTGAAGAGACTCGGCTATGACGGTGTTGAATGGAGGGTGCAGAGCATTCCCAAGGGGAATAGTTCAAAAGTTCCATTCGAGTTGAGATACTGGGGTGATAACAAAAGTACAATCGATATTGAGAAAGTCGAAGAGATTGTTCCCGAGGTCAAGAAGATGTGCGATGCCGTAGGACTCGAAATTTTCGGACTTACAACTTATCTCAAGCCATATCAGTTTGATGTCATTGAAAGAGTCCTAAGGGCTGCCAAGAATAATGACATAAGATTTGTGAGAGTCTTTCCACCTGAATACCCGGACAAAGTTAGCAAAAAGACACAACCTCAGCTATGGAAGGAAACCTATGATGATATCCGCAAACTTGAGGTTATGGCAAAACAGTACGGTGTGAAGATTGTTTTCGAGATTCATCATGATAACCTAATGGCCTCGCCTAGTGCCGCTTATTCCCTAATCAACGGTTGTGATCCCGATTACATCGGTTTGATATTCGACCCAGGAAACATGGTGTTTGAGGGGTTTGAGAATTACCAGAGAAGTTTTGAGCTCCTTGGCCCATATGTGGCGCATGTGCATGTGAAGAATGCCATCCTAATTCCGGAAGGAAGGGATAGTATGAATGCTCTAAAGTTTAAAAGGGATTGGGCTTCGTTGAAGAACGGAAGTGCCGATCTAGCTCATTTATTTGAGGTTCTCAAGACAATGGGATATGATGGGACCGTTTCTGTTGAGGATTTCTCAAATGATGTCAGTACAGAAGAGAAGCTTGCTGATAATATCAAATACATCAAGCAGCTGGCTTCCTGTTGATGATTCGGAGGTAATGAATGAAAACAAATAGACTGCAGGCATTTGAGAAAGGACATGTTAGGCTTGTCGAAGAGGATCTACCGGAGGTGGGTTCTGATGAGGTTCTGTTGAAGACAATCTACAGTACCATTTCCCCAGGAACGGAATTAGCCTGGATCAACCATATGGCAAACACTCCTGGTATATACCCATATTATCCTGGATATAGCGCTGTGGCTCGTATCGAGGAAGTAGGAGAGAATGTCAAGAATTTGAAGGCTGGGGATGTCGTTGCCGCGAATATATCGCATGAATCCTATTCTCTGAAAAATGCTGACAAGGTCACCTTGGCGGATCCTGACATGGACCTGCAGGAAGTATCCGCTTTCAGACTCGCATCAATCTCTTTGCAAGGGGTGAGAAAGGCTGATATCCAGATTGGAGATGATATTGCAGTCATCGGACTTGGAGCTATCGGCAATCTTGCTTCCCAGTTGGCACATGTGGCTGGCGCAGGTACTGTTATTGGTTTCGATACGGTTGATTGGAGAAGAAATATTGCAGCGTATTGCGGCATAATGAATTTGGAGTCCAATTGCTGTGATGAAAAATTCCTGAACAGATTTGATGTAGTCTTTGAGGCGACAGGGGTCCCTGCAGTCGTCAACGCAGCCTTAGAGATGGTAAAACCTCTTGGAACTGTCATCCTCCTTGGTTCAACAAGGGGGCTGACGGATGGTGTCAATTTCTATAAGAACGTTCATAGAAAGGGTATTACAATGATCGGCGCACATGAGATGCATAGAGCTAGGTCGGAAGAGGATAGGTTTGGGCATTTCCGCAGCAACAAGTATGATGAAGCCACAATTATCAAGCTTCTTGAGGCAAAAAGGATCTGTATCAAGCCCCTAATCAATGCACTGGTCAAGCCTATCCAGGCGCAAGATATATATGAGAAGCTTCTATCAAAGGACAACCAGATGATTCTTGCAGCATTTGACTGGAGATAGGTGGACAAAAGGTGTGGGGGTGACTGATGTCTGCGAATGGTTTTGCTTCATCACACCTCCAGTATTTTGTCTAGGAACATTATTGAGAACTGATTAATTGTCTAGCCTCAGTCTTGGAATGATATAGCCCTTGGCCTTTATATCCACGTTTTGGAATTACCACCGTAACAGTCAAGCCAACAATGTACTAATCCTCATAATATGATTTCCACCCCATTCTTGAACATGAATCGGACATCCTTCCTGCCGTGCACTGTTGCATAATCGGCCAGCGAGTGCCAGAGGCCATCCGAGAACTCCGTCACCAAGCCTTCCATCTTCTCCAGTTCCTTGATGAACAGCTCCGTCTTAGTCCTGCGGTACTGCCTGTCCAGTATTGCCTCATCCAGGGCAGCAATCTCGTCCTTGCCCTTGATGTACCGTTGTGACAGCTGCTCGAAACGGGCTTTGTAGTTTTCCTGGTCCATAGCCCGCGAGGCATTCTCAGCTGTGAGCTGCTCCATCATCCTGACGATCTCGGCTCTTTCCTGCCGCAGCTTCGCCAGCTGTGTCTCTTCCTCGGCGGTACTGAAAACCTCATCACTGACTTCCTCAAAGGTCCTGATGATCCCATCCTTGTCGGTTATGAGCTTGTTCACCGCCCTGACGAACATGGTCTTGATGTCTTCCTCCTCGACCATCGGGCCGCTGCAGGGACTGCCCTTGCTCCTGTACTTGTGGTTGCACTGCCACACGACCTTGCGGTACTTGTCGTTCGAATGCCATACCTTGGGACCATAGAAGGCCCCGCACGTCCCGCACCGGATTCGGTTTGAGAACAGGTGGTCGCGCTTTCCCGATTCCACAAATTTGCTTCGGTTCGCTCTCTCCCTCTGTACCAGGTCGAAGATTTCAGCCGGGATGATGGCCTCATGGTTGCCCTCCACGTAGTACTGTGGAACCTCGCCCTTGTTGACCACCGCCTTCTTGGTGAGAAAGTCGGGGATGTAGTACTTCTGGAGCAGTGCATCCCCCTTGTACTTCTCGTTGGAGAGGATGCTGGCAATGGTTGAGTTGTGCCATCTGGTCTTTCCGCTGGTGGTCCTGATGCCTTCTGCGGTGAGCCTTGCTGCGATGGCGTTGAAGCTCATGCCCTGGAGGAACAGCGTGTAGATGTACCGTACCGTCTTCGCTTGCTCGGGATTCACCACCAGGTTCCCGTCCGGCCCCCTGTCATAGCCGAGGAAGCTGTTGAAGGGGACGGTGACCTGCCCGTCTGCAAAACGCTTGCGCCGTCCCCATTTCACATTCTCGGATATGGAGCGCGATTCCTCCTGTGCCAGTGAGCTCATGATGGTGATCAGCAGCTCCCCCTTGCTGTCAAACGTCCAAATACTTTCTTTCTCGAAAAATACCTCCACCTTGTTTTCCTTGAGGCTGCGGATGGTGGTGAGGCTGTCCACCGTGTTGCGTGCGAAGCGGCTGACGCTCTTGGTGACGATCAGGTCGATCTTACCTGCAAGGGCGTCCGCGACCATCTGCTTGAATCCCTCGCGCCTTGCCGTGCTGGTACCGCTGATTCCCTCGTCGGTGTAGATGCCGACGAACTCCCACTCTGCCTTGGATTTGATCATGGTGGTGTAGTAGTCGACCTGCGCCTCATAGGAGGTGAACTGGTCGTCCCTGTCGGTGGAGACGCGGGCGTAGCCTGCGACCTTCCTCTTGGCCATGGGCTGATCAGCCCCGTGTCCTGTTGCAAACTCCCGCACCGCCGGGATCACCCGTACCTCTCTCATTGCTTCACCTCGTTTGCTTGCATTCTTGCCAATTTTTCACGCCTCAAGGTCCATGCATCTTTTCTTGCCGTACTCTTCCAAGGCGAGTATAGGACACCACCTCCCTTGAGATGGAACTCAAGGCTCTGGGCATGGACCACGATATGGTCGACCAGAGCCTCGATCCATGCTGGGTCGAACTCTGCATCTCCGGTGGAGCCTGCCAGGGGCCCGAGCGATGAACAGCAAGCCTGGCGCAGGGCTCGTAACGGAAGGTTCTTTGCACTGCATGCCTTAATTCCATTGTTTCTCTTGTTCGAGCACCGATACTGGCCCATCTGGTATTCGGTGAGAGCTTCCTTGTCGGTACCGGTGCCGGGCGTATAGGTATAGGTTTGTCCGCAATTGCCGCATACCAGCTTGCCGGTGAAGCACGAGGATGCTCTCCATCTCACCGCACCGGACTTACGCCTGCGTTCCCGCTCTGCTTCCACCTTCTGGTGAAGCTTCTCATCGATGATCGGGGGGTGCGTTCCTTCAACCACGAAGCGGGGGAGCTGGCCGCGGTTTATCTTTTTCCGGTGCGTGATGTGGCTTTCCATATAGGTTCGCTGGAGGATGCTGAATCCGCGGTACTTCTCCTGCTCGAGGATCCTGAGGATGGATGACTTGCCGAAAGGCCGACCCCTTCGGTTGAGGATGCCGCGCTCAGCCAAGGCTTCGGAGATTTCAGTGAGCAGCATGCCGTCTGCGAATGCTTGATGCATGAAACGCACCGCCTCAGCTTCCTCCTCGATGATCTCGAAATGGTCGCAGTTCCAGCGGTAGCCGTAGATATTGTAGGCAGGGAACTCTCCCTGCTCGAATCTCTTTCGTATGCCCCACTTCACGTTCTCGCTGATCGAGAGGCTCTCCTCCTGAGCATAGGAGGCAAGGATCGAGAGCAGGAGTTCTCCGTCGGCTGAGAGCGAATCAAGGTTCTCTCGCTCGAAGCGCACCGAGACACCCAGATCCCTGAGTTTCCTGACCGTGTTCAGAAGGTCGACGGTATTGCGTGCGAAACGGCTGATGGACTTGGTGAGGATGACATCGACCAGGCCTTTCCGGCAGTCTGCGATGAGCCGTTGGAACTCACTCCGCTTCTTTGTTCCGGTTCCCGAGATGCCCGCATCGGCATACACCCCGCTGTACTCCCATGCCGGGTTCGCCTGGATGAGCATGCTGTAGTGGCTGACCTGGGCGGACAGGGATTCCATCAGCTCATCCGAGTCAACCGAGACGCGTGCATAGGCCGCCACCCTCAATCTGGAGGGAAGGGTGGGGACGGCATGTTCGATTCTCATTACCTTGGCCATGTGCATTCTCCTGCATAGCCGGTAAAGCTTGCTGCTTGTTTGTGATTCATATCTTTCCTCTGCATGAAGTTGTATTGTATCAATCACTCACATCGCATCTATAGTCAACCGAACTCGCAATACAATCCCCCCAATAGGGGCTTGTACCTTGCAAGCAAAAGCTCCCTTGCCTTGGAGAACTCAGCTTCGGTCAGAAGGCCTGCATGCAGCATGTTCTCAGCGAGGGAGAGTGATGCTTGATAGGCTGTTTCGGCCCTGAACTGCTCATCGTCCATCATCGGCATCCTGGTAGTAGCGGGATTTGATGTAGCACTGGTGGCTGCAGAACCTGCGCTTGGGATTTCCGTAGGCGGTGAAGGGTTTTCCGCAGGTGGGGCAGGTGAAGTGGTACAGGCTCTTGGACGATTGTTTGACCAGGAACTGGTGGGAGCTCCACCATTTCTGGCGGCAGGCGGCAGTACAGAAGATCCGCTTCTTGCGCTTGGCAACCTGGATGATCTCCTTGCCGCACTGCTTGCATGTACATTTGGCGGTATCAGCTGCAGTCGTCAGGAGTCCCTTCTTTGCAGCGCGAAGGCACAAGGTTTTGACGGTCCCCTCCTTAAGGGAGAGGCTGGCGGCAATATGGCTGTAGGTGCAGCCGAGGCGGCGCATCTCAAGGATTTGGGTTTTCTGGTTTTCTGTCATTTCGTCCTCCTGGATGAGGGCTCATTGATTTGTTCCTCAATGCTTTCCGTATGCGGATGGGGATTTGACCGATGGAAAATCAAATATTCTTGTAACAGAAACATGAATATCTCCAATGAATATCTCCAATAGCAATTATTTGTTGTAAGGGGATTGTCGATGGGATATGATGAACAGAAGACTGGACATACATTTGTGCTTGCAAGTATTTGAAAGAAGGCCTTTGATGAAAAAAAATATACCTGCATCGAGCTTCCTGCTCATGATCGTAATGGGGTTGTTTCTGGCCATGCTGATGTCCTGCACCGATGAGATCCCCGTATACACGGTACGTTTTAACAGCCAGGGTGGAAGTGCAATCGTAGAGATGACTGCCCTCAAAGGTTCAAAGATTGCTGAGCCCAAATCCCCTATAAAAGACAATTATGAGTTCGAAGGTTGGTACAAGGATAGTGGCTTAACATCAGCATGGAATTTTAATAGTGATATGGTCACTTCTGATATCACGCTGTATGCGAAGTGGGCAGACAAAACCTATACGATAACTTTTGATGCTCAAGGAGGTTACAATCTATCAGATTTGAGCATGGAAGTTGAGTATGGCGGCCAATATGGTCAGTTGCCAACAGTGGAAAAGGCAGGGCAAACTTTCAATGGCTGGTGGACGGGGGTTGGAGGAACAGGAGTGTTGATCATACCAAGCAGTCTGGTTCAGATTCAAACTTCACAAATTCTTTATGCTCATTGGATTGATGGCTATACAATATATTTTAGGGGTTGTGGAGGAAGTATTCCTAATCCTGAATACAAAGCTGTGAAATTTGGTGATAGGTATGGATCCCTTGCTGCTACTTCTAGGGTTGGTTATGTATTTGATGGTTGGTATACAGGAGTAGAGGGAACAGGAGATAAGATTACAGCTGATTCAGTGTTGGATATAGCTGAGAACAAGACTCTGTATGCAAACTGGGTGCCTGAAACATATATGGTAACGTTCGATGCCCAGGGAGGAGATACACCATCCCCAACAACGAAGAATGTAACGCATGCATCGACGTACGGGCCACTTGCTACGATTTCAAGAGAGGGCTACACATTTGACGGTTGGTGGACAGCTCCGGAAGGAGGGGGAAGCCAGATTACCGGCGACTCCACCGTAAGTATAACTGAAGAACAGACGCTGTATGCGAAGTGGGTAGCGAATGAATACACAGTAACATTTGATGCGCAAGGGGGAATCAACCTGAATCCGAGCATCAAGACCGTGAAGTATGATGATTCATATGGAGCGTTGGCTACGACCGTGAAGGTCGGTCATGCCCTTGGGGGATGGACAACCGGACCTAATGGGACCGGCTTGCAAATCACTTCGGGTTCAACCGTGGGGAATGCAGCGAACCATACACTATACGCCAAATGGGAGCCCAACACCCAAACGATCACCTTCGATGCCCAAGGGGGAACCAGTACTGATCCGCTTACCAAGGTAGTCACCTATGGGCAGGCCTATGGTGAACTTGCCAGCACAACACGTGAAAGTTACACGTTTGCAGGTTGGTGGACGGGTGAAGGCGGGAGTGGGACCCAAATAACAGAAGAATCAGTTTTTACCGGAACAACTGACCGAATCTTGTATGCGAAATGGTCATTTGATGTTTTTACTGGACCCGCCGGAGGCTTGGTGTTCTACGAGAACCCGAATTATGCAGCCGACGGTTGGAGGTATCTGGAGGCAGCCCCGTATGGATGGTATGACGGGGCGATTGATTCATACGGAGCTTACACTGGAGATGCTGATCCAGGCTTTCAATGGGGAGCGTATGGGTATGCAGTTGAGCCTTCTGCAAGAGCAACAGCGATAGGCTCGGGGGCAAGCAATACAGCGAATATTGTGAGTTATCATAATGTATTATGGACGTTGTATCCTGAGAAGGGGGATTACTACACCAATCCAATTGAATATAATACGTATAATGATGGGACGGTAGCAGCTAAGGTATGTGCCGAATATTCAGTGGAACATGAGGGAGAAACGTATGATGATTGGTTCCTGCCGAGCAAGGATGAGTTGGACCTCATGTATAGGAACCTGAAGATGCAGAATCTAGGGAGTTTTTCTGATTTCGACTACTGGAGTTCCTCGGAGTACTATGCAAGCTACGCGTGGGCCCAGAGCTTCAGCCTCGGGTATCAGTACGGCTGCAATTCGGACGCCGAAGACAGGGTCAGGCCTGTACGGGCTTTCTGATGAGCCATTTACCAATTTATCCATTCAACCATTGAAAGGGGGAGCAGGGGGATAAGCCCCCTGCTGAAGTTGGAATGGCGTTGCGGGGAGTGTATTAAAAGGGTGAAACAACATCATATTTTTTCTTGTATTCCAGGAGGCTTAAACGTCATCTGGATTCGATAATTCCAGGGATTCTCGTCACCCAATCCCATGCCTGTTCCCTTTCTCCCTGGCCTCAACAGCCCAGTTGATCGGCTCCAGCCCCTCAAGCCGGTTGTACTCGTCCCAGTACCTTCTGGCCCATGTGACCAGCAGCTTGGTTATCTCGCAGATGTAGGTCGTCCGCCTGAACTCGCCGAACTCCGAGTAGCAGCCCCCGATGCAGTACGAGCATGCGCTCTCCACCTCGCATGTCCTGCACTTCTCATCAAGTGAGCAATTGGAACGGTAGGCACCCTCTCGTACCTTCAGGAAGTTTTCCTTGTGCGTGAATCCCTCCTTTGCTGTTCCGACGATGAAACCTGCCTTGTCGACCTGGGTGTGGGGCAGCCATCTGATGCACGGGTAGATCCCCCCGTCCACCGAGAGGGCGGGCATGGCCCCGCTTCCGCAATGGCCGGTAGCGTCCCAATCGACCCCGGTAGACAGATGTGCGTAGCCGAACTGCTCCTTGCTGAGCATGCTCCAGAACAGGTCGCCGCGGTGCTCAAGCACATAGGCGGTGCATTTCTCCAGTTGCCTGTCCAGTTCCTCATAGTCGGCCTGGGTGCACCCTGTATCCTCCATGATGAAGTTCTGGTTGATGTACCGGATTCCAAGTTTCTCATGCAGATACACCAATGAATCGTACAGGTAGGGTATGCTCTGCCTGTTTGCGGTGGACTTGGTCTGCATCGACTGGATCGGGAAGGTCTTCTTATACCACGGCCAGTGGCGGATGATGCTTCCCATCGAACCGCTGCCGTCAGGGAACACCCGGTTCGCATCATGGATGGCGGGACAGCCGTCCAGTGATACGCCCACCAAGAGCATGTCCTTGTACTTCTCGCAGAACCGGCGGGCTTGTTCGGAGAAGAGCGTGCCGTTGGTGGAGATCGAGAAATGGAGCTTTCCCCGCCAGTTTTTGGCATTGGGGGTGTCGGTGGTCATCACCCTGGCAAGGGTGTACGAGCAGATCTCATCCAGGAACGGCACGTCCATGAAGCTGTCGCCCCCGATGAAGTCGACAACCAGCCCCTTCTGGTAGGCCTTGCGGAACACCGGATCCGGATCATCCAACAAGCCCGCAGGATCGGGATCGGACAGGATGTGGTCGATGAAGGCCCTGGCATCCGCCATCGAAAGCGTCCTTCTTCTCTTGTGCACCTCGTAGCAGTAGGTGCACCTCAGGTTGCAGTCCTCGGTGGTGTTCAGCGTCACGTTGAACAGGCCGGGTTCACGAAAGGGAACAAGCATGTCAGCCTCCGATGCGGGATGAGTTCGAACAGCCGCTCGAGCAGGAGTTCCTGCAAGCGCCCGAGCAGTTGACGTTGCAGCTTGCGTTGCAGTTGGTGCTGCAGGAGGTGCATCCCGAGCACGCACTTTGGCAGTTCCCGGAGCATCCGCCGCAGCCGCGGCAGCCTCCGCAACCGGTGCACCCGTGGCACGAAACACACCACAGGCCCCCCTTGCAGCTGTAGCAGTTGCCCGAGCAGCCGCTGCAGCCCGTACAGCCGCTGCACCCGGTGCACGAGCCGGTACACCCCCCGGTGCAGTTGTGGCAGCCGTTGTAGCAGGTGGAGGTGCAGGTGTTGCTGCAGTTGGCGCAGCCGCGCAGGTCGGTGATGTCCTGCCTGTACTGGTCGATTTGGCTCAGCAGGCTTGCGCTGATCAGGCTGCCGGCGGCGACCGATGCGATGGGGTAGGTGGTGTACAGAAGAGAACGCGTGTTGTTCTGCAGCGCATCCTTCATTGAGTTCATGTCCGCCGCCCTCATGGGCTGGCCTATGGCGAAGCCTGCCGGAGGGCTGAACACGTAGTAGTTGTCGTAGCGCTGGTAGCCGCCCGTGCGGAAGGCCTCCTGGATCGCCTCGAAGCGGCTGCGAATATCGTTGTAGGTACCCATCACGACCCCTCATGGGCGAAGCACTCGCCGTTGATCACCAACAGCTCCCCTTCGGGATAGCCGTAATGGCTGCGTACCCTTTTCTCCCAGGTGGCGTACAGGAACCTTCCCTCGGCCATCTCGTCGAAGACCGCCTTGAAGTAGGCGTAGACATCCCTGTCCTGCCCGAACCGGTAGGATGCGTACACATCCGCCTTCAGCGCGGTCTGTGCGGTGTTGATCTTGTCGACCGCCAGCTGCATGTCGGCGATCTCGCCGTCATCAAGCATGAAGGGCAGCCTCTTGAGCTGCCTTCCGCATTCATTGCATTGCATTCTTGAACCTCCTAGTTCCATATGGCCCCCCACACCTTGTTGGCGGTGCCCTGTGCATTCACGTTCCCGTTCAGGTTCCCCGTCACGTTGCCGGTGACGTTGCCCTCCACGCCCCCCTGCAGGTTCCCGTGGAAGGTGTCTGCATGGACATTCGCATAGGGCTTCGTGGAGACGCCGATGTCGTACCGGCCTGAGTCCTGGGGGTACAGGCTCTTGGTGTACGCCCCCTTGGCCTCGGCGATCACGGTGAAGGAGATCGAGAGGGCCGAGAAGAGGTCGTTGCTGCGGATGCGCGAGACCGCCCCCGTTGCGCTGGTGATGGTCAGGCTGGTCCCCGACCAGCTCACGATCGCGGGATCCGCCGCCGGTGCATCGGTGCTGTTGTAGATGCGGCTCCAGGCGATCGAGATGCTCTGGTACATGTCGAACGCCCCGGCTGCAACCTGCACGCCCGCCTTGAAGATGCCCGCGAACTTGTAGTAGAACGAGCCCAATGCCGAGGACAGGTTGGTCCCGTCGAAGATGAAGGAGCCTGCATACCAGTCCCTTGCCGTGGTATGGCTGCTGATCCTCCCCCCTTCGCCGTCAAGCAGGTTCACGCCCACGTCGTAGGCGCCGAGGCTGTAGGAAGCCGTCAGCGTACCGGCCGTATGGGAGGTGGGGCTTGCCGCTTCAAGGGTGAGCGCGCTGAGGTAGCCCGCGCTGTCGACGGCGTAGAACACCCGCTCCAGCGTGGTTCCCGCCGAGGCGGGGTTGGCCCCCGAATCCGCATACACCGCGCTTCCCGTCTTGGTGGGGGTGTATCCCAGCGAGCGCTTGGACCAGGTGAGCCCCCCGTCGCCCGAGGCATAATAGTAGGGGGTGGAATGCTCGTAGGCGATGAAGAAGCCCGAGCCCCAGGCGATGCCGCTTGGGCAGGTGCTTGCGATGGTGATCGCACTCCAGGTCTGCCCGTCGGTGCTCCGCCATACCGATGCCGAGGAAAGGGTGACGTAGCTGACCTGGATGTAGACGCCGTTCCCGAAGGCGATCCTTGAGTTCATGAAGTCGTTGCTGTAGGTGGGGAAGGGATGGGCGCAGGTGAAGGGCGCGGCAGTCCAGCCGGTGCCGTTCGCCGAGCGCTTCCAGTCCGAGGCACCGCCGCCCTGCACGTGGGCATGGAAGTAGCCGTTTGCAAAGAAGAGGTTGTCGTATGCCTCGCTTGATAGCTCGCTCCAGGAGGTGCCGTTCGCCCCTCCCGAGAGCAGGCGCTTCTGCACCGTCCCCGCGCAGATGGCGAGGAAGATGCCGTTTCCGAACGCAAGGCCCAGGGTGGAGGGATAGGTGGAGCTCAGCTCGTATTTCGCAGCAGCCGGTGCGTTGCCTATGGGCATCGAGTACAGGTAGTAGCCCAGGGCCGCCACCATGCGCCCGTTGCCGGAAGCCATGTGGGGCGTGGTGCCGAATGTGGATGCGACGCCCGCCACACGAGCCATAACCGCAGAGCCCGGATCCAGGAGCGTGCCGCCCAGGACCTGGCGCAGCTTCACCGTCCTGGCCTTGACGGTCGCCCAGTCGAGGCTGCGGCTCTCATAGTCGGTCCAGCCCGCGCCCCCGTCCAGGGAGTACTGCTTCTTGCCCGAAACCTGCGCCCCGGTGGAGGCGATCCCGGCCAGGCAGTTGGTGCCTGCGAGCTTCATCGCTGACTGCGTGCATGCAGGCAGGGCGGGAACGGTGAAGGCGGTGCCGGCATTTGCTGTGGTGACTTCCTGAGAGAGGAGGCTGCGGTCCTTGTCGCGCTCGGCAAGGCTTGTCACGTGCAGCACGTTGGAAAAGGCGGTGGATACGGAGCCGCCCTCGACCTTGGCTGCCGTGAACGATCCGCCCTTGTGCACCACCGCATTTGCAGCAATCCTGCCGATGATGTCGCCCATCACACTGCCCAGGTCCCAGTAGGGGGTGGGGGACAGGCTTCCGGTGAAGGTGTCGCCCGAGCGCTGCTCGTTGACGGTGCGGAGCACGTCGGCGTCCAGGCGCTCGATGCGCGTCTCGGAGAGGTCGGCGTTGCGGATGACCGTGCCGACGAACTCGCTGGTGCCGTCGCTGTTGATGATGAAGCCCGAGCTGCCGTCCCCGATGGCCGTCTTGCCCATCGAGCGGATGCGCCCCTCTCCGAAGATCTGCAGGTCGCGCGTGGAGATCACCTCGATGTTCGCGCTCTGCGCGTACAGGCTTCGGTAGTATGCGTACAGGGCCGTGGAGGTGGAGGGGATGTCGGCACCATGCAGGAGCACCGCGTTGCCGCATTTGCTCATCGCCTCGGGATGGGCCGGTGCATTCTGATCGGTGACCGGGACCCACACCCCGCCCTCGTACACCTGGGGGATGTAGTCGGACCCCTGCCTCAGTACATAGCAGTCCCCCTCGATCGCGTCGGTGATGGTCGAAGGCCCGTCCAGGATGCCGTAGCTTTTGGCGTACTCGGTAACGTCGGTCGAGGTGAGGGTGAGGGAGCGGGTGATGCTCTCCTGGATCGCCAGGCGCCAATAGGTCATGGTGCAGGTGACGTCGATGCTTGGGGGCGCCTGCTTCTTGGGGACGGTGAGGATCACCTGGTCCCCTGCATGCCCCACGCCGTTGACCAGCCACAGGTATGAGGGCTGGCCGTATCCGCGGCTGTCCGCGGTGAGGACCAGAAGCGAGCTCTCGACGCTGCGCTCGTTGCGCTCGTAGGTGCTGCGGTTCGCACGGGCCGTGAAGGACAGCGAATTGAGCAGCAGGGTGTGCGCACCATGGTCGGGGAACGGATTGCCGTAGGTGATGTGGGGGTTGGCCGCGGTGGAATCGCTCCAGGTGTACTCGGTGCGCGTCCAGTACATCAGCCCGTAGACCCAGGGCACGGGAAGCGAATCGACCCATACGGTGGAGGCGTCGGGAAGCATGTCCTCCCTGATCAGGGTGTACTGGGTCCGGGGGCTCGCAGTCAGGCCGTCGCTTCCCGGAACCCCGTCGGCGCCCTTGGGGCCCGTCTCGCCGTAGGAGACGAAGGAGGCGGCCAGCAGCTCGGCCTTGGAGGCATCGGCGTAGACCTGCACATCGAATGCACAAGCCGAGCTGTAGCTGTAGGTCCGCACCCCGCCGCCCATCGTCCCGCCGGCCCCGCTTGGCGCCCAGGTTGAGCCGTCCCAGCTTCTTGCCTGCACATGCACGGAGGCGGTGTGCAGGGCCCCGTTCTTGTACAGGGAGATGTCCAGGACGCCCCGGGGGGAGCCTGTCATCGACAGCTGCAGCTGGTAGGAGGGGGCGTCGCTGAGGGAGGTGAGTGTGTAGCTTGCGCTGGTGAACGGCATGGCGTCTCCTTGTGTTCAGCTGACCGAACAGAAATAGGTGGCCTTCACCGTCACATCGTCGTGCGAGACGGATATGGCCTTCTTGCGGGTGGCGGTGATCGAGCCGTGGGCCACCGCCGTGGGGGTGAACGCCACCGCCGTTCCGTCCTTGTCGGTCTTGGTCCAGGTGTAGGTGAGGCTCACCCCGGTCCCGTCGATCTCCTCGCCGTTCTGGTAGACGCGGCAGATGAGGGTGGTGGAGCCCGTGTTGTTCTTGAAGTAGCTTCCCGCGGTGGACTCGATGACCGCCTGGTAGGGGTCGGTGACGTCCAGGATCGAGACGGCCTCGGTGTCGTAGCTCTTGTTGTAGGTGTCCGATGTGGCGTCGGTGTCCAGGATCGAGCACTTGAACATGGCGAACGAGTCCACCATCGAGGCCGTCACGGCCAGCGTGGCAGAGGTGCCGGATGCAACGTTCTCCCAGACGGTCCCGTTGATGGATTTCTTCCACTGGTGGGAGAGGTTGGTCGTATCCTGGGTCGTGCCGCGGATGAGCTCCGCCTTGAGCGACAGGGAGGCGGGGTTGTGGTTCTTGAACTGGCTGCCCCCGGTGGCATAGGCGCGGGCGACCACGAACGAGGTGCCGTTCGCCACGCGGGAGAGGGTGATGACGATCTCCACGGGAAAGGCGAGGCCCAGCACCGCATCGGTGTAGGTGCCGCTGAACTGGTAGTCGATCTGCCACACGTCCGCGGTGAGCTTGTCCTCGCTCACCGTGAGGACCCCGGTGGTCGCGTTGATCGTCTCCCCGTTTGAGCCCGATGCCACGGCCGTCCAGGCGGTCGCCCCTGCGATGCGTCGCTTCCAGGTCTTGGCGGTCATGGTGGAGACCACGTCGGACCCCCCGGCCTTGCGCACCACGGGGGTGAGCTGCAGCGAGGTGGTTCCCGCCCACGAGGGGTTGAGGGTCTGGTTGGATGTATCGTACAGGCTGGTGAGGGGCAGGTTGCTGTCGATGCCGGTGATGAGGGATATGCCGTCGGTATAATCCATCAGGGTGAAACTGGCGCTTGTCTTTGCCATTGGTGATGCTCCTTTATGCTTCGAATCCGCCCAGGTCGATCTCGCAGAAGAAAACCGTACGCCCGGCGCAGTCGGTGCTCGTGATTTGGACGCTCTTGTGTCCGATCGCCTTGGACGAGGTGTCCCACCCCAGGTCGTCGGCGCTGTCGGTGCTGACCCGCTTCCAGCAGAAGCGCCAGGGGTCCAGGGAATCGGTGATCTCCTCGGTGTTGCGGTATACGCGGCAGGTGAGGGTGGTGTCGGCCCGGCCGGGGCGGAAGACCGAGCCGTTGGACGACTGGATGGACACGGTGAACGAGGATCCGTCCTCGCCCTTGGGGCCCTGCCTGCCTTCCGTGTCGTTCCTGCCCCGCCCCAGCACCTCTAGGTACGCCGGGACGGTGAGGTCGAAGGGCGAGACGCCCACCCCCTGGTAGGCGATCACCTCGCTCTCGTCGGTGAGGGTGCGCTCTGTCACCATGACCGCAACGTTCAGGCCGCTGAAGGCATCGTCGATGAGGCGCACGATTGCTCCGCAGCCCAGATCGGTCTTTGAGAAGAAGGTGTAAAGACTTCCTGCGTGGCGGTGGAACTGGCCCAGCAGGTTCGCGTGCGCCTGGGCGAGGGTGCGCTCGTGTACGAACAGCAGCTCCTCGGAGAGCAGGTTGTCCGAGCTCTCCCCCTCGTACACGCTGTCGGCCGTCCTGACGATGTTCACGTCGCGTTCGTAGATGATGTCGGCGTAGGCGTCGAGTCGGGTGATGTGGTAGGCCAGCGTCCCGCCGTTGTGCGCCTCCACCTTCAGGTACGGACCGCCCGCTGCAGTGATCGAGGCGGTGACATGGCCGCTTTCGGCGGCGAACTCGGTGCGGACATTGGAGACGGCGATGATCCTGCTCGATCCCACCAGCAGGATCTCGCTCTCCGCATTGCAGGCCTCGATGAGGGCGGGGGTGCGGAAGGTGTCGGCCTGGTTCTCCTCCCACGCCTGGGGGCTGTAGACCTCGGTCCCGTCGAATCGGTGGCCCGCCTGCAGTTCCATGAAGCAGTAGGGATGGCCCTCGCCGCGGCCTGTGGTGTTTCGGTACACCAGATAGTCGCTTGCCGTGCCCAGGCGGGTGAATGAGACGCGTGCGCTCCTGTACCGGCGGATCTTCTTGCTCAGCGTGACCGCCTTGCCGCCTACCACCGCAAGGTCGTCCTTGTCCAGGACGGGGATGTTTTCGGTGGAGGTGCAGTCCACCCTGAACAGCCTCAGGTGCCCCAACGCATCGAAGAAGTACACATGCCCCAGCTCGTAGACCAATTGGTCCAGCAGCTCGCGGCAGGTGGCCGATCCGTCGACGCTGCGGGTCACGGATTCTGAAAGGGACGGGCAGGAGGGGGAGATGGTGATCCCCGCCCTGGCGCAGATCGCACCTATCGCCTCGCTTGCACTGCAGTTGAACAGGTGCCGCCCGCTTTCGATGAAGGCCTTTCCCAACAGCCGCGTGCCGGTGTCCTCCAGGGTGATCGCGAGGGCCTGCTTGCCTGAGTGCGTGACCGTCCAGTTGTAGCTGGTGGACAGGTATCCGGTGAACAGCGTGGCTGTACCGTCCTTGAGGACCGCCTTCACGTCGCCCTCGGTGGCGATGATGTCCTCGATTGCGGGGCAGCTCTTTTCCAGGAGCAGGTCCACCTGGTTGGACGAGCTTTTCAGGCCGGCCAGCAGCTGCTGGTGGAAGGTGATCGTCCGTCGCACGATGTGCTCTTCGGTTATCGCCTGCACCGCAGGATGCCCCGCCTCCAGGTCGCCGCCCAGGAAGGTGAGGGTGAGATTCGGATTGTGCATGATGCCCATCTAGGTAACCCCGTAGTAGTCCAGCTGTTCGAACTCGCCTCGGATCATCCGGGCGAAGGCGCGCATGCCGTCGCTTCCGACGACCGGCGCCTGCTGGTAGATGTTGATCGTCACCTGCGTCGCCCCCTGGTAGCCCGCATTTCCCACCGCAGTGCTGGTGGAGACGGCCTCTGTTGCAATGCTTCCCTGGCCTGCGATCGAATCGATGCCGGCAAGCCTGTCCGCAAGGCCTGAGAAGGCATCGCTTGAGAACCCGCCGGGACTTGCCGCATAGCTTTTCTGACGGAACGGGTGGGCCAGGTTGTATGCCGCCGTTGCGATCACGGATCCGAGGTACTGCACCCAGCCGCCCAGCCAGGAGAAGAGGTCGGCCACGTACTGAAGCGGGCTCATGAGGATCGTGAAGGCCTTGGCCACCAGAATCAGGATGGGCGAGAGGGCGGTCAACACCCCGGCGAGGATCTGGAAGACCGGGGCGAGGCTTTGCAGGACCGGTCCCAGCACGGCCGTGAGGATGTTGCCGATCAGTGCGAAGGCTGCGGCCAGCACGTCCAAAACCGGCAGGAACAGGCCCGCCAGGGTGGTGCCGATCCAGGTGAACACGTCCACCAGCGGCTGGAAGACCGCGCCCAGGGCCGGCTGCATCACCGATACGAACCCCTCGATGATGGTGAGCAGGATCCCCAGCGGTGAGAGGGTGTTGAGGATGAGGTCGGCGACCGGGGCGATGGCGCCCACGATCGCAGTCACGCCTCCGAGCATCTCCTCGGCCGCCATGCCCATGATGCCCCCGCCTGCGTCCCCGAGCAGGCCTCCCAGCAGCGAATCCAGGCCTTCGCCGAATTTTCCCATCACCTGGTCCCCCATGCGGGTGTCGGTCTTTTTGGTGTTCTCTGCCGTCTCTGCCGAGGAGGATGCGGTGCCTTTCCCGCTTTGGGCGATTTGGGACAGCAGCTTGGTCTGGTTGGCCGCATCGGCCTTCTGGGCGATGGCCTCAAGGTCGGGGGCGACGATCTCGTCCAGCGCGGTCTTGAAACCGAGGCCGATGTCGCCGTACAGGGAAGAGACCATGTCTGCAGTGTTCAGCACCACCGTCTGGGCTGTATCGATTGCATCGGTCACCGCGTCGCGCAGCAGCGGTCCCAGGTTCTCGAAGCTGCGGTCGGCCCGGCCCTTGTACAGGACGGACTCCTGCCTGACCCCCTCGGCCCCCATGTCCAGGCTTGCCAGCTTGTCCCCCATGCCGAAGAGCTTTCCCGCCCAGGTGCCCTGGATCTTGTCCCCCGCCTTGTTGATCGCGTTCTGGACCGCACCCAGGATGGAGGCCTCGATGTTCAGGGCGATGTAGGTGATCCAGCTGATGACCCCGCCAACCACGCCTGAGAGCATCCGGGGGATGCTCTCGAACACCGCCTTGAGCATGGCGCTGATGACAATGCCGATGTTCTGGGCCGTGGTGGTGATGACCAGCTTGATCGAGTCCCACTCGAAGGTCTTCTTGAGCATCTCCCACACCGTGGAGAGGGCGAGCCTGAAGGCCTCGGGCAGGTTGTTCATCACCGCACCGACGTAGTTGATGAGGCCGGTGAGGTTGCCCTTGATGCCGCTGAAGGCCGCATCGAGGCCCCCCAGCCAGGGGCCGAAGTTGTAGTCGATGATGCCGCCCACCTGCTGGCGGATGTCCCCCCAGGTGTTTTTCATGTTCGTCAGGTGCTGTGCGGTGTCCCCGTCGGCCATCATGGCCGAGTACTCACCGAGCTTGTCGATGACCGCCTCGACCGCAGCCCCCTGGGCCAGCTCCTCCTTGGTCACCCCCTCAAGCTCTATGCCCAGCTTCCTAAGCTCCCCGGTCGCCCCGGTGTACGAATCCAGCAGGTTCATCATCGAGGCGTTCAGGTCCTTGCCGGTCACGTTGGACAGGTGCACCGCAGCCTTGCTGATGCTCTCGATCTCATCGGCGCTCTTGCCCAGGGCTGCAAGCTGGGCGACCATGGATTCGATGTCGCCTTTTCCGGCCAGCGTCTGGGTGCTCAGCCGCTCGACCGCGGCGGTGACCTTCGCGTACGAGGAGCTGTCCCCCAGGGCGAGTGCCAGCTGCCTGTAGGACCGCTCGGCTGCGGAGAACTCGGAGAAACAGCCTGCGACCGCATCGCCGAGCATCTTGGCCGAGGCGATGACGGCGGTCACCGAGAGGGCGGTCTTCAGCGCCCCTCCCAGCCTGTCGGCTGCACCCTTGAGGCCTGTGAGGTCGGCTGCCGCGGCCTTGACCGCGCCCCCGATGTCGTTCTGGCCCTTGATGATGACTTTCGCCTGTGCCGCCATGTGATCGCCCCCTTATGCAACAAGAAGGGCGCCGTCCGGGTGCCCTGGAATCAGTGTTTCTGTGTCAGTTTCCTGGCCTGCTCATGCAGGTGCCGCCGGTAGTTGAGCTGGATGAGCTTGAGGACCTGCATGGTCATGTACGGCTGGTCCATCAGGGACCCGGCGAACGGCAGGTGCCTGAAATCCCCGCTCTCCGAGTCGCAGCAGGGAAGGAAAATGTCGGTTATGTAGAAGAGCCAGTGGGCGTACTCGCTGTAGAGCTCTGCGCTTCTTCTCCCGTTGAAGACCTCGGTGCAGAGGGATGCGATCTGCCTGCGCTGTCCCTCCTGCGGGAAAAAAAAGCGGCATGGGTGTATTCGTTGACCACCCTCACCGTCAGGTCCAGCGACTCGAATACCAGCTCTGCCACCTCCTGGTTCTTCATCTTCTTCTGTGCGCTCTCATCCTCGTAGAAGTTGTGGTCCACCAGGATGGAGGGGAGCAGGTCGCGAAGCAGGCACAGCGTCTCGTTCTCCCCCTTCTCGGACGCTTCCTTCAACTTGAGCATCTCCAGGGTGGGAAGCTCCCTGAGCAGGATGAAGGCCTCGTCGTCCTTGGCCAGCCCCACCAGCGTCCCCAGCTCGATGCGCACCTTCTGGATGCACCTGTCATAGTTCTTGGTCTTGATGAACATCTTTCTCAACCTCCGTAGGGTGTTGAAATCTTGTCGGTGATCACGACGGTGATCGGTTCTTGTTCTCCCACGCTGAGTGCCTCGCCTGAGACCGTTGCGTTGAGGATGCCGGTGCCCCCGACGTTCGCATCGACCTCGCTGACCGCCACGTGCGGCAATTTGACGGCGATGGTGTGTCCGGCGGCAGGCGAGGAGAAGGTCAGCTCGACGGCTGCATGCCCCTCGCTGGTGAGGTAGGAGCTTTTCAGCTCCTCCACCTCGGCGCTGTAGGGGATCTCGAAGCTGATGGTCACGCCCCTCTTTCCGTGCTGGGGCCGGCCCGCATACAGGCCCGAGGCGTAGGTGCGCGGGGCGCTCTCCAGGGCGTTGTCGATCTTCAGCGACGCGCTTGCGATGTCGAAGGAGCTCCCGTCGACGCTGAAGGTTGCATTGGTGCAGCGGTAGGAGGGGATGGAAAAACCCTTCAGCTCGGCATTGATCGCCCCTGTCTCCTCCCTCGTCCCCTTGAGGTCTATGCTGCCCTTCACATAATCGCCCGCCGCGCAGTCCAGGCTCAGGGATCCGATCGTGCACCCTGCGTACCGCTTGACCGCGGCCTTGCGGTCCACCACGACCGTGATGCTGGGAAGGTCCTCGTTGACGTCGCACAGGCCCAGGGTGTGGGTGTACGTTTGCGTACTCTCGACCTGGGTGCAGGTGTCAACCCCTCCGAGGGCTGCGTGGAGGATGAGCCCCGCCGACTCGGGTCGGAGGATGAAGCTCACCGAGCCCTCCACCGTCACTGCAAGCAGGTCCCGGCTGGATGCGGTCTTGCTTCCCAGAAGCGTGCCCTCGTCGCCTTTCTCCACCGATGCCTTGATGCTTTCGCCGGTCATGTCGACCAGGGTGGTGGGTGCGGCTGCCTGGGCGAAGGAGCTTTCCTTGCCGATCTGCAGCCGCGACCCGGTTCCCGTGAAAAATGCCATATGCGTTTCCTCTCTTCTTGGTTAGAATTCCTTGGACCACTGCAAATCGATGCTCGCCTCGATGGCCGTGACCGTCGCGCCTGCAGTGACGGCGGGGTAGTAGTCCATGTCCGTGATGCGCGCATCCTCGATGAAGCCGCCCAGGGTGGGGTCGCCGCGCACCAGCAGGTACAGGGCGTTGTACAAGGCGAACACCCGCCGCACCAGGATCGCATTGGCAGCACCCTTGCAGAGGATGAACACGGTGGCCCGCATGGTGGCCAGGTCGCTTCCCATGCCCAGCGGCTCGAGGTTCTCGTAGTCGGGCTGGATGGAGAGCATCGTAGGGCGCCGCATCGAGTCCGCGTCGGGAAAATCGATCTCGACGTTCGCCTCGTCGAACTGCGCCGCCGATGCCCCTTCCTCAGGTTCCATCAGTGTAACCAGCGAGGTTGCGATCAGATCCTTCAGCCTTTCGAGCACCTGCATCTCCGTCTTCATCGCCTCTTCTCCTTCTCGATGCGCGCCACTTCCTTCTCGACCAGCTGGTCCAGCCTGGCCTTGAAGGCGGTGGTCCCCAGGTAGTGCTTCACCGGGGCGGCCACGAAGTCGCGTTCGGGAAGCTTCACCGAGTGGACCTTCACCCACTTGCCGTCCTTCTGGAAGGTCAGCCAGCCCCCGTCCCTTGCGGTGATCCGGGCCCCCTTGGCCAAGGCGTAGCCGTAGAAGACCTTGTTCTGCTCGGATGCGGCCTTGGCCTCCACGATGACGGCCTTGCCGCTGCGGATCACCCGGCGGCTGATGCTCTTGTACAGCGCCCCGCTTCCCTTGGAGAGCCCCCGGCTCTTGTAGGCCTTGCGCACCTGCGCCCGTGCAGCCGTCCCGATGCCTCCCAGGAGGCGCCGCATCACCTTGTCGCGGTTCGCCCCCAGGCCCTCGAGGAAGGACAGGGCTTCGCCCAGGTCGGTCTCGACCGATATGCTTTCGGTGCTGTACCTTTTTCGTCTTTCAAACATGTCAAAACCCCATGATGCGCAGGCTGTCCAATGGCTGGAGGTACTTGCGGTAGTTGCTGTAGTTGACGAACGTGCGGCTGTTGTCGGCAAAGCTCTTGCCCGTGAGCCCGATGTTCCCGCCCGTCTCGCTGAGCATGAGGGTTGCGATGCGCAGGATCGAGAGGGTGACGACCGGGGGCATCTGCTGCACTTCCCATCCTGCAGTCAGGCTCACGCGTATGTTGTCCTCCCCCCGGGGAAAGACGGTCAGGCCGTCGGCGAACCGGATGTGGTCGTCGCACGCCTCCACCTTCGAGGGGTCCACCAAGGCGGTCCCGATGACGAGCTTCTCAACCGAGACGATGTTGCGCACCGGCAGGTACAGGCGCCGCATGCCGGTCCCCGAAACGGCCAGGTCCGTGTAGGCTCCCAGGTTCGGGTCGAATCCCAGGTAGGAGACAACGATCTCCTCGGCTGCATTGAGGAAGGAGCCCTTGAGCAGCACGGCCTCGCTCGAGTCCTCGAAGTTGCCGCTGTAGGTGTTGAACATGGCGATGCTGGCGATCATGCGCTTCCTCCTCCATCAAAACGACGGGCACCCCGGCTCTCACCGGGATGCCCCCATGCAATCGGCAGACTTTGTTTGCAATCAGCCGGCCATGAGGCCTGCGGTCCTGAGGGCGGCAAGCAGCGTGTTGAAGTCTGCTGCAAGCTCTTCGATCGTCGCCGCAGTGCTGTCGGCCTGGCCTGCTGCGGGGGTGATCGTCCCTGCGCTCAGGCCCTCGATGACCGCCCCGGCCTCGATGGTGAGTTTCGAACCGGCGGCAAGGATCACCTCGCCGCCGATGACCGTCTTCTCCCCGCCCTGCTCCCTATGATTTTTGGTGTTGTATGACATCAATTGCCTCCCTTAGGCCTTCTGCACGAGGACCTTGACGGCCTCGCCAAGGATCAGGCGCCCGTCCACGCGCTGGCTTCCCAAAAAGCCCACCTGCCCGGTGGGGGCGAACAGCTCGCCCAGGCGCTTGAAGGTTCTTCCCTGGCGGTCGGCGATCCAGTAGTACGAGAAGTCCCCGAAGGCCAGCGTCTTGGCACCTGCTGCGATCTCGGGCATGTAGGCCGAGGTCTTCACCGGGCGGGAGAGGATGGTGTCGGGGGTGCCGGCGGTCAGCGAGGGCTGCCAGATGTACTGCCCGTTGCCGTCCTTGAGCTTTCTCAGCGCCTTGATCGTCGAGTCGTTGGTCAGCCACACCGCATTCTTGCGGTAGGGGGAGCGCAGCGCATGGTACAGGTCGATGACCTCGTCGCAGGTCAGAGCGGCGGCCGAGGCTGCGGTCACGCCCACCTGCGCACCCCCGCTGGAGGCCAGGATGCCCAGGGGCTTGCCCGATCCGTCCCCGGTGAAGAACGCCGCCTCCTCCTTGGCCCCGATGCGGCGTGCGAACTCGGTGGCGATGTAGCCCTCGATGTCGAACACGCTGTCGTTGATCAGCTCCTCGCTCACCTTGATGATCGTGCCCAGCTTGTAGGCGCTGATGCTCACCTGCCCGAAGGAGTCGTCGCTCTCGGGGTAGGCTCCCTCCTCGTCGATCCATGCCGCCTCGCCCTTGGATGCGGAGATCGGGATCTTTCGGTCGCCGCTGGCGGTCTGGATGATCCTGGCGATCGAGCGGAAGATGTTCTCCTCCTGAAGGGCCTCGATGAGGGTGTGCTCGAACTCGTCGGGCACCAGGTAGCCGCCCTCGCTGTCGGTTCCCACCTGCAAGGCGTTGCGCAGATCGGGTGCGTTCTCGCGCCGCCTCAGGTGGTTCCAGAACGCCTGCCTGTACTCGTCGCTTGCGCGGCCGCTCTTTTTCTCTGCCTTGGCTGCGGTCTCGGGGCGGCTGGTGATGGGGGAGCCGACGTGCGCGTTCAGCTCGCGCTCGTACGCCTCGATGCGCTCCTGCCGCTCGATCTCGGCCCCGAGGTCCACGATCTCGGCCTCCATCCGCTCGTAGGCGGCCCTGTCCTCTGCGCCCAGGATGCCCTTTTCGTTGCGTTTCGCATCCAGGAACGCCTTCGCCTGCTCCCAGGTCTTCGCGCGCTGGGCGCGCATGTCGTTGATCTTTCCCATTGTCTTGTCTCCTATTGGGGTTTGATGAGATTCAGTCGTTTCTCGAGCTCGCCAAGGGCGGTACTTCCTTCTTCAGCCGAAGGCGCTGCTTCTGTCTTGTGTGCGTATCTGGTTGTGATCTTGTTCATCAGCGAGAGCTCGGCCTTCCTGGCCGAGAACGAGTAGGAAGCATCGCCGGTGGTGTTCTTCTTTTCGTCCTCGAGCAGGCCGTCCGCGAAGCCCAGCTCGATTGCCTTCTTCGCGTTCATCCACGTCTCGCTGTCCATGAGGTGGCTGATCTTCGCCCTGCCCAGGTGCGTCTTGAGCTCGTAGGCGTTGATGATGCTCTCCTTCACCTCTTCCAGCATGCTGATCGCCTTCTGCATGTCGGCGTGGTTGCCGTAGGCGAGCGTCATGGGGTTGTGGATCATCATCAGGGCGGTGGGTGCCATGAGCACCCTGGTGCCCGCCATCGCGATGACCGAGGCCGCACTGGCTGCGATGCCGTCGATCTTGACGGTGACGTGCCCCGCATAGTCCATCAGCATCGAGTAGATGCGGCTGGCTGCGATGCAGTCGCCACCCGGCGAGTTGAGCCAGACCACCACCTCCCCGCTGTCGGCGAACAGCTCATCCTTGAACTGCTCGGCTGTGACATCGTCATCGAACCAGCTCTCCTCGGCTATCGTGCCCGACAGCTCAAGGATCCTGGGTCCCGACCCGTCTTCGCCCTGGTTTTTCCATTGCCAGAACTTCCTGTTCTTCATCGGCCTCCTCCTGGGATGTATCCGTGTTCTTGCCTGCGAATGCCCCGGCCTTCGAGAGGGGGAGCATGTTCCCGTTGACGAGGTAGAGGTTGCCCCCCTGCTCGTCTGCTATCCTGTCCATGTCCTCGAGCGTGCGTATGTCGTTTGCGCTCATCCACCCGTTCTGGCGTGCGGTGGCATACCCGCCCATGCGGCTCTGGTAGTCGCCCCGCAGCAGCCCCTCGACGTTGAAGCGGAAGAAGTGCGTCCGCTTCTCATCGGGTGCCAGAAGCGCACGCGAGAGCGACTGCTCCCAGCGGATCACCCAGGGGTCGAGGGTGTACTTGACGAACTCCAGCGACTGCTGCTCGATGTTGCTGAACGAGGATTTCTCCAGGTCCCCCACCATGTGCGGAGGGACGCGGAAGATGCGCGCGATCTCGTTGATCTGGAACTTGCGCGTCTGCAGGAACTGCGCCTGCTCGGGCGATATCGAGATGGGGGTGTACTTCATCCCCTCCTCGAGCACCGCAACCTTGTGCGAGTTGGCAGAGCCCCCGAACTGTCCCTGCCACGTCTCGCGCAGCCTCGTGGGGTCCTTGACCGTTCCCGGATGCTCGAGCACGCCGCTTGGGGCCGCACCGTTGGCGAAGAACTTCGCCCCGTACTCCTCGCAGGCGATCGCCATGCCGATGGCGTTCTTGGCCATCGCGATCGGCGAGTAGCCCACCAGCCCGTCGAAACCCAGGCCCGGGATGTGCAGCACCTCCGACGGGTCGAGCACCACCGAGGTTCCCTGCATGGTGGGGGCGTCCTCGGCGCTGGTGGTGTACTGGTAGTAGAGCCTTCCGTTCCTGTCGCGGTCGACCTGCATCCGGTTGGGCATCAGGGGGTAGAGCGCAGCCACCTGGCCCCTGCCGTTTCGGATGATCTGCGCATACGCGTTTCCCCACAGAAGCAGGTGGGTCATCAGCGTCTCGCGGAAGACGAAGCTGGTCATCTCGGGGTTCGGCTCTGCGTGCAGCAGGTTGTACAGCGGGTGCTCCTTGGCCTTGTGCTTGCTCGAGTCGTCGTCGTGGCGGTAGAGGTGCAGCGGCAGCCCCGCGATCGCCTCGGCGAGGATGCGCACGCAGGCATAGACTGCCGTCATCTGCATCGACGAGCGTTCGTTCACCGCCTTGCCGCTGGTGGAGCCCCCGAACAGGAAGCTGTACGAGGACCCGGCCGTCCTGTTCTGCGGCTTGCCGCGGATGGGGAAGAGAAGTTTGGTTATGATGTTCATGGATCTTCCTTGGGCAAAAAAAAGCACCTACCGAAGTAAGTGCTTCATGAGAAAATGATGATGATTGTTCAGTCTATTAGACCTGGTTCAGTGACTCGTACATCAGGGATGCGTATTTTCTTCTTCCGTTTCGTCGAGGAGGATCTGGTAGCCGGTTTCCTGTTCCACGAGATCTGCAAAGGCCTGCAGTACATGGTCGACTTCAGCCTTGGAACACATGGATTCAAGATTTATCCGACTAACAACGAAGGCGGCGTCGGGAACTTTCTTGACATACGGCTCACCCCCATTTCCTTTAAGGACTTGGCTAATCCTCATGATCTCTGCTTTCTCGTCTTGGATTACATCCGTCCCATCATACTCAAACCAGATTGCTCGCCTGTTTTTATTCCAGATGGCAAAGGAAAGCAACACGTATGATTCTGACTCCGCTGGGGTATTGAAGTCCTTCGTTTCTGGCGCGGAATCGACATTGGTGGTACCTAAGAATCCGTCATCCATGACCTGCACAATTGAGAAACAACTGTATTTAGTTTCGGTTGGAATGCCTGTGAAATAGTACATGTACATGTATGTCGGGAAATAATCCCAACTCCACATATCAGTCCCGATGTAGTCAGTGACATATCCCTCTTCCACTCCTTTACGTTTGGAAAGCGGGTCTGAGAACACTTGCTTCCCGGCATAGTCGACTGTTTTGATTCTTGTACGGATGTAATCAACCATCTCAACGATGCTGTGTTGTACTTCGTATGCAAGCCTGTAGGCTTTTCTGACATTCTGATACAGTTCCTTCCTGTCCATTCCATTACCTCCTGAAAATCAGGTTGCGATAGTCTCCAGTGATTTCTATCACATAGTCTGCAACCCAAGGTTTATCTTCGAGCCACTTGTAGCTTCTGAATCCGAACAGGTTGCATGCAAGCAGGAGGGAATCCACGACTCGCCGATCACTCCCCGTTAACCTTTTTCGCTTGTCGATGAGCACTGCATGCAGGCTGACCCAGGAGCATTTGACAACCGTCCGTTCATGCCCTATGAGCCCAATCGTTTGATTTTGTAGATTGTTGCCATTGCCTCCCAAGGAGATGAGGAATGCCGATCTGTCTGAAAGGCCATATTTGTTTTCATAGGCAATCAACTCACGTTCCCATTGGTCTTGGTCTTGGCCTGACGTATCAAACCGCTTGGCTTCCACAATCAAATCCGCCTTGGAGAAGCGTAGAAAAACATCCGGCTCTATGTATTGTTCATGGTCTGTCCCTTCGGCATTCCATTGTGGCCAGAATTCGTAATACTCAAGTACTCCCAAGTCCAAAGGCAGCACTTTCCTGTCATGGCAGGCTTTTCTCAGTACTTCCCACATCAATCGGTCAGGAAGATGCAGCAGTGCATCGAACATAGTACTGGTCCTGGGATCTTCCTTGGTGATGTCCTGGTTGTTTTTTCGCTTTATGCTATGAATCATGGCTAATATCATACCATGATATTTCTTGGAGCAGTGAATTATATGAAGAGGATTCCCCGGTTCTCGTAGACCGATTCGCGCAAGTCGTTGCCGCATCGGATCGCCCGGTCCAGGGCCATGATCGTGGCCACCGCCCCGTCGATCTTCTCGGTCGACTTCTGCTTGTCGGGCTTGATGTTCCCCGCCGGGTCGGTTCGGATGAAGATGTTGTCCATCATCCACCTGAGGACCGGGTGGCCCCCGTGTGCGATGCCCCTGCCCAGGACAAGTTTCATCAGCTCCTTGGTCGGGGGGCTCATGTCCTTGAAGCCCTGGCCGAAGGGCACCACCGTGCAGCCCATGCCCTCCAGGTTCTGCACCATCTGCACGGCCCCCCAGCGGTCGAACGCGATCTCGCGGATGTTGTACTTCTTGCCGAGTTCGCCGATGAACTGCTCGATGAAGCCGTAGTGGACCACGTTGCCCTCGGTGGTCTGGATGTGGCCCGACCGCTCCCAGACGTCGTAGGGCACGTGGTCGCGCCGAACGCGAAGCTGGAGGCTTTCCTCGGGGATCCAGAACCAGGGAAGGACCACATACCTGTCATCCTCGTCGCGGGGAGGGAACACCAATACGAAGGCTGTGATGTCGGTGGTGGAGGAGAGGTCCAGCCCCCCGTAGCAGACCCTGCCTTCAAGCTCCTCGGCATCGACGGGGAAGTTGCACAGGTCCCATTTCTCCATCGGCATCCAGCGGATGGCCTGCTTGACCCATTGGTTGAGCCTGAGCTGGCGGAACACGTTCTCCTCGCCCGGGTTCTGCCTGGCGCTTTCGCAGGCCGCCTTCACCTTCTCAAGGGTGATGGTCTCACCGAGGGAGGGATTGGCCTTCCTCCAGGTTGCAGGATCGGTCCAGTCGTCGTTCTCCTCCGAGCCGTAGATGACCGGGTAGAAGGTCTTGTCGTGTTTTCTTCCCTCAAGGATGTCCTTGGCCTTCTGGTGCTGCTCGTAGCAGATCGAGTGCTGGTCGGTGCCGGCTGTGGTGATCAGGAAGAACAGCGGCTGGGCCCTGGCATCGCCCGAGCCCTTGGTCATGACATCGAAGAGCTTTCGGTTGGGCTGGGTGTGCAGCTCGTCGAAGACGACCCCGTGGATGTTGAACCCGTGCTTGGAGTAGGCCTCGGCGGAGAGCACCTGGTAGAAGCTGTTGGTCGGCAGGTACACGATGCGCTTGGTGGCGGAGAGGATCTTCACGCGCCGGTTCAGCGAGGGGCACATGCGCACCATGTCGGCTGCCACCTCGAAGACGATGGAGGCCTGCTGGCGGTCGGCGGCGCACCCGTACACCTCGGCGCGCTCCTCGTGGTCGCCGCAGGTCAGCAGCAGCGCGACCGCGGCCGCGAGCTCGCTCTTGCCGTTCTTCTTGGGGATCTCGATGTAGGCGGTGTTGAACTGCCGCCACCCGTCACCCTTGACGATGCCGAACAGGTCGCGGATGATCCGCTCCTGCCAGCCAAGCAGCTTGAAGGGCTTTCCCGCCCACACGCCCTTGGTGTGGCAGAGGCATTCTATGAATCCCACCGCCCGGTCGGCCTTGGTCTCGTCGTAGGTCGAGTCCCCTGCCATGAAGGGCGTGGGAGTGTGCTTCTTCGGTTTCGCCATGTTCCTCCCATCCCCCCGGGCAAAGAAAAAGGACCCGGTCAGGGTCCTTGCAGGCGGCGGGTGCCTGCTGTCAGTTGTATGTCTTTTTCAGGCTTTCGAGGGCCTGTTTGGTATCCGGGTCGCGGGGCCTGACGTCCCAGCCGCGGTCGTAGTTGCAGACGATTTTGCCGTCGCGCTTGAGCATCAGCTTGGAGATCCTCCCCTCGTCGATGCCGTAGTCAGAACCCTCGCCGTACACCTTGATGCAGTACCTGAAAACGCTCGCCCCGATCTCCAAAGTTCCTTCTTTCCACATGTCCTTGCCTCCGTGTCCGTTTTGTTGGTGTATATATGCCTCAAATCGGAAACTATAGCAACTCATTGCAGGCAAATAAGTTAAAGATATACACAGTTGATTTTTGGATTCGGTGCGGCTGGCGGTGAAGGCTCCTGTCAGCATTCTCCGGTGAGGATGAAGTGCACGTATTCTCCTGCATCAGTCTCTTCGAGGTAGGCTGCGAGTTCTGAGAATCCCATGTGCGAGGCGATCCACTGGACCGCCCCCGTGTTAAGCATATTCGTCAGCTTGCTGTCGCGGACCTTGAGAATCTGGTACTTGATCTGCTCAGTCATCGCCGGCCCCCATCGATTCCATCACCGCCTGCTTGAGCACGTTCTCGTCGAAGCCGCAGTCGCGGTAGCCTTCGAGGATGGTGGTGTAGTAATGCACATCGGGCATCGCAAGCGGCGGCCCCTCGTTCATGACGTAGGCCATCGCAAAGAGCTCATCCCCGTCAAGGTTCACCGCCAGCCTCTTCTTGCGGTACAGGTGCGGGTGGCCCTCGTAGCGGTCCAGTGATTTCTCGCACTTCTCGGTGATCTCCCACAGGAGCACCGGGACGCTTGAGCCCCGCTTTCTCTCGATGGTTGCCACACCGCTGTGCCGGTCGCCTCGGAACAGCAGGCGGTAATCGCGCAGGGTGGTGCTTCCGATGACCGCCGCATCGGGGCAGCGCCTCCCCATCCGCTCGAGGTTCAGGTTGCTCCCGTAGGCAAGGTATACTTTCTTCATCGCTACAATCTCCTTCGATTGGTTTTCCACCACCCAAAGGGCGGTCGTCCCGCCGTCTTTCTCTCGTGAAAGCCCCGTCATCCCGATCCCGATCCCGAACCGTGTCGCCTTGTCCATGCCGCCTGTCTCTCTTTGGCGTGTTTTTCTTCGTACTGTAGTAATCACTCAAAGCGGGATGGATGGCAAGTGTATATATGAAAATAAGATATTCTATTTTTTTATGATAAACAGATCGAATTCTTGTTGCCTTTTTTTGAGGCTTGCCTGACAATGCATGAGGCTTCCGACCGGGATGCCAACAATGAGACAACCAAGGAGAAACACATGGGCGACACCGATCAAATATTTGCGATGTACGCACAACCCGTTCCCAGGACGCTGGACGGCATCGACATGAAAACCTTCCAGCTTCTGATGGGCTGCGGCGCGATAGACACGGTCAATCCGTCGCTTACCGTGCTGGGCCTTGGTGCGACGGGGAAGCCGTACGAGGCCGGCCTCCTCGTCCTGGAGCTCAGCCCGCGCTCCCGGCGCGTGGCGGAGGCGGGGAAGGCCGCCCTGGGTGACCTTCCGAGCTTCGGGATGGACCTCAAGCCGCTGTTCGCCCTGATGGGACCGGCCTGTCCGTCCCTGCTGCTCTCGCCTGTGATGCTGCCGCCGATGATCGTCCAGAAGCTGTATCACCTGTACTTCAGGTCCCGAGACGACGGCTTTCGGCTCCTTGAGGGAGTCAGGAACTGTCCCAACGACCCCTTCAAGCGGGTGAGGAGAGAAATGAGAGCCAAACATGCGGCCTCCGGAGTTTTGGAGGACCGAAGGCTTACCGGCGGGGAAGCTGCTGAACTGGCATCGCTGTTGCTCAAGCCCAAAACCGTCGATGGGGAATGGAAGGCCTTCATTCTTGCCTGGGACGAGGCCTGCAGCTCAGCCCTCGAAGCAGATCCCTCGGCCGATGTGATGAGCCTGAAGCAATTCCTTTCGGTCTATGCAGGGCTTCAGGCAACCTGCCGCCTCAAATGGTGAACGGGCGCTGGAATTTCTGGTTGCAGGGGATCTGCTCGCCCGGTCGTTTGACGAGGTCGATGCCCGGCACCACGCCCAGCGTCGAGCCGGTCTCCCAGGCAACATGCATGGTTCCGATGTCGTCGATATGGAGTACAACCCCTTTCGTCCCTTTCGGCGGTGCCTGTACGTCATCCATGCTCACCAGCTCGACCATGCACCCCTCGGGGTACTGTTTCCTGAGGACCTCGATGCGTTTTTTGCCCATCTCATCCATGGCTCTTCCTCCCGTCAGTATGCATTGATCGCTCACCTTCGCATGAATAGCAAGCCCCTTTCCCTAGGGCTGTGCCAACGCATCCAGGATGAGGTGCATCCGCCGTTGGTACTGGTCGTATTGGTGGGCAAAAAGCGGCAGCTCGTTCTCCCCATAGTCCAGCAGCCTGTCGGCATCCTCTTCGGTGATGCAGTACAAGCCGTTTTGGTAGGTCCAGTTCAGCTCGGGAAAGGCTGGGATGACCGGGGCCTCGGGTGCCATCGATACCAGGACTTCCCTGTATGGGTCATCGGCCGGTACGGTCGGCACGCTCGTGCAGGCGGTTGAGACGATCAAGACGGCCGGCAACATCACCGCTTTGAGGAGGTTCGATCTTTTCAGGCGGCGCCTCTTGGGTGATGGCGGTGATTTTCTGCTGTATCTCATTGATCGTCCCCAATTCCTTGTCTTTCCGCTTTGCCGCATCCTCGGCCTTCCTCGCATCCTGCCTGAGGCTCTTGGCCTTGGATGCCTGCAGCCGTGTTATGCCCAGCAACCCCAGGATGATGAGGATCAGCATCTGCATGATTTCATTCATCGGCTTTCCTCTCCATGAATTTCCTTACGAGCGGCTTCCAGAACGCCATGCAGGCGGGAAGCTGCAGCAGGTAGATCGCCACCGTGTACAGGACCACCAGGTAGGGTGTGCTGTTCAGGTCCCCGACCGGCGTTGATGCCGGTGCGACCCGGTAGGTCACGAACGCGAACAATGCAGAGCAGGCGAGGGCGACGGCCTTGATCTCGTTCTCGGTTGCCCTGTCTCTGCGTAGGCTCTTCTTGTACAGCTCCATCGCCAGGCCCAGGAATGCGGCGAAGGCGAGCAGTATGGCACTGAGGGTCATGTCTTCTCTCCCTTGCCGCCGAGCAGCGACAGGAAGTACTCGTCCATTTTCGCTTCCTGCTGTTCGCTCTCGCCGTTGATCTCATGGGTCCTCAGCGACTTGAAGATGACCTTGTCGTTCTCCAGTGCCATGACCAGTCCCACCTGGACCCTGGTGATGGTGGCCTTGATCTCCCTCAGGTCCTTCGCATAGCCGAGGCGGTCGTCGCTCCGCTTCGCCATGCGGTTGAGCAGCCACAATACGACGCCCCCCGATCCGAACAGGCACACCGAGATCGTTGCGGCCAGGGTGATCTCATCCATCCTGTGCCTCCGATGAGGCGACTTCATCGTAGCTGTAATCCAACCCGTCGCGCTGGACGGTCACCCCGGCTGAGGATCCGACAAGCTCGATGTAGCGCCTGACGATCACATCGCAGTACTTCTCGTCCAGCTCGATGGTGCAGCATGACCGCTCGGTCTGCTCGCAGGCGACCAGGGTGCTGCCGCTGCCGCCGAACGGATCGAGCACCAGCGTGTTGCTCATCGACGAGTTCATGATCGGGTAGGCCAGGAGGGCCACCGGCTTCATGGTCGGATGCTCGCCGTTCTTCCTGGGCTTGTCGAATTCCCAGATGGTCGATTCCTTGCGCCCGGTGTACCACAGGTGCTTGCCCTTCTTCTTCCATCCGAAGAGCACCGGCTCGTGCTGCCACTGGTAGGGCGAGCGGCCGAGCACCAGCGACTGCTTCTTCCAGATGCAGGTGCCCGACAGGTAGAAACCAGCCTCGCTGAATGCCTTGCGGAAGTTCAGACCCTCGGTGTCTGCATGGAACACATAGATGGAGGCGTCGTCGGCCATATGCTCTGCCATGTTGGTGAAGGCATCGAGCAGGAACTGCAAGAACGCATCATTGGCCATGTTGTCGTTCTTGATCTTGCCGGCCGAGCCCTCGTAGTTGACGTTGTACGGCGGATCGGTGACCACCAGGTTCGCCTTGGAGCCCGCCATCAAGAGCTCGAATGTCTCGGCCTTGGTGCTGTCGCCGCACACCAGCCGGTGCCTTCCCAGCTTCCACAGGTCCCCGCTCCTGGTGATTGCGGGCTTCTCGAGCTCCGCTTCCACGTCGAAGTCGTCGTCATGCACGCCCTCGGCAAGCGAGTCCTTGAACAGGTCGTCGATCTCGGCCGGGTCGAAGCCGGTCAGCGATACGTCGAAGTCCTGCCCCTGCAGCTCGGTGATGAGAAGGGCCAGCTTGTCCTTGTCCCATTCGCCGCTGATCTTGTTCATGGCGATGTTGAGGGCCTTCTCCTTGTCGGTGTCCAATTCGACGAGGATGCAGTCCTCCTCCTCGACTCCCATATCCTTGAGTACGTTCAGCCTCTGGTGGCCCGAGATGACGGTATTGTTGTTTGCTGCGTTGACCACGATGAGCTCGACGTAGCCGAATTGCTCCAGTGATCGCTTCAGCTTCTCATATTCGGGATCCCCGCTCTTGAGGGCCTTGCGCGGGTTGTATTTCGCCGGATTCAGATCCGACAGTCGCATCTTCTGTATTCTCATGGTGTGTTTCCTCTCAGTTGCGGATTCCCAGTTCTTTCTTGAGCGCCTCCATATAGCGCTCGCTTGTCTGCTCCCATGCAAACAGCGCATTGCCGAAATGGCCGTAGCAGGAGGTGAGGTTGTAGATCGGGCTGCGAAGCCCCAGCTCCTCGATGATGTCCCCCGGCTTGAGGCTGAAAACACTGCGCACTGCTTCGGAAATCTTGTGGTCATCAACCTTCCCGGTTGCGAAGGTGTGTACATCGACGGCCACAGGTTCGGCCTTCCCGATGGCATACGAGATTGCCACCCCGCAGCGCTTGGCAAGGCCGGCCGCCACGATGTTCTTTGCGATCATGCGCGCCATGTAGGCTCCGCTGCGGTCCACCTTGGTCGCATCCTTGCCGCTGAAGGCACCCCCTCCGTGCAATGCCAGGCCCCCGTAGGTGTCCACCATGATCTTGCGGCCTGTGAGGCCGGTGTCGGCAGCAGGCCCGCCCTCGACGAAACGGCCCGAGGGATTGATGAGGATCTGCGTTTCCGCATCGAGGGGGAAGTGGATGAAGGGTAAGCGTAAACTCGTAGCCCATATCAGTTGAATGGGCTACCAAGTAAACTATGAGTATGATGATTAGGCAGGCTTGTTCAGTATTTCTTTCCTCTGAGAATATAAGGCTGTGTTCGGTTCGGGTCC
>Ga0334898_1000813_pt1 | contig 42507 bp, 50 predicted proteins | sample GraSluR3_MG_10_FD_207228 | JGI IMG/M metagenome (GOLD analysis project Ga0334898, IMG submission 207228) | Sludge microbial communities from methane-producing bioreactor in Wageningen University, Netherlands - Granular Sludge_3_08-R3 | ecosystem: Engineered > Bioreactor > Anaerobic >... | reverse complement strand
GCTTATTGCCAAATCTAAAGGACTCAGAGAGCACGCAACAGCCCCGATTGATGAAAAAACAAGGAAAGCCAAGCATGCGGACCAGGCAAATCTTTTTTCAGGGACTTTAGAAGAGCCGCTCTCTAAGCTTGAAAGAATCCTCTCTTCAAAGCCTTTTATTAAGCCTGAAAGCTTCAGGCTGAATTTCCTTGAGGAATTCTTTTCAGGCAGGACAGAAGACGGCCATTTCAGGAGCAGCCATGTGGGAATGGCTCCCCTGGGGCTGTTTTTTCTTCCAGAGATTGAAAGGGTTTACCCAAGTGAGTTTAAGGCTATCGTTGAAGGCTACAATCATTCAGAAGGAATTCAAAAGTATTTCTATGCAAGCCTGCTTGACAAGTCTGCGCTGCCGGTGATTTATGACTTTATGCGCTGGAAATCAGAAGATACCTGCGCCCTGTCTTATTTCAAGGTTAAGGCATTGATTGACAAGACAGCTAAAGAACTGGCTTCAGCCAGAAGATTAGATTCAAGTGCAATATCAAAAATGAGTGAAATGATGGAAATTGTTAAGCCTTACAAAAAAAGATACGGCATTGCAAAGTCACTCTCAAAAAAATTTGAGGAAGAATACGGAATTTCTCCAAAACGGCTTCATGAGCGAGTCTCTCAGGACATCAGAGCCATCTTTCAAGACAGCAATGCAATGAGCAAGAGAAATTACATAATCTCAGAAGAACAGCTCAATAATGAGGTACACGGCTACCAGGCAGTTTGCTATTACGACAGGCTGGATAACTTTATTGTTGTTGACGGAAATCTTGTCTTTGAGAGGTTTGGCAAGCTAAGCAACCCATTCTACGAGCAAGGAAGGAGAAAATATCCCCGATTTTTTTCAGGCATAGCAAAGCAGGCTTTTCTTTATGCGCTTAATGGAAAATACCAGGATGCAAGAAAAGCAATTGAATCTGGCTTTAGCCAGCTTTTTGATAAGTCGGTTGATCCAAAGGACCTTGTTGTTTATGACAAAAAAAAGGATGCTTTCATATTAAACAAAGATACAACTTTTCCAAACAATCATCCCCTCCCAAGGCCAGACCTTCTAGAGATATCTAGTGAAAATGTGGATTGGAAGTACTACGCAAACAAGTACAAAGCAGCATCGTTCTTTAAGCAGCTAAAAAAGATTCTCTGATTGAGCAGGTTTCACTTCTCCTCCGTAAGTAACACTTAGAGCGTACTTTATCCTACTAAAGTAAGATTTAAATATAAGCACTAAAAAGATTGCCGAAGGTGAAATGAATGGGAGAATACAGAATTAATGCCTATGTAACGAATGTCTATTCGGACAAGAATAAAGCGACTTTACTGACAGTCTTGAGGACACCGGCTGACAGCTTTTCTTACAGCGGCCCGGTTAAGCCATACTTGTTTAGTGTTAATGGGACAACAATAACCCCGTTGAATGCTGATGTGGCTGAGCTGGATTTATCAGCTCTGGAAAACCCTTTTAGCCCTTCAACCATCTCAAAATACCTTCAGTCAGAGATTCAGAAAGGCTCTTTCACTCCGTTCTCCGAGAATGGAGCTTCAATAGATAATGTAGTGCTGAAAAGCATTGGGAGCGTTTCAGGCCATGATACTGGCCTGTCTTTTACAAGCAGTGGGTGGAATGCTGTTCTCAGGCAGCTTAGGGAATACTTTAATACAAATGATAAAAGAGAAAGAACAGGCTTTTCAGCTTCATACGATTCCCCCCGGGGGCTTAACTACGGCAAGGATTAATTTTTTCTCTTTATCTGATTTTTATATTTATTTTATTGTTGTTTTAAAAAAAATCCCAAAGAATTCGGCCGGCCTTAAGTCAAAATAAATTTTCGCAGAAGCAGTTTGTTAAAAAACCTCACTTCTTCTTCTTTGCAGCTTTCTTTGCTGGTGCTTTCTTTTTTGCAGCCATTTTCGTTATCACCGATGTTTTTTGTGTATCGCAGGTTTATATACTTTTCTTTTTTTGCATCTGCCCTCTTTTTCCGTTAACTTCCCTGCTTGCTTTTTCCTGCTCCGGGCTTTATTCAGCCAGGCTCAGGAATAAAAGAAAATTTTATAAACAAGACAGGAATCCTAGCTTTGTGGACGGCCAGGGTGGCAGGGTTCTACCCGATCCCATTCCGAACTCGGAAGTCAAGCCTGCCGACGTTCTGGGGTGTACTGCTTTGTTAAGCGGGAAACCCAGTTCGCTGTCCACACTTCTCATCTTTTCGTATGCGCTTCTTCCAGGTTAAGCGCAAAGTATTAAAAGCTGCGGCAACTCAGGATTCTTATGAGCTGGACTCGCGAGTTTGAGCCGAAGAGCCTCTCAGAGGTTGTAGGCCAGGAAAAAGGAATCAGCAGGCTGAGAGGCTTTCTGAATGATTATTTCAGCAGGAAGGCAAAGAAGAAAGCCCTGCTAATCACAGGCCCGACTGGCTCAGGAAAAACCTGCTCTGTGCACGCAGCAGCGAGGGAGCTGGGATTTGAGATAGTAGAAATGAATGCCTCAGACTTTAGGAACAGGGATAACGTTAAGTCAATTATGGGCAATGCAGCAGGCCAGGCCAGCCTTTTCTTCAAGAGCAAGATAATCCTGATTGATGAAATAGACGGCATCTCAGGCACAAAAGACTACGGAGGCGCAAAGGAGATTTCAAGAATTCTTGAGGCATCGAGCTTTCCGGTAATTTTTACTGCAAATGATGCATCCTCAAAATCCCTGTCTGAAATCAGGAAAAAATCGGTTTCAGCAGAATTCACAGCAGTTGATTATATAAGCATCCTGAAAAGGCTTTCTCATATATGCAGGCAAAAGGGCATTACATACGATGAGCCCAGCCTGAAGAAAATTGCTATAGCAGCTAATGGCGACATGCGGTCAGCAATAAACGACCTTATGATAGCTTCTGCTGCAGACAGCAAGGTAGACGATAGCTCGATTGACTTTCTCTACAACAGGGACAGGCAGGACACAATAACCCTGGCACTGGTAAAAATTATCAAGGCAAAGAGCTTTACAGACTCATCAAGAGCCCTGGAAAATGTGAATGTTGACTTTGATGAGGCAATGCTCTGGATAGAGGAGGCAGCAATACAGGAATACCAGAAGCCTGCAGACATCCAGAGAGCGCTTGACTCGCTCTCAAAGGCGGATATCTTCAGGAAAAGAATAAGAAGATGGCAGTACTGGCGGCTTCTTGTTTATCAGATCCAGTTGATGACTGCAGGGGTTTCTCTTGCAAAAGAAGAAAAATACAGGAAGCAGTCATCGTTCTCAAGGCCGAAGAGGCTCCTGATGATGTGGATTTATGCAAATAAAGCAAGGGCAGTTAACGAAGCCTCAAGAAAGCTTGCAAGGAAAATGATGAAATCTTCCTCAAGGGTGCGCCAGAGCGTTATCCCTTACATAGCAACCGCAGTAAGAAGAAACCCGAAGCTAGCCCGCCAGCTCATGGAAGAGTATGAGCTAAGCAGCGACGAGATAGCTGCAATATCAAAAGGAGCAAGGTGAAAGCTTGTCAGGAATAGTTGAGTTTTTCCAGCTTGTTGTACTCTTTGCAGTAATCTTTGATCCTCCTGCCAGTTTTATGGTTTTTGTTTCAGCGCTTCCACATGCAAACAAAAAGGAGAAAAGGCTTATTGCCACTTATGCAATCACGCTTGCATTCTCATTGTCTTTCCTCGTGCTTCTCTTTGGCGAAAGGCTGCTTTACCTGTTCTCAACAAACGTAGATGAGTTCAGGATTGCAGGAGGCATCATCTTAGGAATCCTTGGGATAAGGATGGCACTTGGCAGCCCGCTGATGAACCTTGATAAAGAGAAAAAAAGCTCAGGAAACGCTATAGCGGCAATCATTGCTACTCCCCTGCTTACCGGCCCGGCAGCTATTACAACAATCATCATCGCATCAGGAGACTTTGGCATCCTGCTAACTGGCTCAGCAATCTTCACAGTGCTGGCACTTACAGGAGTGATGTTCTATTTCAGCTCGTTCTTTGAGAAGGTGCTAAGCAGGACAGCAGTGCAGATTATCTCAACAATCCTTGGGTTAATCACAATTTCATGGGGAGTGAGCATGATTACAACAGGAATCAAGGCGATTTTCTTTCTGTAGAAACAGCTTCAGGCAATTGTTCCGTACCCAATCAGCCTGAACCTTGTCCCGAGCCTTCTTGAGATGGTTACCCTGGAGCCCTTCTCCGCACACACAGGCATCTTTAGAACGCATTTAACCTTGTTTTTATACGATTCTGAGACAACACCGACAGTCGCGGCAGAATTAACATTAAGCATAAGCACCTCGTTCGGCTTGATGTGCTCAACCTCGAGCTCTTCATTTGCACCGACAACCCTGTCCAGCAGGCTAACCTCTAGTGAAAGGGAATAGTGAACAGGAGGCAGCTTTCCCTTTAGCCCAGCAACCGAGCCGAGAAGGGAATCAGACTTGCAGATAGAAGGGTCAAGAAGCGTCAGCAGCGCATAAGAGCCGCCCGGGTTTGCGCTTTCCACCTCAAACTTGTCAGTCTTAACGCCAACAATTGTAGTAAAGATTGGCTTCCATTCTGTCTTCCCCTTTCGCTCAATTTTGTATCCTGGGCTTATCTCTATTTCGTCACCAACGCTTAAGATTCCCTGCTTCATTGAGCCTCCAAGTATGCCGCCGGAGATTTTCGAAGGGGAAATGCCTGGTGAGTTGATATCAAACGACCTTGCAATGAAAAACAAAGGGTCTTTCTTTGTATCCCGCTTTGGGGTTATGAACAGCTCTTCCATCTTTTCAAGAAGTATATCAATATTTATTGCGTGCTGTGCAGAAATCGGGATGATTGGCGCTTTCTCGTATTCAGTCCCCTTTAGGAATTCATTTATTTCCCTGTAATTCTCTTCTGCCCTCTCTTTGGACACAGTGTCAACCTTGTTCTGGATTACAATAACCTTTTTGATTCCCATTATCTGAAGCGCCATGAGGTGCTCCTTCGTCTGCGGTTGCGGGCATTTCTCATTTGCTGCTATAAGAAGCAGGGCACCATCTATAATCGCAGCCCCGGAAAGCATTGTTGCCATAAGCGACTCGTGCCCCGGGGCATCTATTAGTGAAATAGTCCTGATAAGCTTTGCTTTAGAGCCGCAGGCTGGGCATGCCTCTTTCACACAGAGGTTTTCAGGCGCCTTGCATTTTGGGCATTGGTAGATATTAATGTTTGCATATCCAAGGCGGATAGTAATCCCCCTTTTCATTTCTTCAGAATGCGTATCTGTCCACTTGCCTGAAAGAGCCTTAACCAGCGTGGTCTTGCCATGGTCAACATGGCCAAACAGGCCAATGTTCATCTCCGGCTCATTTGCCAGCTTCTTTTTGCTCATTTTCCTCCCCTAATGGCTTTTTGCCATGCTTAACGATAGAAGTGTTTATCTGCGCAGTGCCCTCAAAAATAGTATTTCCGGCAAAGGTCTTCCTTTTTCTTACATCATTCCTTACCCTTTTGAGCCCAAAGCCCTTTGGAATGATAATTCTTTTTCTGGATGTTCCTTCCAGGCTTTTCTTCATGGGAAACCCGCTTGCATCAGAGCCGCCGGTTATTTCCAGCTCATAGCCCTCAAGCCCGATAATCTCCCCGCTAAGCTTGCTTCCAACCTTTAATCCTATTAGCTTTTCAGCAGCATCTTCCTTTGCCTCAAAGGAATAGCTCCTGCCTTTTTTTGGATCAGATACGACAACCTTGAATTCTGTCATTTTTTATCACGAAACCGAAGATTTTCAGGGTATTTATAAAGTTTTTTGTATTCGTTCTTGCTGACAGGAAGATGCTTTTTTTCAAAACATATTTAAATAAACAGGCAAAAAGTGATTGTGATGGGGAAATGAGAAACATTTTGGTTACAGGCGGCTTAGGCTACATCGGTAGCATGACCGCAAAGATGCTTAAGAGCAAGGGCTTTAACGTATTTGTTGTTGACAACCTTAGCAACGGAAGCAATAAGCTTAAGCTGGACGGAGCAAGCTATTTTGTCAATGACATAGGGGATTATGAGGCAATGAGCCTTATACTTAAAGAGAACAGGATAGATGCAGTAATCCATTTTGCTGCAAACATCGAGGTTAGCCTTTCAATGGAAAACCCTGCTGAATTCTTTGAAAACAACATCTGCGAAGGCATCTCTCTTCTCAAGGCAATGAAAGACAGCGATGTAAAGCGGATAATCTTTTCTTCCTCAGCAGCGGTTTATGGGATTCCGGAGGAGGATTCTGTAAAGGAAGATACCCCGCTTAACCCTATAAATGCATACGGCGAGACAAAGGCGATGTTTGAGAGAATCCTGAACTGGTTTGACATTGCTTATAAAATAAAGTTTGTGGCTTTGCGCTACTTTAACGCAGCAGGCGCAGACCCAGAGCTTGAGCTTGGGGATATGCATAAGAAAAGGACTCATCTTATTCCAAGCGTAATAGACACTGCCCTTGGCAGGAGAGACCGTTTCTATGTATTCGGCAATGATTATCCCACTCCGGACGGAACAGGGGTAAGGGATTATGTCCATGTGTATGACCTGGCAAAAGCACATGTTCTTGCGCTTGATTTTCTTGAGGAAAAAAAGAAGAGTGATGTCTTTAACGTAGGCTATGGCAAGGGCAGCAGCGTACTGGAAGTTATTAAGCTAGTCAAAGAAATCTCCGGGAAAGATTTTCCTGTTGAGTTTAAGCCCAGAAGGCCAGGTGATCCGGCTAAGCTGATAGCTGACCCTGAGAAAATCAAAAGGCATTTAGGCTGGGAGCCAGAGTACAGCGATATAAAGAAGATAATTAAGCATGCTTACGAATGGGAAGTTAAGCAGAAATAAGCTAATAAAAATAAGAATCAAAAAGTCTCGAAGTCATCATCTTCCTTCTTTTGGGGCTTTGCCTGCTTCTTATGCCTTTCTATCCTTGCAAAAGGGGGTGTAGCAACGAGGTAGTCCTCGCCAAAGCCTGCAATGTCGCCGTCAATAGCGTCAATGGTTTTCTTAATTCTGGCAATTGCCCTTTTTACTTCCATTAAGTCTTTTTCTTTAAGCGGCAGGATATTTATAAGCGCAATAGTGTTGCCTTCCCTTAGCACATCAACTATGGGCTTTGTATCCACAAAGTCATTTAGGGTAAAAGGCTTTATTAGTATCTTAGAGCTTCTGTCATGCATATCTATCTTGTCAGCATCTAATTCAACATACTCGCTTTCCCCTTCAACAAGGTCATAATCGCTATCTCCTTTAAACCTCTGTGCAAACTTCTTCAAAAACTTAGCCATCTTGGAAACCTCCGTGCCTGTTAAAAAGCCAGTGAGTAATAAATTATATAAAGCTTTTGCTTTTTATAATGCTATGGAGCACTACTTTTCAGAAACCCAAACCTCGCCCCTTTTGCTTAAGAAGCTTAAAGCTTCTGCAAGGGGAATTGATTTTGAGGTTTACTCTGCATCAGGCATATTCTCTAAGGACAGGCTGGATAAAGGCACAAAGGCTCTGCTGGACCTTGCAAGAGTTAAGAAAGGCTATTCTGTGCTTGACCTGGGCTGCGGTAATGGCGTGGCAGGCATCTGCATAGCCCTTTCCTGCCCGGAAACGAAAGTTGTGATGAGCGATGTGAACTCAAGGGCAGTGATGATTGCCAATAAGAATATTCAGCTTTATAAGCTAAAAACAAGGGCAAGAGCAATCCAGTCTGACGGCTTTGCAAAAATAAAAGAGAAGTTTGACTTAATCCTGCTTAACCCGCCACAGACAGCCGGGAAAGAGCTGTGCTTCAGGCTGATAGAAGAGTCTTCGTCCCATTTGAACCCTGGAGGAGTATTTCAGATGGTTGCCAGGCACAACAAAGGGGGAAAAACCCTGATGGAAAAGGCAGGCGAGGTTTTTGGGAATTGTGAAATCTTAGGAAGAAAAGGCAGATTTTCTGTATACTCTTCTGAAAAAAAATAAAAAAATAAAGTAGCTACTGCAAAACATATTTTTCCATATAAAAATAATTAAAAAGCAACCTGCTCAAAGAAGGAATTATGGCAGAAGATTTTGCGGACGAAGAGCTTGAAGGCGGGCAGCCTCTCGACTCAGAGAACGAAGACATAGATGAGTGGAGGGAAGGCGACGAGATTACAGACGCAGAGGAAGGGTTCCTGAAAGGCTTTGAAGAGGACAACCCTGAAGAAGAAAAGTAGCCCGCTTGAAAATTCTGTTGTTTTTTTCTTAGGTAGGGGGAGCTTTCGCTTTTTTCTGTTTATTCATAACATGAGAAAAATTATCTCTAAGCAAGGCCCAGGATGTTTTTTTCCCTCTGTGCCCTTAGAAATCTTCTGTCAATCTCAAGGTAAGCTGTGTTGTTTACTTCCCTTACTAAAATAGGAATGCCTTTGCTGGAAAGCTCCATTAGGTAGTCCTTAACAATCCCTGGCTCATAGCAGGCTGCAGCAGCAATCTCTTCTACTGTGGTAACCCTGTTTTTCTCGCAAAGCTCTATCACAGAAGAAAGAATCTCTTTTTCTTTTCGGGTAAGCCAAATCTCCTTATCGAACTTGTAGTCCTGCACAAGCCCAAGATTCAGCTTTTCAGCCATTGCAGAAAGAAGCAAGGTTGTCTGCTCAAATTTCTCTTCAAGCTTGCTTAGCCTCTTTTCAAGCTCAACAGAGAAGTCAAAGTTAGCCTGGATTTCCTGGGTGTTGTCGTTTATAGAATCCCTGTGGTCATCAAGCTCTTCCTTTATTCTCTGGAAAGACTGCCTGAGTTTCTGCTCTTTTTTTTGCTGCTCGCCTGATGCTAATCCAAACATTCTCATCGGTCACCTATAAGTTTTATTTAAATCTTTTTAACCACTGGTTTCTGCAAAGAGTGGAAAAATTCCTTGAGCGCTTCCCTCGCCTGCGCATATTCCTCTTCGAGGCTCAGGTTCGCGTTTACAGAAGCCCATTTCCTGTCGCTTTTATCGTTTTTCATTCTGAGGAGATAGCCTTGCTCCACCTTCTTGTGGAAATCCGGCCCCTCTTTTTCAATCCTGTCTTTTTCCTTTATCCTGTCAAGGCCAGTTTGCGGGTCAACATTAAATAAGATTGTCAAGTCAGGCATTATTTGCATGGTAGCTGCATAGTTTATTTCTGTAACAAAGCCCTTTGGAAAATATTCAGGGAATTTTTTATCAAGACCCCTGGCATAGCCCTGATAAACGATGCTTGAGTCAAACCCTCTTGATGAGATTATAATGTTTCCTCTTTTCAGGCAGGGTATAATAACTTTCTCAAAGTGCATGCCTCTTTGGTAAGCGAAGCCTAGCGCCTCATTTATTGCATTCTGGCAATCTTTGTATTCGTTGTTAAGAAGCGTTTCCCTGACCATTTCTCCCGGGATCGTTCCTCCGGGTTCTCTTGTAAGCAGAATTTTTTCCCCAGAATATTGCCCAATCACTTTTTCCAGGTCTTTATCCTGCTTCAGCATCGCAGCAACAGTATCCTTGCCTGCCCCATCACAGCTTTCAAAGGTGATGTAAACGCCTGGATATTTAGAATGTGCTGTATACCATTCGAGCTTGCTGTTGCCTATCAGAATCACCTTCTGGCTGTAGGTCGCAGCATATTAAAAAGCATTTCTCGCTCACAAAGACTGTTTTATAACACAAGAAAGCTTTAAAAAGAGGGAAAGGGGTTTTAATATTGAAAAAAGTAGATTCGGGGAACTTACGGAATCCTTAATAGCTCTTTTGGGAAGCCTGGCTCCGGCTTTTTTTCCTCCTGCTCATCCATCTCCGGATTTTCCTGCGGCCTGCTTTCTTGTTCTGGCTTAGGCTCTTCTGGCTTCTTTTCCGGTACTGGCTTTGGCTTTTCCCCGGTTTCTGCAGTAAACTGGCCTGCAAGCTGGTGTCTGGCTTCTGAGAGCATTTCCTGGGTTACGCTTTGCGGGTTCCAGGATAAGCTTACGCTATCGTTTTCATATCTAGGGATAATATAAACGCAGAAATGAGGCTCAGCCTGGCCTGCCCCGTCTCCGTTATTTATAATAATATTTGTGCCTTTGCATTTAAGCGTTTCAAACATGATGCTGGAAATCCTGTTTGCCATCCAGAAGCATTTCTCAAAGATCTCATCCGGCACCTGCTCAAGAATCACATAGTGTTTTCTTGGCGCTGCAATTATTGTCCCAGCAATCCCTTTTCTTGAAAGAAAGAGCACAATATCCTCATCCTGGTAAAGCCTGAACTTAGACCCTGCGGCTTCGCTGCACACTTCACAGTTCCTGTCCTGGCTTTCTTTACTCATTCTTTTGGTGTCGTGAAATTTTTGTAAATATTGGTTAGCTTTTCTTCGCTTATCTCATCCTGCGGAAGGCTGAGCTGGAGCCCGTCTTCAATAAACCTCGGGATAACATGGATGATTGCATGAGGGGCTTTCTGCCCTGCTGCATACCCGTTGGCAACAAATATTGTAGAGCCCCTTGCTTTCAGCCCCTTGAGAAAGCCAGCAGAGATTCCCTTAATCAGGCTGCAGGCCTTTTTGTAATCCTCTTTTGGGATTAAAGGAGTTACAGGAATGTGCTTTTTTGGGATTATCAGGGTATGGCCTGCGCTTGCAGGGTTTATGTCAAGAAAAGAGAGCCATTTATCGGTTTCCGCAACAATAAAAGACTCCACTTCTTTTCCTGCTATCTTGCAGAAAATGCATTCCTGCTGCTCACTCATAACTATTCCTATTCACTCCTGTTTTTTAAGCATTTTGGTATGGTGTCGTCTTTTGCAAGCAGTTAAAGGAAAAGGTTAAAAAGAGAGAGGCAGTTCATCGGCAAAATGAAATTCAGGATATAAAAAAAGAATGGACACATTAGAAGGCTACTTAAGGTTTTTAGATTGTATGGATGATACTTTCGAAGAAAATAATAAGAATGCAATTAACTCCGTATATGATTTTTTTGAGTTAAAAAAGCCAAGGCTGTATAAATGCTTGAATCCTGAGCACGGAAGCATCTGCCTGAATCCAACCAGGCTTTATTAAGATAAGCCAGAATGCTCAATAGATGTTATTGTTGAGTCTAAAGATGAGTTTCGGCGCCTGCTGAACTCTTATGATTCAGCTCAGCTTGAGCTCAGCAAGAAAGACCAGGGGTTTATTGATGCGCTTTAATGCTTCTATGGGCATGAAGGGCTTGTGAAAGCAGCCTGGTCACGATCCAGAGGAGCTGCTTTCTCTTCTTGCCGGAATGGATGGGAAAGCCACTGTTAAGTTTACTTCTTTTTATGAGTGTCATGGTTTCAGCGAATCCTGAGCCCTGTGATGTTTTATCATCAGGCATAAGTGCAGTTGAAAAAGTATAAAAACAATAAACTTATTCCCTTTTTATGGCATTCAGGATTAGAAAACGTATCGGCACATACTTGGATTTCCTTAATTCAATTACTGACCTAGGCGAGAGCCTTGTTAAGAGGAATGCAGGCTCGATTGAGCAGGCATGTAATTACTTTATATCTTCCATAAAGGATTTTTCAGAATCTATTCGGAAGGAGAATGATGCACTTTTCGAGAAAGCGATTGAATATGCTGCAAAGAAGACAAGCTACACAATCAATATAGACATTGAATCCAGGAAAGAGCTTAGGCTCCTGCTAAACACATTTGATTCCGATGAGCTGGAGGAAAAGAAAGGCGACAGAGGATTTATTGACGCAGTAGGCCATTTTTACGGAAGCGATGTGCAGAGGAAGGTAATGGTATCAGAGAGCATAGAAGAAGCTTTATCAATTCTCTCAGATGCAGAAAAAAAGGGAAGGATGCGGGCATTCTATCCCTTTGAAACCGTGGAAGACAGGCTTACTGCGCTTTCCAAATTTGAAGGCAGGTGTTATTATAGCAGTAACTTAGTTCCAGGAGAGAGGTTCAGCAGGTCCTGAAATATAAGGCTTACAGAAAAGCTTAAAAAAAGCAGTCAAGTGAGCTAAGAAATGAAGATAGCAATATTCACAGAGACCTTCTACCCGGAAATCAATGGTGTGGTGACATTTCTCCTTAACATTGCGGAGCGGCTTTCTTCCCAGGGGCATGAGATCAGGATATACTGCCCGAAGTACCCGAAAAAGGTATTCAGAAAGCCATACTCTCCCCCGGAGAATGTTTCTCTTTACCGGGCTTTCTCAATAAAGCTTATCACAAACCCTGCATCGCGGGTTACAATGCCTAATGTGATTAAGGTTTTCAGGGATTTCAAAAGGTTTAATCCTGATATAGTTCATTTGCAGTCGCCTTTGCTTATTGGTGAGGTCGGGTTTTTGTGCGCAAAGCTTTACAGAAAGCCAGTAATCTCAACATACCATACTTTTCTTCCTGATGTTGCAGAATACATTTCACCTTTAAGGATTGCGCGTGTAATCCTTGTTAACAAGATCATCGGAAAGATGCGCAGAAAGGCAAGAAAGGTCATTGAGGAAGAGAACCCGGAAGAAGTGAAGCGCTTCTTCAAAAGAAGGATTAGCAGGAAGAAAGAGAAAGAGATTAAGGCAAAGGTGACAAAAATTAAGAAGCTGAATGAGGCTTCAGTCTGGATGCTGACCCGGCTGTTTTACAGAGGCCAGGACCTTGTGACTGCGCCTTCAAGGGTTATAGCGAAGATTCTCAGGCAGAAAAAAATAAACAAAAAAGTTATTTTTCTGAGCAATGGAATTGAGATGGACAAAATAAAGCCCAAATCCTATAACAAAGGCAAGAAAAAGAGAATCGTGATTATACATGCCGGAAGAATCGGCTTTGAGAAAAATGTTGATGTTTTAATTAAGGCATTTGCAGTAGTTTCTGCAAAGTGCCCAGAAGCAAGTCTTTGGATAGTAGGCGATGGCCCAAGCCTGCCAGAGCTAAAGAAGCTTGCAGCTAATCTTAAAGTCAGGAAAAAAATTAAGTTTTTCGGAGCAATGCCAAGGAATGAACTGCTTTCTCTTTATCCCAAGGCAGACTTCTTTGCTACAGCAAGCACTATAGAAACCCAAGGGATTGTAGTCCTAGAGGCGATGGCTTCAGGGCTTCCTGTTGTTGGCGTGGACGCCCTTGCGTTATCAGAGATTATCAGGCCCGGGCATAATGGCTACCTTGCCAGGCCATTTAATCCGGGGGACCTTGCGGATAAGTGCATTAAATTGGCTAATTCCCCAGAAAAAATAAGGCAGATGGGAGAGAATGCCTTGGCTAGCATACAGGAGCACGACCTTGATTTTGTTGTAAAGAAGCTTGTTTGCATATATAACAGGTTTATTGCAGAGAAAAAAAAGAAAGCAGAAAAGAGAAAAAGGCGCAGAACGATGATTATTAAGCAACCAGCAGCCTAGCCAGATAGCCTGATTCCGCGTTCACAGAATCTGCATAACAATCTTTCTTTCTCTTGGCCCGTCAAACTCTGCAAAGAAAACCCTTTGCCACTTCCCCAGGCAGAGCTTTCCATCCTGAACAGGGATCGTAAGGCTGTTGCCAATTAAGGTGGTTTTCACATGGCCATCAGAATTCCCTTCAGAGTGCCTGAACTCGATTCCTTCGGTCATCTTCTCCAGGTTTCTTAAGATGTCGTCTTTAACATCAGGGTCGTAGCCCTCATTGATAAAAATCCCGGCAGTGGTGTGCGGCACAAAAAGCAGCAAAGCCTTTTCCTGCCTTGTGCAACAATCCTTTTAAATGCATTAACATTCTCAGTAATGTCAATGGCCTCGTTTCTTTTTGCAGTCTTAATTGTTTCCTCTTTCATTTTGGTTCTAGCCACTGGTTTTTTTTAACCTATAAATAAGTTAGGGTTTCACTTATGAGAAGGAATCAACAGGTTCTGGCTAAGTAGGAAAAGATTATGCCCTGTAAATGTCAAGCCAGCATTCCTCTTCTTTCCAGTCAATTTTGCCGCCAGTTGCTTCGCCGTCTTCACAGAAGATTACCTCTGCTCCCGGGCAGATCTTTGCAGCCCTGAAAAACCCAAGCGAAAAAACATACTTGGACTCATAGCAGGAGTTGCATTCAATATTCTGCTCTCCACTTTCAGGGCAAAGGCAGGCCATCTCTGTGCACATAACCTCTGACGGCAGTATTGCCCCGGCAATAAGCCCTGAAACAAAAACAATCGCTAATGTGCCCAAGACCATGGCTAAATAAGCTTTCATCCTTTAAGCCAGGTTAGCTTAAATATATAACCCTTTCGTTTTCCTTTTTCAGAAGTTAAATAGAAAAATTATTTAAAAGAGAGAACAAACAGCAATATTATGAAAGTAATAATACTCGTTGGCGGGGCAGGGGAAAGGCTTTTTCCCCTCAGCACGCCTGAAAACCCAAAGCAGTTCATTGTTTTTCCGGGCCAGGAATGCTCTCTTTTCCAGATGGCTTACAGGCGCGCAAGAAAGCTCGCAGAGAAGAAAGATGTGGTTATCGTTACTAATGGTTCTTTCAAAGAAAAAATACTTTCCCAGATTAAACAGATTGAGCTTCCTCATGAGAAAAGCATACTGCTTGAGCCTGAAAGGAGGAACACGCTTCCGGCAATACTCTATGGGATATACAGCCAGGCCGAAGAAGACACTTATGCAGTTTTCCCATCAGACCACATGATAAAGAATGAAGAAGCGCTTATAAATGCTGTTAGGCAAAGCAGGAAGCTTGCCCAAAGCCACATTATCACCTTTGGAATAAAGCCAAAGAGCCCGCACACTGGCTATGGCTACATAAGCCTTGGGAAACAGGTTGAAAACGGCTTTGTTGTAAAGGAATTCAAGGAGAAGCCGGATAAAGAAACAGCAGAGGATTATATAAGAAAAGGCTATTTGTGGAACGCAGGCATCTTTCTTTTCAGTTCAAAGATTATAAAGCAGGAAGCAGCGGAATACCAAAAGCAAATCTACAATGCCTTTGAGAATTATTCTTGCATAAAGAAAATTTTCAGCATGATTGAGCCAATATCATTTGACTATGGAATCCTTGAAAAGTCCAGCAAGATTGCGTGTGTTCCAATAGCTTTAGATTGGAACGACCTGGGATCTTTTGATTCGTTTTTTGATGTGTATGAAAAAGATGAAAACGGCAACATCCTTCTTTCTGGTACAATTCATCAGGATAGCAGCAATAATTTAGTAATAGCAAAGGATAAGGTGCTTCTTGTAGATGCAGAAGGCCTGATTGTAGTACAGGATAAAGGCAGAATTCTCATATGCAAGAAAGGAAGTTCAGGAAAGGTAAGGGAGATAGCAAGAAAAGCTGGCTAGGCTTATAGAAAATTCGGATGGTAATTTGCTTTGGCTCTCTCAGGCTCAGGCTCTTTATTACCTGGCTCTAGGTATTCTGGGTTAAGGTCTTCACCAGTGTACCTTCGTGTGTTTAAGTATAAAGGCAAAAGCTCAGTTTCAGGGAGCACATTCTCTTTTTCTTCTTCACACTGCTCAATCAGCTGGCTAATTGTTGGTGTTGACTGGCTTTTGGCAGAGTAGCCTGAGCCAGGTGCAGAAGATGAGATTGCTGATGTAATTGCAACTATGGCAACTCCTTTTGCGACATTCCTGAGCAGGCTTGTTAATGACATGGAAAAGCCACCGAATTTATTATAATTTAAAAATCTTTCCTTTTAAAATAAAGTAACTACTATTTGGTAACTTTTATAAAGGTTTTCGAATTTCCTTATGCCCTGGCAGAATACAGGGATTTGCCGCTTCAGGCATACTCAGGAAAGCTGGGATTTGGCTACTTTGACCCAATGAGCTATGAGGAGCTGGATGTTTTTGGAATGAGATTTAAGCTTAAGCGAGATGAGCCCTACTTTCAGGTTTTCTGCGAAACTGATGACTCTATAGTAGACGACAGCACCACAATAACACAGCTGCTTGGCGGGTTTATTAATACGCTCAGGAGCAGCAGGCTTAAGGGAGACAAGGCAAAAAAGGCTGATTACTTGGATGCGATTGTAGAGTTTTTCCTTCATAACTCAAGGGCATTTGGCTTCTCATAAGATTGCTTTTTTGGCGAGATTCCAAACGTGGCCAGGTTTACCGGAGAGAAGCCCACCAGGCTTGATGTGGACAGGTTTATAGCAGCACACTACCTCAAGAGCTTTGATGTTGAGATGGATTACTCTCCAAAAAAAAGCATCGGGAAAGCAAGGCGGAAGAACCCTCCACTGCTCGGGCTTATCAGCAAAGACGGCATACGGGTTTCACCCAATAATAAGAAGCTTTCAGAAATATCCTGGTTTGTTCCGGGTGCAGAGGTTCTGCACAGAGAAATACCCGGAGCTGTCGAATTCTGCCTTCAGGGAATCTATAATCCGTGCAGCCTTTACAAGCAGGTAATCCAGGCTTTTCCTGATGTGATGGAGAGTGTTTATTTCAGGAAGCTGCCTGATGGCGCAAGGTGGGAAGTTGAGGATTATATACGCGAGCAGAGAAAACCTGGCCTGGGTAAGGATTTTGACGAAATACTCCTTCAGCATGGAAAAAAGGAGAAAGGCAAGGGATACACTAAGCCCCTTGCCCCGGTTGAGAAGAGGCTGGAAGAGATAGGGTTTTAGTGTTTCTTGCTTTTTGCTGCAGCATTGAGCGATTTCTCGATCTCCTCGTACTGAAGCCTAAGGTATGCATTAGGCCCCATCTTCTGGGGCTTTTCCCTGCTTAGGTAATTGCTTATTCCCTCTTTAAAAGCATTATAAATTGTTTCAAAAGGGTGTGCTTTTTTGCTGAGAATTGTGTTGACTTTTGACTCTATTCCTACAGAGCTGGCAATAGGAATCTTGCCCTCAAAGAGAGAAACCATAGTTCTTTGGGTGTAGCCTAATGATTCTGAGCAGTCATACTCAATCAGGGCATTCTTGAGCATTTTTATAAAGTCTTTCTGGATTTTGTTAACATAATCTTTATCATGGTGAGGCCCATAAGATGACAGGAAATATTTTTTTGGAATATTGCAGATAGAGCCGGCAATCAGCTTTCCCATTTCTTCTTTGTTCAGGGAGGATTCTGATTCAATATCTGAGATAATTTGATGCAAAGGCTTTCTTAAAAGGCTTTTTTTCCCCTTTTCGCTTTTTTCAGGCATTTGTTTATCACTCAAGGATAGATTATTGTTATATATAAACTTTTGTTATATATAAACTTAACCTAATCTCTCTTTGGGTCTGAGAGCAGTATTCCCAGCTTCGCAACCTCTGACCTCATTGTAAAGTATTCGGGCAAAGTTATATGGGCCGAGATATCCAGCTCTTTCATCTTGTTAGCCATCCTGATAATGCTGGAGTTTGAAAGGTTTACATACCTGTCTGAGTATGCGACAGCATCCAGCTGCTTAGGGTCGCCAAGGCAGGCGATGTCCGAGCCTTTTCCAACCCTTCCTAGGATAATTGACCCAATAAAGTATGGAAAATTCTGGAATTCATCTGCTATTATTGCACTCTTTGTTATAGTAGCTCCCTGAAGAAACTGGACAGGAACAAGCTCAATAATCCTGTATCTTTTGTTTAGCTGCTCTACAAAATCCTTTATTCTGTTATCAATTCTGAAGTTAGCTCTTTCACTATCAGAAGAAAAAATCTCCTCAAGGCTGTGATTTACAGAACTCATCCAGGGGCTCATCTTTTCATCCTGGGTTCCAGGAAGATATCCCATTGACTCGTTGCCGATTTCCTTAGCAGACCTAATAACTGTAATCCTGTTTACATCCCCTTTGTAAAGCTTATATGTTCCGGCAAGCAAAGCCAGTATGCTCTTCCCAGAGCCCTGCTCTCCAATTACACTCACCGCCGGGATTTTCTCATCCAGCAGCATTTCAAAGTAAGGTATTTGGGAATCCTTTGGGCTTATGTTTTCGTAAAAAGGGTGGCTCGAGAAAAGCTCATTTGCATCAGAAAAGCTTTCAGTTTTATCAAACCCAAACCCTGATTCATCTGCAAAATTCATTACCAGGTTGTATATCGCGCTAAAAAGCTCTTCAGGCGTATACCTTGCCTGATGCTTTGTATATTTTCTTTTTGTGTCAGAAATCTTGTTATAAAGATGAATAACTTCCTCAAATGACTTAAGGTTGCGGTTATATGCGGGCTTATCTGTTTTTTTACTTATAGATTCAATGTCATTAAGGTACTCGACATATTTCTTCATCCCTTTAATATGCTCCCCATCAGGCATAACCATCAGGTACTTAGAGTAATCCAGCCCAGGCACTGCTTCTTCCTCAAGGGAAATTACCATGTTTGGAAAAACCCCTTTATGAAGGCTTGATTTTTTAATCAGTTCTGAAACCTTGGCAATCCTTTCTCCTTTTGCAACTTCAATTAGCTTATCCAGCGATCCTTTTTTGACTTCTCCTTTAAATATCCCGGGATAAATTCTTTCCTCTTTTACTTCCTCAGCCCTGTATTTCTCGACCCTTAGCATGTCGTTGAGGTTTTTTGCCTTGATTTTCATGGTTGTGTCCTGGGAAATAAGAATGGGCGCCTGCTTTATTCCCTGATTTCTTTGGGCTTCTGACAGTTCATAGACATCAAAAATAATCCTCAGGTCATTGTCATCCGGAAGGTAAATGTCTTGCTCTGATGAAAACTGCGAATATCTTTTTGGAGAGTGCTTTTTCACGAAAAAGAAGCCTCCATTCCCAAGCGGGACGCCATCAAAAACAGTGGTCCCAAGCTGTTCAGCCTTATTGTATAGCTCAAGAACCTGCCGAATTGCCTTTCTTGCTGCAATCTTAGTATACATCTCAGTGTCCATATCTGTTTTTTTCCGTTTTCTTCCATCTTTGATGTAATCAAGCTCTTTCAGCACCACTTCAGAAAGCACAATGTTGTTTGGCTTGTTGTCGAAATCTTTTTTTGATGGGCTGAAATACCCTAATTCCTTCTCAACCGATTTTTTGTCGCCAGAAAGAATGCTGATAATATACGGATTAGAAATTAGCCAGTTAGTATCTATAAAATAAGTTTTGCTCGCTTTTTTCAGGTTATTGAAAAACTCTTGTGAAAAACCCAAGCTTCTCTCATTTGCTCCCTTATTGGAACTATCGTAAGACATTTCCATTTTTTACTTCTTCAGCAGGTTAAATATAAATGTTGCTATTCTTAAATGGTTGTTTTGCAAAAGCGGTTTTCTGGTGGCTGTGCGGGCTCGCAAAACGACAATTGTGCGAGGCAAAAAAGATTTAAACAAAGCAATTATACCATTAAATAATGAATACAATTGATGATGAAGTCAATGGTGAAGAGAGAAATGATTATATAGATGGAAAAACCTCTTCAGAAATTGTTTACTGCTTCAATGAGAGCGCGTATGCAAAAGATGAAAAAAAGCCGGATTATAAGGCAGGTGTAGATGCTCTTGCTGAGTTGGGGCTCTCTGATGAAGGCATTGTTAGCGCTCTTGACAAATACCTCATAAAAAGAAGCCAGGTCCCGGTTTGCCTTTACAGGGCTGGGTGGAGCCTTAAGCGCGCAAAAACAGCCTATGAAAAGTCCGGGATATCAGATTATGCCAGCTCACTGCATAATGCTTTTTCTCACATTCGCAAGAGGAATGGAATGAGATAACTTTTCTTTAACCACTTCAAAGAGAAAACTTTAAAAGCAATAGCTAATAAACCTGGAAAATGGGCGCAAAAGCTTATGAAAGGATACAAGAATGGCACAAGGGCTTTAACCTTAGGGAAGTAGAGCTTTGCAGTTTTGACAAGGCTAAGGGAAAGCCTTTCAGCCAGTTTCTCCAGGCTCCTTACCTTATTCCTGAGAACTATGCATCAGGGATAATACTCCCTTCTCCAGCTGTAGATGTTTCTGATTTTTCTAATGTTGACAGGTGGTTTCATAAGCTGACTAAGCTTTATGGGCTTTCTAAGAACCCGTTTTTTGACAATGCGCATTCAGAGTATTTTGTTTCACTTTACAGGGGCCTGCCGGTTGCAAGAGGAGTTGCTTATATTGACAGCCTATACGAAGAGCCGGGTTATTTAAAAGTTGGCTGGATCGGCAGTGTTGAGAGCATAGGTGTTCCCGAGGTTGGGGATATGCTGATGGAGAGCATGCTTGATTATCTTAGTGCAAGGGGCGTTGACAAAATAATCGGCCCGGGAAGATGGAACGCCTCGAACTCATACGTCGGTGCGAAAGTAACCAACGGAAAAAAGCCGTTTTTTATGGAGCCTGAAAACGCACCCCATATTACTGAGCTGTACAAAAGGCATGCTCAAGCAGAGGAAACAAAGTGGTACAGCAGTATTATCAAGCTAGCCTCCTTCCGGAAAAGGCTTAATCTTTCCAAGGAAAGGGGAACTGTTGACAAGCTTGAGTCAGAAAATAAAGGTGGCGTAAGCCTTAGGCATATCAATAAGGACGATAAGTGGAGTTTTAAGCGAGATGTGGAAAGCCTGATTGGCTTATATAACGATGCCTGGGATGATTCGCCTAAAGGCAGTAAGATGAAGCATAAGCAGTTCAGGGCAGTTACTTCTTTTGAGCTAGATTCTATGGTTAGCTTGCTTGAGCAGGTCATCAGTGAAGAAATGGTGGTCATGGCAGAGAAGAAGGATAAGCTCATCGGCTGTGTTGTGGTTCTCCCGGATATTAACGAGATAATCTGGAAAAGGCAGCAAATCCAATATAAAGAGTTTGAAGATGCGCTCAATAGGGATTCTTTGTATCAATTCCTCGACCAGGCAGCACACTTCAGCCCTTCTTTCTCTCCTTTATCCTGCCTGAAAGAGTCTGTTGCGATGGCCAGGGGTGTAAAGAAAGGCACTTACGGCTCAAGATACAGGGCGCTGATTATGGGTGTGCTGCCTGGGCACAAAAAAGGAACCGTGCTCAGAATGCTGAAATACCTGTATGAAAACGCGGGCAATGTTCCAGAAGACGTTGAGATAAGCAGTTCCCTTATGTGTGAAGACAATCAGGATATCCTGAAGCTTGCTAATAAGCTGGGAGAAAAAGGAATTGAGTGGCAGGTCTACAGGTTTCCGGTTCAGGGCAGTTCTGAATAAGGCAGAAGGCTTTGCTTAAACCTTTGGCTGAGTCAGTTTCATTGATGCAAAGTCTACCTCAAAAACGCTTCCTGGCAAGATTTTTTTTCTTTTGATTCTTTTGTCAACCTTTGCAAGATAGTATTTCATTAAGTTGGGGTTGAGGAATACAGCGTTGTATGAGCTGTCGTTTTGCATCACAAGCTCTTTCAGGAAAAGCTCAGCCCTGTTTTTGTCGCTTCTCTCCTTACTTGGCACATCATCATCAACCTCTTTGACAAGCAGATCTGGCGACACCTCCCTGAGCCTTTCGCTTATGGTGTATTTTATTTCAGGATTGGCTTTTTTGTAAGGCATAAACGCTTGGAGCGCTGCGGCTGTGCTTGCAAGGAACACCTTTGAGATTTCGTATTTCTTGAGTGCGTCAGCCAGCTTTTGCGCCTGCTCCCTGCCCTGGCCCGTGAGAACCAAATCGTTTTCAGATTCAGTGGAGTCAGGGATGCTGATAAACAGAACTTTCATGAAAAGAGTATAAGCAACAGACTTTAAAAACATTGTGATAGATTCGCTGAAAACCCCTGGAAAACAATCAGGCAACCAAAATCTTTTTAAATAACTCAAAGAAACTCAGGAGAGCACGGGCCCGTAGTCTAGCGGCTATGACGTCGCCCTTACAAGGCGGAGGTCCCCAGTTCGAATCTGGGCGGGCCCATTATGTTATTTTTAGATCAACCTTATTTTTCTCGCTTTCCTTTTTTGTATTCTGGATAGTTTCCGGCAGTATTCGGCAAACTTTTAAAAGCATTAGCCTTTTTAATAATATAATGAACACAACAGACAAAAACCCGGAATACAAGAAAATCTATCAGTTTGTCAAGGCTAAGCTTGACAGCACTGGCCATTTTAACTATGGGCCTTTTGATGAGACATATTACACCCTAAGGGCTTATGAGTCAGCAAAGGATATTATAAGAAAGCTCAACAGAAAGGTAAAGAGGCAGCAGCTTCTCGTTGCAGCAATACTGCATGATGTAGGCAAGTCAAAGCTCCAGCCGTCTAAGCTTTTTTCCAGAAAAAAGATTCTGGGGAATGCAGGAGAGGAGTGGCACAGGCATGCAGAGCTTGGTGTTCCTATAGCAAAAGCCCTGCTAAAAAAGCTTGACCATTCCGGTGAATTTATTGAAGAGGTATGTTATCTGATAGAGCACCATGACCTAAGGGGAGACAAGCTTAAGCAGAGAACCCTTGAGCTGAAAATACTCCAGGATGCAGACCTTATTGCTGACATTGGGTTTGCAGGGTTCATAAGGCCTTTTCTTTTTTCAGGCAAGTTTGGGCAGACAGTTATTGAGTCAATTCAATTTGTCCTTAAGGAAGACAGGACAAAGGACGGAGAGCTTCTTAACCTCAATGTTTCGAAATCATTGGCAAGAGAAAGAATGAAGCAGCAGGCAGCACTTGCAAAGCAGATGGCAAAAGAGATAGAAAGTGATTTGATTTAAGGAGTAATTAGTTACATAAAATAAACCGTATTAATAACTTTTTGGTTTTCTCGCTGATAAAGCTTAATCTTCCATAAAGCTTAAATAGCAGTTATGAATATATATTCTTTATGGCGAATTCATGGAGGTGAAAAATATGCCGAATTTTGACGGAACAGGGCCAAGGGGCCAGGGCTCTCTCACAGGAAAAGGCCTTGGGCCATGCGGATGCGGCCAGCGAAGGATGTATGGAAGGGGGTTCAGGAGATTCTCTATGCCTTTTGAGCCAAGCAAGGAAGAGCAGAAGAAGATTCTTAGCGAGCACCTGAAAGAGCTTGAGCTGGAGAAGCAGGAAGCAGAGAAGAAGCTTAAGGAGCTGGAGTGATTTTTTTCTTTTTTTTTCTTTTTTAGAAACCTTTAAATACGCTTCTTATAGGTTATTGTTAAAATGCCAAGGCCAAGGCGGTGCAGGCTTGTTGAATCTGAGCCAAGGGTTAGCTTTTTCAAGCCTTCGGGAATCAGGAAGATTGATTTAGAGGAAGCCAGGCTTGATGTGGATGAGTTTGAGGCAGTGAGGCTTAAGGATTTAGAGTCGTTGGAGCAGGGCGAGTGCGCCAGAAGAATGGGAATCTCCCAGCCAACTTTCCACAGGCTGCTGGCCTCAGCAAGAAAGAAAATAGCTGATTCTATTGTTAATGGAAAAGCCCTGAGAATTGAAGGCGGAAGCTTTACCCTTGCCAAAGGAAGGCGCAGGCGCTTTCAGGGAGCATAAATTATAAATACTACTCTGCAATCCTAAAGATATGGGGGATTATAAGGCCGTAATTTTTGACCTTGACGGAACGTTAGTTTACACCAGCCTTGATTATGTGATAATAACTTTAACTAAGGCTGCAGCTGACCTTGGCAAAGAATTCAAAGAGATAAACCCTCTTTCAGTCTGGTTTGAAAAAGACAGGAACCTGATACTTGAAGATAAACTGAACCTGAACGTTTCTAAGTTCTGGGAGGCTTTCAGAAAGTACGATACCCCTGATTCAAGAATTGAGAATACCAAGCCTTATTACGACACAAAAACTGTTTTAGATTCTCTCAGGGGAGAGGGATACAGAACAGCAGTTCTTACTGCAGCACAAGACAATATAGCAAAAGCTGAAATAGGCTTGATTGGGGAAGAGTACTTTGATGCAGTTTTAGTTGCACAGGCATACAACGGCATAAAGCCCAAGCCACACCCAGACGGCATTGAGAAGTGCCTGGGCTTGCTGGACCTGGAAAAAGAAGAAGTGGTGTTTGTTGGCAATTCTGATGAAGATATAGAAACAGCAGAGAATGCTGGCGTGCTTGATGTTCTTATAGACAGAAAAGAATACAAATTCCCTAACCTAAAGCCAAGCCATAAGATAACCTCTCTCTATGAGCTGGGAAAGATACTCTCAAAATAATTGTCCCTCCTGAGGCGTAATGTTTATAAGCGCGGTTGATTTATACTTATAAATCGCTTAAAAATGAAAAAAGACCTTGAGCAGATTATCAGCTCACTAAAGGATCTCTCGCCGAGTGAGCTTCTGCATGTACAGAAAGAGATTGCGGAGTCCCTTAATCGCCAGAATGTATCAGGTTTCTTTTATGAAACTCCTGAATTTGCAGACAGCCTCAATTATATGCTTACTTCCTTCCTTCCGGACAGCACAGTTATCATGGCAAATGAGGCGTATGCAAGGTCACTTGGCCTTCCAAAAGACAAGCTGATAGGAAAGAAATTTTTTGACTTCATTCCTAAAGAAGATGCAGGGATTCTTGCAGAGCAATACAAAACACTGTCACCCCAGAATCCTTTTGTTGTGTCAGAGCACAAGGTTATCTCAGTGGATGACAATATCCGCTGGACAAGGTGGACAGACTATGGCTTCTTTGACAGGGACGGAAAGCTGACTCATTTGCATAGCTTAGGCGACGATATTACAGAGGCAAAGGAACTTAAGCAGAAGCTTTCACTCTCTGAGAAGAGATATAGGGCTGTTTTTGACAACGCCCGATGCGGGATTGTAATCACTGACTCTGAAGGGAAGATACTTGAGGTTAACCCTGAAGCTTGCTTAATGCTTGGGTACAGCAAGAAAGACTTTCTTGGGAAGAATATTGTGCAGGCAGGGTTTGTTTCTTATTATAAGCTTTCTCAAAAGGCTGAGGAGATTCGTGTTCAGGAAGGTGGCTTTTTTGAGACTCAGGTGACATCAAAAGACGGCTCACTGGTTGAAGTTGAGGTAATGACCAGCCCAATTGTACAGGACAACAAAGTAATCTATATGAGCATAGTTCTTGATGTTACAGAGAGAAAAGAGCATGAGAGGGAAATAAAGAAAATGTGCATATCTGACTTTCTTACAGGGCTTTACAACAGGGCATTCTTTGAGGCAGAGATGTCACGGCTTAACAACAGCAGGGACTATCCGGTAACAATTGTCTGCGCCGACCTGGACGGGCTAAAGGTTATTAATGACTCGTATGGCCATCATATTGGCGATGAGCTCCTGAAAGAGGCAGCAGCTCTTCTTAAGGGCGCGGTGAGAAAGTCAGAGATAGTTGCAAGAATTGGCGGAGACGAGTTTTCAATTCTCCTCCCGCAAACAGATGAGCATGCCGGAAAGGAGATTGTGGACAGGATTAGGAGCCATATTAAAGAGTACAATATTGATAACCTTGACTTCCCCTTAAGCATCTCCTTAGGCTATTCCACAGCAAAGGGTAGCGAAAAAAGCCTGGAGCAGGTTTTTAGGGAAGCTGATGATAGTATGTATGCAGAGAAGCTGCGGGAAAAATCCAGCTCACGAAGCCAGATAGTAAGCGGGCTTATGAAAGCTCTTGAAGAAAGGGATTATATCACCCAGGGGCATTCTGAGCGCCTGGAGAAAATGTGCTATGACCTCGGGGAAGAGCTCGATCTGCCTGAGAGCCAGCTTTACAGCCTAAGGCTCCTTTCAAAGTTTCACGACCTGGGAAAAATAGGCATACCCGACTATATCCTCTTGAGCAAAGACTCATTGGATAAGGATGAATGGAAAATAATGAAAAAGCACCCTGAGAAAGGCTACAGGATTGCCCAGTCCATTCCATCCTTGATAGGGGTCTCAGACCTTATACTGAGGCACCACGAAAGATGGGATGGTAAAGGCTATCCATTAGGCATTCAGGGAGAAGAGATACCTATTGAGTGCAGGATTCTTGCAGTCGTAGATGCATACGATGCAATGACCAATGACAGGCCTTACAGGAAAGCCATGAGCAAAGCAGAAGCTTTTGAAGAAATCAGAAGAAATGCAGGAACCCAGTTTGACCCAAACATTGCAAGCATGTTCCTAGAGAAATATGAACAAAAGTAATCTTCTAAACAGATTCCTTCTCCCAGTATTCGCACAAGGCTTTTGCATAGCTGCTTATATCTTTCTTGACAGACTTCCAGAGTGAAACAGCCTCATCAACAAACCCAGCAAACCCGTCTTCCTTTCCGTTCAGGTCTATTGCGATGTTCTTTGATTGGGAAGCCATAAGCCTGCTTATAGTCTTAGCAACCTTCTTCTTATCTTCGTCTTTGAAAACCCTATTCTGGGATATGCTTATCATGGAGCTCGGGTTTGGGACAACCAGGCTGTGCAGGTAAGACACCCAGTTGCTGAATGAATCATTGATTCTGAGCCGCATTGACCTCTCGAGGCTTTTCGGCAGGTAGCCCTTGTCTATAACAAAGTCAGAGATAAAAAACGCATCATCAAACTCCTCAAAGCTGCACCTCAACCCGAGCCTTTTCTTTATTCCCGAAAACTCTTTTTTCAGCTCTTCCAGCAGCTCTTCCCTTTCGTCTTCTTTCATAAGCCAGGAGCTTTTGCTCATTACTTAAAAATGCTTTGATTTTTTTCTAATAGAAAACTTTTAAAATCCTGGCGCTAAGGAAGCAAAAGTGATACCATGAGAAACGATTATGTAGACTTGAAATACAAGCCCAAGAAAAACGAAATCTGCTGCATGTACTACATGGAGCCGGCAAAAGGCGTAAGCATGGAAGAGGCAGCAACTCATCTTGCAGGGGAAAGCTCAATAGACACCTGGACAGACATACTCACGCTAAGCCCTGCAATAGCAAAAAAGCTCAAGCCCCACGTGTATTTTATTGACAAGAGAAAAAAAGTGATTAAGGTTGCATACAACATAGAGCTTTTTGAAAGAGGCTCAGTACCTCAGCTTCTTAGTGCAATCGCAGGAAACATCTACGGCATGAGAATCCTGGATAACCTCCGCCTGATAGATTTCCTTTTTCCTTCTGAATACATTAGCTCATTTGACGGCCCACTTTACGGAATAAAGGGAATCAGGGATATCTTTGAGATTAAGGGAAGGCCTTTGCTTGGTACCATAGTAAAGCCAAAGGTTGGCTTGAACTCAAAAGAGCATGCAAGAATAGCCTACGAGGCCTGGAGCGGCGGCATAGACATAGTAAAGGACGATGAAAACCTTACAAGCCAGAGCTTCAACACATTTGAGGAAAGGGCAAGCCTTACCCTTAAGATGAGAAAGCGTGCAGAACAGAAAACCGGAGAAAAGAAAGGCTATATGGCCAATATTACTGCAGGCACAGTTGATGAGATGGTAAGAAGGGCAAAGCTCGTAAAGAATCTTGGCGGCAGGTATGCAATGGTTGATATCCTGACACTTGGCTGGACAGGATTGCAAAGCCTGAGAGAGGCAAACAAAGGCCTTAAGCTCATACTTCATGCTCACAGGGCGATGCACGCAGCACTTACAAGAAACCCAAAGCATGGCATGAGCATGCTCTCAATAGCCAAGCTGTCCAGGCTGATAGGCGTTGACCAGGTTCATATAGGAACAGCAATAGGCAAGATGGAAGGAGGAAAGAAGGAGATTCTTGAAATAAGGGACGAGATAGCAATGGCAAGCCTGGCAAGGCTTCCTGAGTCAGAAAGCTATTTCCATGAGCAAAGATGGTACCACATTAAGCCAGTCTTTCCTGTGGCTTCAGGCGGCCTCGAGCCTACGATGCTCCCTGACCTCTTGAAGATTTTTGGAAATGACTGCATCTTCCAGTTCGGCGGTGGCCTTCATGCACATCCCATGGGAACAAATGCAGGTGCAAAGGCAGCCAGGCAGGCGCTTGACGCATCCCTTAAGGAAATCCCGCTTAAGAAACACGCAGAGAAGCACCCTGAGCTAAAGGCAGCTTTGGATAAATGGAGAAGCTAATCTTTTTTTAATTTATTTTTTTGAGGATTGGTTGTTTTTCAGGTATTCGGCAGTGTGAATCCTTCCGGGAATTACCAGGTCATCTCCGTTTTCGAAGGTTCCCTGAAGGGTTTTATCAAATTCCCAGCCGTATGCTTCAGCCTCGATTCCGGATTTTTCAAGGATAATATCTATCACGCCAGCCATTTTCTGGATTCTTGGATTGTAGTTTGCCGGCTTTTCGTAGGCAGAAACCCCGCTTGAATTCTTCTCAATCCCCTGCTCAGCCCAGCGCTTAAGAACCTCCTGGGCCTTGCCCCGCTCTCCGTTTGCATACTTCTCCCTGACATTAAGAACCTTTGACAGCCCAAGGGTGTAGGCTGTGTAAGCATCTGAAAGATTTCCAAGCTGCTCTACATACTTGTTTAGAATCAGGAGTGCTGCATCGATATTGGTTCCCACATCGGCAAGGCCTTCAATGCTTTCTATTCCAAGCTCATCCCTTAACACACCCTGCCAGATATTGTAATTTATTCCCATCAGCCCATAAGCATGCCTCTCACCGGAATAGGTTGGCTTTCCATCATTCATTTCCAGCCATCTTCCCGGGTCTTCCTCGCTTACGCCCAGGTTTTGCAACCAGGCAAGCCCTCCCTCAAGTATTGCCTGTGCGGCAAGATAAGAAGGGTTAATCTTATGCTCCTTTGCTTTATCAAATACAACAGAAAAGGTTTCTGGAAACGCAAGAATCAGGCCTTTGTAGAGATTTTCGACATAGCCGGAGAGCTCAGCCTGCTCGAGTGTGCTTATGACTTTCTGCCCGTAGCTAGGCTGATATGCTTCTTCTGTTTCTGCTTCTTCTGCTATCTTCTCCAGCCCGGATTCTTCAACCTGAAATGGAATACTGCCAGCATCAACTTGTGCTTCAGGAAGCTGCTCAGTAACAGGTTCAGGCTGCTTAAACTCTTCTTCGACCGGCTTATCCTTTTCGGTGTAAGCAAGATAGCCAAAGCCAATCCCAAGCGCAGCAGCACCAATCAAAAGATAATTTTTTATTCTGCTCTTTTTCTTTTTCCAGCTTGAAGAGTGCAGTTTCATTTGCTTTAGAGAGAGAAAGCCCGGGCGTTTATAAACCTTTCGTATTTGTTGCTATTATTGAGTAGCGATAACTTGTCTTTTTAAACCCAGCCATAAGGTTTTTAATAAGAAGAGCGTTTCTGCTTGCAAAATGGACCAAGTCACAGTTATTGTAACCCTCGGGAACCTGCTCCTTTTGCTGTTCCTGACTCTGAAGGTTCTGATTTAGTTAGAATTTTGGCTTCTTAAAAAATAAAGAAAAAAGTAAGGCTTTACTTTACTGCTATTTTTCTGGCTTTTCTTGCTGCTTCTGGCTTTTTTGGTATGTCCAGCTCTAGAACCCCGTTCTTATACTCTGCCTGCATCTTGCTGGTGTCTGCGTATTCAGGCAGCCCAAAGCATCTGTAGAAGCCAGCATATCTTCTCTCCATCCTGTAAACCCCTTTTTTCTTGTCTTCCTGTTTCTTCTCTGCTTTCTTTTCAACCTTTACCTCAACAATGTTGTCAGTTACATTAATCTCAATGTCTTTTTTGTCCACTCCAGGCAGGTCAATCGATGCCTTTATGCTTTTCTCGTCCTCAACAATGTCTGTAAGCGGCTTGGCAAAGTTTGCTAGGGCAGGCACTCCTGACTCTCCAGAGTAGCCTATTGCTGGTGCTCTCTTCTCGTCCAGGCCAGGCTCTCCAAAAAAGCCTTCCATCATCCTGTCCATCTCTTCCTGCATTCTTAGCATCTCATCCCATATAGTCCTGTTCCATCTCATATTATCACCTCTTTTGTTTTTCTTATTAAGGGTGTATGCTTTTTAATTTTTAAATTTTATGGAAGAAGTTGAAACCATTTGAACTTTAATCATTTTTTATGTTTATTTTTCATAAAGTTTATATACTTTGCTTGTTCTTTCCAACAGCAGGATGACGAAATCAATAACCCTAAAGGATATGAGCAAGCCAGCCCGTGAGGGCGTAACGGCTGACCTAGACTGGATATGCGAGTGCTTTGGCCTGGTTTCAGGCAGGGATACAAAAAAGGTCTCAAGCAGGCTGATAAGAAGTCTGGTGCAGAATATAGCTAAGAAAGGGTATGCAACAGTCCAGGATATTGCAAAAGACACAAAGCTCTCAAGGCAGAAAGTTAATTATCACCTGAGAGGCCTCATGCTTTCAGGCTTTATAGTTAAAGATAGGCGCAGAGTAATGCTAAGAGAGAACAGCATTCTTGGAACCATTCAGGAGATGCGGAAGGATTCAGAGAGAATATTCGATAAGCTTTCTGAGATTGCCACCGAAATAGACAATGAGCTTGGGCTGAAGAGCCGATAGAAAACCTTTAAATAGCCAGCCCTTTTATGAGGCAGGATGAAGCATTTGCTTAAAAAAACAGGAGAGTGCGAATACGCTATTGATAAAGATAGCATTCCGGGCATGAATGTAGGTGCAAAGCTCTTTGCTTCGGAAAAGATTCTTGAAGGCATAGATGATAAGACAATAGAGCAGCTAAGCAATGCCGCTAAGCTCCCTGGGCTGGCCGGGCCTGTTGTTGCTATGCCGGACACACATGTTGGCTACGGGCTTCCTGTAGGAGCAGTTGCCGCCTTCAGAAAGCAGGAGGGTGTTATCTCAGCAGGCATGGTTGGCTTTGATATTAACTGTGGCATAAATCTTTTGCGTACGGAAATCCCTTTTGAAGACCTTAAAAGGAAGCTGAAAGAGCTTGCAGATGAGCTTTTCAGGAGAGTCCCAACAGGAGTCGGCTCCAAGAGCAGGCTTAGGCTTTCAAAACATCAGCTTGATGAGGTTCTTTTACAGGGTGGCAGGTGGCTCCTTGAGAAAGGCTATGTATCTGAAAGCGATATAAGAAACCATGAAGAAAATTCTGTGATGGAAGGAGCAGACCCGTCAAAGGTGAGCCAGCTCGCAAAAGAAAGGGGAATGCTTCAGCTTGGCACACTTGGTGCAGGCAACCATTTTCTGGAAATTCAGAAGGTGGATGAGATTTTTGATGAGAATATAGCACATCAGCTCGGCATGGAAAAAGGCCAGGCAGCTATAATGATTCACTCCGGCTCAAGAGGACTGGGGCACCAGGTAGCCTCGGATTACCTGAAGATTCATGAGGCTGCTGCCAGGAAATATGGCCTGAGCATTCCAGACAGGCAGCTAGCCTGCGCCCCTGCAGAATCAAAAGAGGGCCAGGACTATTTCTCTGCGATGAAATGCGCTGTTAATTACGCATTTGCAAATCGCCTGATGATAACGCACTATGTCAGGGAAGCATTCAGAAAGCTCTTTGGGCAGGAGCCAGGCTCTTTAGGGTTAGAAACAGTTTATGGGATTGCACATAACATCTGCAAGCTGGAGGAGCATATAATAAATGGAAAAAAACAAGAAGCTTACGTGCACAGGAAAGGTGCAACAAGGTCTTTTCCAGGAACGCCAGTAATCATTGCAGGCTCAATGGGCACACCTTCTTACCTTATGCAGGGAACAGAAACAGCAATGGAAAAATCATATGGAAGCTCCTGCCACGGCTCAGGAAGGGTTATGTCCAGAACCCAGGCAATTAAGTCAGTCTCGGGAGAAAGAGTTATAAAGGACCTTGAAAAGAAAGGAGAGATAATCATGGCTGCATCAAGAAAAGGTGTTGCAGAGGAAGCACCCCAGGCATATAAGAATGTAGATGATGTTATTGATACTGTTGCCAGGGCCGGGTTGTCTAAAAGGCTATTAAGGCTCTGCCCTATACTTGTGATTAAAGGGTGATTTATGATGTACGCTTTTGCCAAAGACATTACACGCATTTTCTTAAGAAGAATGCTTAATCCGACAGCAAAAATCCACAGAAAAGGAGATACTCTTGAGGAAATATCGAAAAAGGTTTTGGATGAGTGCTTTTTTGAGGGTTTTTTTCATGTCAGCCCGAACAATTTCAGGAGCTTCTTTGTTCGGGATTTTGCAATCGTTGCGAAGCCGCTTTCTGACCTTGGGTACAAAGAGCAGGTTCACTCTACAATAAGATTTGCTTTAAGGCATTTCATGAAAGCAGGAAGAATAACCACAACAATTAGCAAAGACATAATAGGCTACAGGTGCTACAACCTTCCATTCCACGGAATAGACTCTTATGCATTAATTCTGAAAGCAATAGATGATTCAGGATACGAGATGAGCAGGGAAGAAAGAAGATTCCTGCTTGTGCAGATTCGATGGATGAGAGATAACCTTCTTGATAAGGAAGGGCTTCCAATGAAGAAGAAGTACTTCTCATCAATAAGGGATCAGGCAATAAAGAAAAGCTCGTGCTATAATGTTGCTATGCTTGGCTACATAAACCTGTTTTTTGAGCATAACAAAATGAGAAGCCCACTCAGAAAATTTGATTATAAGAAAATGCTTCTTGAGAAATACTGGAATGGAGAGTTTTATCATGACGACATAGATCATAAAGGCATTTTCTGCTCAGACTCAAACATCTTTCCGTTCTGGCTTGGCATTGATACGGCAGAGTCCAGGTTTGAGAAAGTCATGAAGCAGATAATTGACAAGAACCTTGACTTGCCTTATGTTTTGAAGTATAACACAAAAGAGGATGCGAAAAAGTTACGATTTACCCGGTGGCGCTTTATCTTTCCAAACTACGAGACTTATACTATCTGGACGCACTTGGGAATAGTTTACCTTCAGGCACTTGTAATGATGGGCAAGAAAGAAGCAGCAAAAGAGCACGTTGACAGAATGGTTGGCTTCATCGAGAAGCATGGAAATATCGTTGAAGTGCTTGCCCCGGACGGCAGGCCTTACAGGTCTTTGTTTTACCTTGCAGACGAAAGCCTTTCCTGGATAGCAGGCGTGTGGCAGCTGCATAGGGAGTTGAAGCCAGATACAGAAACAGAAAAACAAAGCTAGTCTTTCTTAGCAATTATTCTGTATGAATGCCCACAAAATAATCCTTCTTTAACCTCAATTACTTTAAAATTTCCCTCTTTGAGAAAAACATTTATTTCTTCTTTTGATGCGGGGCTTTTTTCAATCCCTTGAACACTTATCATCATGTCGTTAAGTCTCTTCCAAAGTATTACCTCATCAATACTTTTGTGGTCAGAAGATTTATTTAGGAATTCATCTTCTTTATAAAAAACACTTTCCTCAAAATCTGTGATTATGATGTAGCCGCTTTGCTTAACACTTTGCATAACATTCCTTAATGCTCTCTTTGGATTTTTAATGAACGGGAGAATATTTGTTAAGACAGCAAGATCGTACTTTCCAGGTGGAATATCTTTTTCAATATCCATTACTCTACATTCGATATTTTTATAATGTTCAGAATCTATTTTTTCTAAAGCAAAATCTAGCGTTTCTGGATCAATATCAACTGTCGTTGTTCTTCCAAGCTTTGCTAGCTGCTTTGTTATATGCCCGCTTGAGGTAGGAACTTCAAGAATAGTTTCAAGCCCATTTTCATTAATTATCCTCTTAACAGAATCAACAGTTCCATCTATCAAATCTTTTTTGTATATCCCAGATTTTTTAACAATCCAATCGTTTAAGTTAAGCAGAAGATTTTCTTTATGGTTCAGGGCTTCGAGTATAATCCTTTTTTGAATGGAGTTTTTTGTGTTTGTTTTGAATAATATGTCATCTATGTTAAGTCTTAAGATATCATATTTTTTATCAAAACCAGAGAACATTACTTCTTTTTCTTGAGTTCTCAAAAATCCGATTTCTTTGTATATTCTTTGTTCAGGCTCAACACAAATGTATATATTTGGAGAGTTATTCACAATTGCTTGATGTAATGACAAAGAAAATAAATTTAGCATTATTGCCATTTTGTTTTTACTGGTTTCATCTACGTAAAAATGAGTGATTTCAATAGAATCTTCTGGAATTTCTTGTTCAAGTCCTTCAGAAAATTCGAGGGGCAGTTTTACTCTTTTTTTTGGTATTATTCTTAAAGTAGCAATAGGCTTGTCTTTTTCATAAGCAAGAAAAATGTTTGAATCCTTGTTGAAGAATTCTTCAGGGTTTACATCTTCTCCTGCTAGTCTGCTTTTTCTCATTAGCTTTATGTAATCAGACAGTTCTTCGTTATTGCTTACTTCCTTAATTCTAAATCTTTCAGTTAACCTTTCGTAAGGCTTCTGAATTGCATAGCAAAATTCTCCCTTATTTGATTTTAAGCATTCCCTTATAATCATGCCTTCAGGCACATTAACCGTTTTGTTAGATATCAAAAGATAAACTGAATCATCAGTAATTCTTTGTTCAAGGTCTTCTAAGTCATTCTTTGTTTTGACCTCAACTAACCTCGATTTACTGGTATGATTTCCATTTTCGAGAATATTTTGATTGGGGATTCCACTCTCCATAGCGATTCTCTCTTTGAAATATTGAACCATATCATTTTTTTGTATAAGATTCTTAATGATTTCATCAATACCTAGGTTTGTTTGTTTGGGTTCTCTTTTGTTATAAATAAATTCCTTTAAATCAGTGGTGCTAAGATTGCTCAAATAAATTCTTTGACTATTTTCAGCAATTTCTTTTAATTCTCTTAATTTGTCTTCATTATCTGCAATATAAGGGAAGAAAACAGAGTGTTTTTCTGGAATACTTATCCCTTGCTTATTATATACTATTACTAAGCTTCCTGGGCTTTTTTCTTTTGTTCTTGAATACTTCTCTTGTAGCTGTTCAAAAGAACTGCCTTCAATTATTTCCATATTGCTTTGTATTTTAAAATACTTTATAAATTTTACTACTTTCTAGTTGCTTTTCCAATAAAGGCACACCTCTCAGATTTTCCTTGAACGATACAGCTTACTTCGTTAACCTTAAAAGACTTTTTAAATGCTTTCTTAAGGACAAACTCTAAATATCCGCAGATTATGATGTCTCTTGGCTGTTTTTTTGCACCTACGTTCTTAAGCAAGTGTTTAGCGACACTTGAATTCTCAAGTTCAAAAACTGAAGAGTCTTTTTTAATGCTTATTGCTCTCAGTTCTCCCCAGCCGGATTTCGAGAAAGAATCAATAGAGTAACCGATTAAATCTATAGGATTCCTGAATCTATTCTCAGGTAACAAGGAATCCCCTATGTCCATTCCAAACTTATTTAAACTCTTTTTATCTTTTATGAATAATTGTTCCACAAATAACGAAAAGGCATCATTTGTAATTAATATGCCTTCACATTTACCTATTTTTATAGATCCCTCCTCTGTATACTCAATAAATTTTGGTTCAATAACATTTTTTATGATTCTGCCGATTTTTATTGGTCTCATTAGTTGCTTTAAATTAAGAGTTTTTTTTGATTCTTTGTAAAAACTAGATTCTTCTTTATTAGGAAATAGTTCAAAAAGATATTCTCTTCTTTTGCCAATTTCATTTTTTACTCTTTTAACGCTATATTGCAGATTAAAAATTGCTTCACTAACTCCTGAAATCAATCCTGTAAGATAATTCTCTTCAGATTCCACATTATCCGGGTAAGATTGTTTGTCATATTCATCCAGGAAAGAACTGACTGAGAAGCGAACAGTAGATTTTTTCTTAGAAATCTGAATTATATTGCATGTGCCTGTTCCTATCATTTGAGACTGCTCGGCAAAGAGCTCCCAAGTTTCCTTGATGGATTTAATTCCAAAGAATTTCATAATGAGTTTTGTGCCGTTATATGCTTGGAGTCGTCCTAAATCATATAGAAGAGAACTTGAATTAGTTTTGTTTTTTTTAAGATATGAATGAAGCAGAACAAGGGCTTTAGTTGGAATGAACACCATACCAACATTCCAAATCTTTATTTCTCCTTCTTCAAAGTAAATGGATTTATGTCCAAATATCTTTGATAAAAGCTTTACAAATGAAGGCATGTTAATCCTGAAGATCGTGGATAACTAACCCCTTTGGGCTGATTTCTAAGGGGTGTATATCATCATCATTTTTTGTTTTTCTCATCTTCTTAATTCTCAGCGCTCTAGAGAAAGACCCCCCTAAACTCTGAAATGTAATCTCAACAACTCCATCAGTCAGGAACTCAGATAAGGCGGTGCTGTTAAAGACCACGCTTGAATCATCAGCAATCAAAAGTGTAGTAACGCCTTTCAGTTTTTTGATGTTACTCACGAAGAGATAGATAAATCTATATATAAGTACATCACCAATTACTGGAGGAGAAAAGACACTTTCTTTTGAGAGTATTGTTGAGGTTACATCGTCTATATTTGAAAAGATTGGGGCGTTTATAGAAAGGGTAGACAAAGAATCTATTACGAGTCTCTTAGCTCTAAAACTATTGCATATTGAGATAATTTCTTTGGTGGTTTCAGAATTTATATTTTCAACAGGAATATGCTTTATGAGAATCTTGCTTTTAAATTTGGGCGAAGCGTATTTGAAGTTAAGTTGTTTCATTTGCTCTTTGATGTCTTTTTCGCTCTGTTCAAAGCTAATGAATACTCCTTTCTCACCTATTCTTGCACCTTGATAAATGTACTCTAGTCCAAGAAGAGTTTTCCCTGTTCCAGGGCTTCCGGTAACTACAATTGTAGAGTTCTCTGGGAATCCGCCTTCAATGAGCTTGTCAAATCCTTTCATATTAGTTTTTATCCTTTTCATAATTCTTCTTTTGTAGCTAGCCTTTAAATACTTTTCTTTTTATTTCCGCCCCAAATCATTAATAACCTTTTTAAATAATAAGCAAATTCTAAAAGGATTATGCCAGGAAAGAAGCGCACACCAGGAAAAAGTAAGCAGACAGAGAAAAAGACAGCTTCTGCAAAGAAGCCTACTGCAAAAAAGGTTGACCTTTCTAATTTTAAGAGCACCGATGAGATAGCTGTCCCTGACAAGATGATTGACCAGGTGATTGGTCAGGAGAAGGCTGTTGAGGTTATGAGAAAAGCAGCCAAAAGAAGAAGGCATGTTCTGCTTATAGGGGCTCCTGGTACAGGCAAGAGCATGCTGGGAATGGCCTTAGCAGAGCTGCTCCCAAAGGAGAAGCTTATGGACATAATCTGCTACCCAAACCCGCACGATGAAAACCAGCCTTTAATCAGGGAGGTTCCTGCAGGAAAAGGCAGGGAAGTTGTTGAGAAAATTAAGATGCAGGGCTTTTCGTCCTCTAAAGGCATGACTTTTCTTTTCATAATTCTCTTTGTGTTTTCTATCTTTGCTCCCTGGTGGATCAGGAGCCAGTTTGGAGACATAATGGCAGCAGCAAGCATGATAGGCAGCTGGTTTTTCCTCGGAGTATTAATCCTGTTCATTAACCTCAATAAAAGGACCCAGACAAATACAAATGTGCCAAAGCTGGTAGTTGATAATTATTCCGTTAAAACAGCCCCTTTCTTTGATGCAACCGGGGCTCATGCAGGTGCCCTTTTAGGCGATGTGCTCCACGATCCATTCCAGTCAGGCGGCCTGGGCACGCCAGCCCAATTGAGAGTAGTTGCAGGGATGATACACAAGGCGCATATGGGTGTGCTTTTTATAGATGAAATAGCAACATTAAGGCCCCATACACAGCAGGAGCTTTTAACATCGCTTCAGGAAGGCAAGTTCCCTATTACAGGCCAGAGCGAAAAAAGCGCAGGCTCAATAGTAAGGACAGAGCCGGTTCCATGCAAGTATATCCTGGTGGCAGCAGGAAACTACGACACAATCGAGCATATGCATCCTGCTTTGAGGTCAAGAATCAGGGGCTATGGCTATGAAGTGTACATGAACTATGAGATGAAGGACAATACTGAGAACAGGACAAAAATAGTCCAGTTTATTGCCCAAGAGATCAAGAAAGATGGCAAGATTCCCCACTTTACCAAAGAAGCGGCAATGGAGATTGTGGAAGAAGCCAAGAAAAGAGCCAACAGGAAGGGCTATCTGTCCATAGTGCTGAGAGATCTTGGAGGAATAGTCAGGGCAGCAGGTGATTTGGCCCTTGAGGATAAGTCTAAGTATGTTGAAAGAAAGCACGTGCTCAAGGCAAAGAAGATATCAAAGACACTGGAGCAGCAGATATCAGAGAAGTCTATTGACTTCAGGAAGCAGTACCAGATTCTTACAACCGAAGGCTCTATTGTAGGCAGGGTAAACGGTCTTGCTGTGATGGGTGTTATTCCGGTTTTTTCAGGCCTGGTTATGCCGATAGAAGTAGAGGTCGTGAAAAACAACAAAAAGAGCTCGAGGTTCATTGCAACAGGAAACCTGCAGAAGCTTGCCCAGGAGTCAGTCACGAATGTTTCTGCTATGGTAAAAAAGCTCTTTAACGAAGACCTTAACACGGGGTTTGACTTTCACATCCAGTTCCTCCAGACAGAAGGAGTAGAGGGCGACTCAGCAAGCATTGCAGTGGCCAGCGGAATAATATCTGCGCTCAAGAAAATCCCGGTAAGGCAGGATGTCGCCATGACAGGCAGCCTTTCAGTAAGAGGAGAAGTTCTTCCAATAGGCGGCGTTACCGCCAAGGTAGAGGCAGCGATAGACTCAGGCATAAAGCAAGCGCTTGTCCCTGTACAAAACCTTGGGGATATAGTTATCGAGAAAGAGAAGATTAAGAAGATTAAGATAATCCCTGTCTCAAATATTATTGATGTGCTGGAGAACGCCTTTGACTGGAACGGGAAGAAGGAGCAGCTATCCCAGATTAAGAAAAGGTTTGAGGAGTGAGGTTACTTTTCATTATCCATTCAACATCTTTCTTTGCCTTGTCAATGTTTCTCTGGCGCCCTGCCCGACAGGGTAAAACACAGGGAAAACCGTAAATTTTTGCCCATTAATCATAATCTCCTCGTGCTTATTTCTATAGAATGATATTTCTCAAACAGCTTGTTTGCTTTTTCTGCATAACCTTTAGCTAAATGGTTTCCATCCCTGAGCATAGAGATAATAGACGGAGTCTTCTTGCCATCAACAGTTCCGTAAGTAAGAGTCCTGTCAAAGTCAGACAATACATGAAGCTTTTGATAGCCATCTTTTTTTATTTCAAGCTTCCTCCTTTCAAGGACTTCCGGTTTAGGAATTATTATTTGCATGCTAAAGGCAGAATCCAGGTTTCTTATTAAGCTGTCGGTAAGGCTCGCAAAAACAAAATGAGGATGTGTATAAGAAGTTTTCCTACTTCTGCAAAGAGCATGGGATAAGCATGAGCAAGCAGATAGAGATATTTATGAAGCCATTGGTTGAAGATGAGCCGGAAGCAAAAAAGGAGTATTTGGATAAGCTCAACAGGGTTAGAAAAGGAAACTTTGTAAGGATTAAAAGCATTGCTGACAGGTATGGTTTATGAATTATCCTTAGGATAAAATAATCTGTCTTCAGGTTTACTGATTAAATTCAACAAAAAGAAAGAAATAAAATCAGAGCAAGTCAATCCCGAGCTCTGAGCTCATTCTCTGCTTGCCTTCCCTGGCTTCTGCCTGGGTTGGCTTTCCAAGGATCCATGGGGACTTGACTCCTGTTACAATAGTCATAACCGTGAGCTTTCCTCTTGAGTCCTCAGTAACCCTTGCACCCCAGATAACCTCTGCATCCAGGTCCATCTCTGCTGTTACAAGCTCTCCAGCCCTGTTAACCTCTTCAAGTGTAAGGTCAGGGCCTCCATGGATATGGATAAGCGCTCCGGTTGCTCCTGAATAAGAGATGTCAAGCAGAGGGTTTGCAAGTGCTCCCCTGACTGCCTCTTCAACCTTGTTTTTTGTGTCAGAGAAACCAACCCCGATAGAGGCAACTCCGCCGCCGTTCATGATTGCTTTTACATCTGCGTAATCCAGGTTTACCAGGGATGGAACTGCAATAGTCTCTACAATTCCCCTGATCATGGTGGAAATCAGCTCATTCGCAACAGCGAAAGCCTGCTGGATAGGAAGGTTTCCTGCGATCTGGACCAGCCTGTTGTTGTCTATGACAATTACGGTGTTTGCATGCTGCCTAACCTGCTGAAGACCAAACTCAGCCTTGTCTATCCTTGCCCTTTCAATGTTAAAAGGCATGGTAACAACGCCAATAACGATAGCTCCCATCTCCTTGGCTATCTTAGACACTACCGGAGCAGCCCCGGTTCCTGTCCCACCTCCCATTCCGGCGCAGATGAAAACCATGTCTGTGTCTTTCAGCTGGTCTTTTATCTCATTTATGGATTCCTGTGCGGCTTCTCCTCCTTTCTTTGGAAAGCCTCCACATCCCAATCCTCTTGTGATATTCTGCCCGATGAGAATCTTATGATCAGACTCAGTGATATTCAGGTGCTGCTGGTCAGTGTTTATAGCTACAACCTCAGCTCCTCTTATGCCTTTCTTATGAAGCCAGGAGACCATGTTATTGCCTGCTCCGCCGACACCAAACACCTTTATGTTTGCCTGCCCCACATCAACCTGTGGCTCTTTATCTAGTTGCTCAACTGCGTTTTTTACGATAAAATCCATTTTTTTCGACCTCACAAAAAAAATAAAGAAAGGCTCTCCTCGTACACGTTGAGGGGGCTGTGTAAGAATGAGGGAGAGCCTCCTTTATATGATTGGCCTTTTTTTTGTAGCGCAGGCCAAGCGCTTTTAGTTTCTGTATATGATTTACTATACTAGAACCTTTATGAAGCTACTTATATATAAACATTTCTATTTTGTAAACCAATGGTGTGCAGCCTATATTTTAGAAAAAGCCAGTTTAATTTGGCGAAAAACGCAGTTCTTGTATGAAAAAATAGTTAATTGCCTTGTTTCCCGTCGGTTTTTCACGTATATAAGACAAAATTTCTTTGACAAATTCTCTTGTATGGATATTAAGCGGGTCCAGGGCTATTGATTTCTCAATCTCCTTATAGGCTTTTTTGAATTTCCCTAACTGCTTCCTGGTTTCTGCGCTGATTTCGTATACTTCAGGGTTCCCGGGCTGGTAAGCCTTGACCATTTCGCAGATTAAGAGCGCTCTTTTTTCGTATAGCCTGCTTTCTTCAGGGTCTTCTTCCTCCAGAATCTTTGATAAACATAGGCTTTTAGCAATTTCCTCAATTAGTTTTGTGAGATTCACCGAAACTGCTGGATTAAGCTTATTTATTAATCTTTTAACTATTTAAAAAAGATAAAAGAAAACATAAAAAATTTGTATAAAGAAAGCCTTTTTTATTCTGAGTCAACTATCTCTGCAAATCCAACCTTCCTGAAGACTTTGGTAACTCTTACCTTCACCTTGTCTCCTTCCTTTGTGCCAGGCACGAAGAGGACAAACCCCTTTACCTTGGCAAGTCCGTCACCTTTCTCTCCAATGGTTTCAATCTCTACATCAAACTCATCGCCCACATTAACTGGGCTACTTTGCCTATATCCGCCAAAATCTCCGTCCAATTTTATCTACCTTTTTTTCTATAATCGCCATAGCGACGAAGGAAACGAAAGAGGGCCTATTTATATAGTTTTTGATTTTTCAGAGAGAACGCCTGTTTCTTGTTCTTTTTAAGCACGCCAGAAAGCATCTCTCTCTGCCAGTCAAGCAAGAAATCAGGGCTTTCCCCTGAAGAGAGCCGGTCCACATCCTCTGTGCTGAGCAGCATAAAAGGCGTGATGCCGTGCTTTTTTGCTATTTCGTTTCTCTTTTTCTTAAGGTCATCAACCAGTTTCTTGCTTGGCGAGGCAGGCAGCCTGCTTTTCTTGTCCCTTTCAGTTATCTTGACATTGCCTGCTTTCTTTACAGCAAGGTCAAAATACCTTGACCATTTCCTTACTATAGGATGCACGCCGCGCATTTTCTGCCATTCCTCAGCAGACTTTGGAGGGTTTTGTGCCAGCCTGAGCAGCGCCTTGTTGCTTATTATATAATAGAAGGGCCTGTTGGCTGCCTTTGCAGCCCTGTCCCTTTGGTAAAAAAGCGAGTGGAAAACCCTTCTCTCTTTTTCGCTCTCAAGGTTTCCGTAGCCCTTTACATCGCTTGGCTGGTAGTCAGGCATGTCAAAGCCTTTCTTCTCTATTGCCTTGAAATGCTGCTGGGCCCATTCAAGCTTTCCCTGCTCTTTAAGCTTTTCCTCAAACCGCCTTTTCAGTGCAATCAGGTATGAGGTATCTTTGTATGCATAGTCGAGCATCTCGTCGCTCAAAGGCCTTTTAGCCCAGTCGGCTTTCTGAAACTTTTCCTCTTTTTTTACTCCAAACTCTTCCTGGAGGATATGCCCAAGCCCAACCTTGCTTATTCCCAGCATGTGGGCGGCAATCTGTGTGTCAAAGATATTCTTCGGCTGGCACCCGAACTGCTTTTTCAGGATTCTGAAGTCAAAGCTTACATCATGAAATATCTTTACAATGCCCCTGTCCTCCAGAATCTCAAGGAGCGGCTTTGGCTTATCTATTTTCATTATGTCTACAACCCAATTCTTTCCGTCTCCGGAAACCTGGATTATTGAGATGAAAATACCATAATGGTGAAGGTTGTTCTCACACTCAATATCTATCGCGAGCTCTTTCAGCTTTCTCCATTCATCAGCTGTTTTTCTGAGCTCTTCTTCTGTTTCTATTAGCCTGTATGGCTTCATTTCTGTTTACCTCTTTTTTATGCTTATTTCCTGCTTCAGAAGCAGTTAAACATGATTGGTGTGGGGGAAGGGATTCGAACCCCTGTACCCGCTACGGGACTAGATTCCTCATAGCGAAGATATCTTGAGTCTAGCGCATTTGACCAGGCTCTGCCACCCCCACATATAAACAAAGTGAAGCCAGCTTGTTTTTAAAATTTGTTCTTTTAAGAGGCTTTCTGCTTCTTTTCAGAGAAAAGCA
>Ga0334898_1000809_pt1 | contig 42537 bp, 35 predicted proteins | sample GraSluR3_MG_10_FD_207228 | JGI IMG/M metagenome (GOLD analysis project Ga0334898, IMG submission 207228) | Sludge microbial communities from methane-producing bioreactor in Wageningen University, Netherlands - Granular Sludge_3_08-R3 | ecosystem: Engineered > Bioreactor > Anaerobic >... | reverse complement strand
CAAGGAAGATGTGAGTGAGCCGGTGGTTCCGGTCAAGGCCTTCCCAACGACGCTGCGTCGCCGCTTGGTGGACGTAGCCGCCAAAGTGGTGTCCCATGCTGGCAAAACCGTACTCAAGGTCACGGCAATAGCCATGGACTCATTGCGTTTCAAAGAACTGTGGGAGCGCTGCCTGAGCGTTCCAAAATTCGTCTGGACCTGATCAGAACGCCCCGCTCCATGTCCAGCAACGGGAGAGGTGCGTCCAACTTCCTGAAAAATCCGGTTTCACTGCCGAAACGAGCAGCATTTTCACGTTTCAGCGATCAAGCTTTCCCCATTCGCACCATTTTTGGAGTCAACCTTCTCCCGGTTTCTGACGAGGAAGGCTTCAATGGGCCCCCTCCGCTCGATTTAGGTTGAAAAAACATCCGTCGCCAGAAAAGCCGGATGCCGGTGCAGTACACGGCAGCTGCTGCCACGCACGGAATACTCGGGAAAAATAAGTCCGGTCAAGTGACTGGCACACACCGGTTCCGGCAGACCTTGCAGCATAAGATGTATTGCAAAAAAGCACCACCCTGCAAAACAGCTGCGGCAGACAAGATATACGCCGTGTATTGTCTTTCTCCTATGTCAAAAATATGGCGAACCGCTGTACTCAAGGTACCTCCGGTGCCCTGCGGCAGGCTGTACGCTGCCGGCCAGCCCTGCGGAAAACAAAAGCAAAGTCCTTGTCGCCGCGGCAGCCTGAAGATAAGGTGAACGGGCAATCTGCACTTCGGCTGCCGGCACAAAATAAACGGTGCTTTGCCTGCACTGAAGCTTGCACTTGATTTTCCGCCATAAATAGCGGCAAAATATATATTGTTCCTCAAGGGGAAATGCACACGGCGGACAGCCGGCAGGAGTCTGACCGGCCGGAAGACCGCCGCATGCGGGTAACAAACATCCGCCCCCGAAATATCATACGGTTATAACCCGCACAGGAGGTCGCTATGGCTGCCGGAATATACATCGGTTCCACATCCGGTTACTCCGGAAAAAACATGGTCGTCATGGGGCTGGGCATGCGGCTTCAGAAAGACGGCTACAATGTAGGTTATATGAAACCGGTGGGCGCCGTTCCTCAGGAAATGGACGGAGTCATGGGCGATGAAGACGCTTTTTTCGTGCAAAGTGTACTCGGGCTGGAAGAGCCCGCCGAGCTTGTCACGCCCGTGGTTGTCACGCAGGACTTCCGCGTCAGAGCTTTCAGCGGTCAGTGCGGCAACCTTATGCCTTCCATCGCTGAGGCATACGACACCCTGCAGCAGAAACGTGATGTCATGCTGGTGGCCGGATCCGGCAGCATGTATTCCGGCAGATACTGCAACGTGGACGGTATACGTGTTGTCAAGGAACTCGGGCTCAAGGCTGTGATTATCGACAGACTGCACAAAGAGCTGAATTACGACTACCTTGTAGTACTGAAAGACACTCTCGGCGACAGTCTTGCCGGTGTGATTCTGAACGACATACCCGCAAACTACATCAATGAAGTCGACGGCCTTATCAAACCGTTTCTTGAATCGAACGGTGTCAAGGTACTCGGCGTCATTCCCAAAGACCCCCTTATGGGCGCAATCAAGGTGGGTGATCTGGCAGAAAGGCTCGGGGGTAAAGTCATTTCCGCTCAGAATAAAGCGGACAAAGTTGTGGAAAATTTTCTTATCGGCACCATGCAGGTGGAAAACTTCATGACCCACTTCCGCAAAAACAAAAACTCCGCCGTCATTGTGGGCGGAGACAGGTCCGACGTGCAGCTTGTCGCCCTTGAAGGCAACTGCCCGTGTCTGGTGCTTACGGGCAACCTGTATCCTAACGATATCATTCTTACCCGCTCGGAAGTGCTCAATATTCCGATAGTCGTGGTACGTGATGACACCTACACCGTGGCTAAAAAAATGGAAGTCATTCTTTCGCGCCACAAGCTGCGTGATGTCATTAAAATCAGACAGGGCGCCCAGCTTGTCAGCTCTTCGCTGGATTTTGCGTATCTTAAGGAAGTAATGGGCATATGACGCAGCGACAGTCTGCCTGAACGGGAAAAGGGGCCGTCAGGCCCCTTTTTTTGCTGCACCGGCAGCCAGTCAGAATTTTTCTGCCGACACAGGATACAGATTTACACGTCCTCGGGCTTCATACACAGGCTCACCTTTGGCAACCTGTGCTATCCTGTTGGAATAACTCTGCCCGGCACTTACGCACCCCCAGGTCAGCGCCGCCAGCAGAAGCAGCCGGCCCATGGCAGTCATTACTCTGAACACGGTTCCTCCTGAAGTCAGGCTGTGCATCAGGCATTTTTTGCCTGCCGCAGTTTCTGACAGGAGTGCTAGCAACTTTCATGCACAACGGTGCCAGTGGCATCCGCAACATATTCAAGCCGTTTTTCGGGAATTCCATTGCACACTTCATCCTCCCCCTCTTTTTCAAAAGCGTTTCCCTGGGTGCTGTTCGTCACGCTGATTTTTTTCATCAACTACCTGCCGCGCAGTCTTGTTTCTCCGCTGCTGGTCCCCATGGAAGCAGAGCTCAACATGAGCCATTCGCAGGCCACCGGCCTGCTCTTGCTGTTATCGGCAGGCTTTTCCGTCAGCATGGCTCTTTCCAGCGTGCTCAGCAGGGTGCTCGCGCACCGCACTGTGGCTGCCCTTTCAGCAGTGGCAGGAGGCCTGGCGCTGGGTACTTTCGCTTTTGTGGAAACACGTGTGCAGGCAGGAGCGGCCATACTCTGTTTCGGCCTTTCGGCGGGGCTTTACTTTCCTTCCGGCATGGCCACGCTGGCCGGTCTGGTGCGGCACAAAGACTGGGGCAAAGCCATCGCGGTGCATGAACTTGCCCCCAATGTCAGCTTCATTGCCGCTCCGCTAATCGCCTCGCTGGCGCTTGTCTTCATGTCATGGCGCGAAGTTCTGTGCTTGACAGGTGCGGTGTCTTTCGTGCTGGGTCTTATGTTTCTGTTTTTCGGCAGGGGCGGCGAAAAACAGCGCGAAGGCAATCTGCCTGTCTCCTGCCGCAGCCTGCTTGTCCGCCCCAGACTGTGGCTTTTTGTTGTGCTTATCGGGTTAAGCATAGGCGGCGAGTACGCCCCCTTCAGCGTTCTGCCGCTTTATCTTGTCAATGAAAAAGGCATCCCCTTTGACACCACCAACTCCATTTTAAGCGCTTCGCGCCTGGCCTGTCCCTTTGTGGTACTGGCCGCCGGAATTGTAGCTGACCGGCTGGGCACAAAAACGGCCGTCAGGCTGTACCTCATATTTCACGGCGTCATGCTGTTCGGGGTCGGGCTGGCCTCCGGCATGCTGCTGACGGGCAGCATTATCATGCAGGCCTTACTCACAGCGTTTGTCTTTCCCGCTGTATTCAAGCTGCTTGCAGAAGCGTTCACACCGGCAGAACAGGCAACGGCCATGAGCCTGATCATGCCCATGGCCGCAGTGCTGGGCACAGGCATCATTCCGGCCATACTGGGAATGTGCGGAGACGCCGGCAGCTTCGGAGCCGGTTTCATTGCCATGGGACTCATGAACTTTGCCGCGCTGGGAGCGCTTGTAAAAACAGCCGGCAGCAGGGGGTAACGCGCCGCAGTATCCCATCTGTCTCTTGCGCTCAAAACTTGACAGTTACGGCATCAGCCCCTACGTATGCCGGAACTTACACTGCGCTGTGTAAGCGCAACGCAAAACGAAAAGGGAGCAAACCAATGGCTTACGATATCCGTCTTGTAAAACTGATCACCGGCGAACTGGTTCTTGGCAAACACGATGCGGAAAATGACAAGCTGCTCGAAGTAGCCACGCTTCAGACAGTGCCCACCCAGCAAGGCGTGCAGATGATGATGCTTCCTTACGGTTACCCTTTCGAGCAGGATTTCACAGGTGAAATATCCTGCAAGCATGTGCTGTACGAGTACAAATCCGCCCCCGAAGATCTGAAGACAAAATACATGGAAGCCATCAGCAATCTGACGCTTTCCACCGGTGGTCTGGGCGGCCTTAATCTGGGAGGAGCCTCTGCCGGAGCCGGCGGAAGCAAGCTTTCCAACGTATCTGAACTGCTCCGTAAATAAACGCGTTTTTCTGCGCGGTCTGTTGTACTTTCAGGGGGTGACCTGCCGGTCACCCTTTTTCCGTCTACCCAGAGGATATCATGCGTCAACTGCTTTCGCTTTTGCCCCGCCCCAGCCGCTATGCCGGCATAGAGGAAGGAACCGTCACCAAGGACCCCGCAACAGTGGATATGCGTATCGGGCTGGCCTTTCCTGACATGTACGAAGTGGGCATGTCGTATCTGGGCCAGAAAATACTGTACGGAGTGCTTAACCAGCGGCCGGAATTCTGGGCGGAACGGGTATACACTCCCTGTACGGAAGCCGCCGATATTCTGCGTACGCACAATGCCCCCCTCTGTACGCTGGAGTCGGATACGCCGCTGAAGGATCTGGATTTTCTCGGATTCAGCCTTACGCATGAATTGTGCTACACCAACGTTTTGTACATGCTTGATCTGGGCGGTATTCCGCTGCGGGCTGCAGACAGGGGGGATGACCTTTCCGCCTGGCCGGTTGTGGCCGCCGGCGGAGGGTGTACGCTGGCAGCCGAACCTGTGGCAGATTTTTTTGACCTGATGGTTCTGGGCGAAGGCGAAGAAGTCATGCTGGAAGTGCTTGACCTGCAGAACAAAGCCCGCCTTCTCGGGTGGAGCCGCTCGCAATTTCTCTACGAAGCCAGAAATATTCCTGGAATTTATGTTCCCTCACTTTTCAGCTATAACAGTGCGGACGGCACACTGACCCCGAAGCATCAGGACTATACCCGTGTCACCAGACGTGTCATTCCCGATATGGACACGGCGTTCTTTCCCGCCAGTCAGCCGGTGCCCTTCGGCGCCGTGCATAACCGGCTGGCACTGGAAATAGGCCGCGGGTGCACCCGCGGCTGCCGGTTCTGTCAGGCGGGCATAATCTACCGCCCGGCGCGTGAACGGTCGGTGGATCATCTGCAGAACCTGCTGGAAGAATGCCTTGCCTCCACCGGCTATGATGAGCTGTCTTTTCTCTCCCTGAGCACAGGAGATTTTTCGGCGCTCAAAACGCTGTTCATGAGCACAGTTGACCGCTGCGCCAAAGAACAGGTTTCGCTCTCGCTGCCTTCGCTGCGTGTGGGTTCCATTGACGACGATATCATGGGGCGCATGGCGGAAATACGCCGTACCGGCGCCACGCTTGCCCCCGAAGCAGGCAGCCAGCGTCTGCGTGATGTCATTAACAAAGGCATTACGGAAGAAGCACTGATGCTGCACGTCCAGAAGCTTTTCCAGCACGGCTGGCAGCAGGTCAAACTTTACTTTATGATAGGCCTGCCCACCGAAACGTATGAAGATCTTGATGCTATCGTTGATCTGTGCAGAAAAGTACGCGGAGCCGCCGGCAGAGTGCGCCGTCTGCAGGTGACTGCGGCCATATCACCTTTTGTGCCCAAGCCTCACACCCCCTTCCAATGGGAACGGCAACTCACGCTGCCCGAAATACGTGAACGCATCCAGTACCTGCGCGATGCCTTCAAGCGTGAAAAAAGCATGAAGATGCGCTGGCATGAACCGGTAATGAGCGCTCTTGAAGGCATTTTCTCACGCGGAGACAGACGGTTGTCCGGCGTGGTGGAAAGCGCCTACCGGAAAGGCGCCACATTTGCCAGCTGGGTTGAAGGTCTGTCGCTCGATCCGTGGATGCAGGCAATGGAAGAGCATGGGCTTTCGCCCGACGAATACACACGGGAACGCGCCGCAGACGAGCCGCTGCCGTGGGATCATCTGCACAGCGGCACAACAAAGGAATTTCTGGCAAAGGAACGTGAGCGGGCCTATGCCATGAAAATCACTGAAGACTGCCGTTACGGAGCCTGCCGGCTTTGCGGCGTATGTGATGTGGGCAAAAAGGAATCCGGTCTTGACCGGCTTACAGATACCACATCATACCGCAACCGGCTCAACAGACAGGAACGCGATCAGCAGGCGCACACCCCCCTGACGGACGAAACCGGCAATGTGCTTCCCTCCGCCAAGAATGAACCGCCGAAACTTGCTGACGAACTGAAGGTGAAAGCAGGACATTTCCGCGTCTGGTACTCCAAAGAGGATCGGGCTGTTGTTCTGAGCCAGCTTGAACTCCAGAGTCTTTTTGAACGGGTCATGCGCAAGGCATCCCTGCCCATGACTTTTTCTCAGGGATTCCACCCGCTCCCGCTTATATCGTTCGGCAGAGCCCTTCCTGTAGGCGTGGCCAGCCGTGCGGAATGGTTCAGCATATACCTGCGCACTCCGCATACGGCAGAACAGGTGCGTCAGGCGCTGTACGGCAAACTGCCTGCCGGAATGGAAGTGCTCTTTGTGGAAGAACTGTTCAACCAGAAAAAAGTCATTCAGTCGGTGACAGAAACCTACAGGCTGGATTACACGGGCCCCGAAGAAAAAAAAGCTGCATTCTTTGCCGCGTGGGAAGCATTCAGAAATCTGGACGAACTGGTCTGGACACGGGAAACCAAAAAGGGACCCCGCTCCACGGATATCAGGCCCATGTTCCGCAACTTCAGCATGATCGGCGGGACAAGCATGGCTCTGGATATGGACTGGTCACAGCAGTATCTGTCACCGCTGGCTCTGGTCAAAGTCATAGTTCCTGATTCGACCATTCTGGACTTTTCCCTGATCAAGCTGTCGCAGGAATTTGAATAGATACACAACAGCCAGCCCCTCAGCATCTCAGAGGGGCTGGCTGCGTTAATCTGCCTGTCCGGCAAATCTCAAAAGTAAAAAACTGTTCAGAAGCAGGCCGGCTGCATATTCATCATCTGCCGCGCTCAGTCGCCGGACCCCGTAAACGTTTCAAGCCCCCTGCGCTTCATGGCGGCATCATCAAAACCTGCCAGCACAAGAGTCTGCATCAGGCCTGCGGAAGGCAGCCCCTCGCTTTCCAGGCGCCCTCCTCTTTCCTTGGCCTGGGCAGCTGCTGCACACAGCAGCTGCACCAGCGTAAGATCTGCCGATTCCAGCTGCTGCGAATCAATACGCAGCACTTCGTAGCGTGAAAGAGCCTCCTGAAAAGCCTCCTGCAACTGGGCGCTGCGCTCGATGGTGATATCACCGGCAAGCTGCAATACGCCCGCGTTGCCGTCCTGCGCCGGTCCCACTGCAAATCCTGCAATCATTTCAGCCTCTCCCTTGTGTTTGGCATCCTGCAAGGACGCAGACTGCAACCCGGTATCGCTTTCTGCCACCGGCATGGCCAGATCAAACACAACGCCGCCGGCAGGAGTCTCATCAGGCAAGGCTTCATTCAGGTAAGATAAATCGGGCTGCTCTTCCGTATCGCGGAAAAACTCTTCGTCGCCCTGTGGCTCCGCTTCGTAGGCAGCCCGCAGGGGATGCTCTTCCGGCAGTTCATTCAAAAGAAGCTCTGCCTCATCTTCCATGAAACTGTCCTCGAACTCCGCCACCAGTCCGGCCTCGTCAGCGTCTGCTGTCTGTCCCCGCGCAACTGCACAGTCCGAGGCGGCCGTCGCATCGTATGCAGTATTTTCAGCCCCCGCAGGATCGGCGGCATGCAATTCGACAGCCATGCAGAACGGGTCGGCAACTTCCCCGCCGTTCCCCTGAGAAACAACCGCTTCAATGTCCCAGCCTTCCAGCGGTTCCTTGTCCTCGTCAGAAGCGGCGCGCAGTTTCTCCATGGCATTGTCGTACTGCCTTACCAGTTCATCCACACTGTCCTTGTGCGGCTCTCTGACGGCGTGCAGCAACGCATCTTCGGCATCCTTCACCACAGCTGCCTGCCACATGGCTTCTCCGGCAAGCAGGTCCTGCAGGTCAACGGGGTGCACCTTTTCCGCTGCAATCTGAAACACCGCGGCGATAAGGTCTTTTTCAAGAAAAGAAGCATACAGAACACATAAAACGTCGGCCGGCTCGTATCCCACCGGCACAGTACGCCCGCCGATGGCCAGAATATAACCGCTCTTCTGCAGAAAACCGAGCAGCGCCTGAGGTGAAAGATCCTTCCGGTTCAGATCTTCTTCATAGATAAACTCAAGAACATACAGGTTGCTGCCGGTTTTTCCCGCAAGGTGCAGGTCGGGGCAGTGGCCTTCAAACACCAGCGCACCGTCCGGAGCGTACACCCGGTATTGCGCCGGGCACTGTGTTCCTCCGCCGTTTTCTTCAACCCCGCCGGCGGCATCCAGCACGGCGGCCAGAGCTTCCGCTTCAGCACTTTTTTCGCTCCTCGCGGCCTGCTCGCTTTCAGATGTACCTGAGGGAGTCAGAAGGACCGCCAGAATATCAAAGGCCTTTTCCACGCGCGCGGCTGTCGATTCATCCGGAACCAGCGTCCCTTCGCGCCACATGTCAAGAAAAGACTCCAGAGCCCGTGCCAGCGTGAACGCACGGCGGTAATCCAGAAAGCCTGCAGAGCATTTCAGCGCGTGCGCAGCGCGCAGCAGACCATCCAGCAGTTCATGGTCGGCATCCTTTCCTGCCACTTCCAGTTCCAGAAGCAGAACTCCCATTGCTGCCAGATGATTCTGGGCATCATCAAAAAAAGCCTGACGAATGTCTTCCCTGCTATTTGGCAAAAAAATTCTCCATTCCTGCATGACAGATAAACCGTGCACAATTTCCACCACTGCAAATTACCACATAGCATGCCGATGCGCCAGCGCATGATAGTGCCGTACAGGCCGCGCGACTTTCTTGCCTTGTCCCGCAGAAGGATTACCTGTAAAACTCTGCACCGTACGATGAGGAAACACCTTGCAGCGCCTTTGCGGACCAAGGAGACACATATGAAAAAACAGCGAATTCTAGCCTTTTTTATCGGAGCAGCCTTAATGTTTTTTTCTTTTCAAGCCGCTCATGCCGCCAGTGTAACCAGACTGGCCAACGGTCTGACTGTGCTGATTCAGCAAGATGACCGTTTTCCGCTTGCCTCGCTCAGGCTGTATGTCCATGCGGGTTCAGCCTATGAAACACCGCAGCAGGCAGGCATAAGCCACCTGCTTGAGCACATGGTGTTCAAAGGGACGGAAAAACGCCCCGAAGGCGGGGTTGCCGGAGCCATCGAGCAGATAGGCGGCAACATCAATGCCGCAACAAGCTTTGACTATACGGTATATCTTACAGATGTACCCTCCGAACACTGGCGTCTGGGCATGGACGTACTCAAAGATATGACTTTCGGTGCAAAAATCAGCCCTGAAGCGCTGGCTCCGGAAAAAGAGGTTGTTCTTGCCGAACTGGAACGCGGAGAAGACACCCCCGGCAGTCTTCTCTTCAAACGTCTGACGGCAAAAGTGCTGGCCCGGACCCCGTATGAACGCCCCATCATCGGGTACCGCGAAACAGTGAGCGCGATAACCAGCAAAGACATTCACGACTATATCGACCGCCTGTACCAGCCGCAGTCCATGCTGCTGGTGGTATGCGGAGCCGTGAACGAACAGGAGGTGCTGGCAGAAGCTGAAAAGCTTTTCGGAAATCTTGCAAACACCCGGACTTGCGTGCCCCCGCAGCCGGTCACACCACCCGTTTCGCCCGCCGCCCCCGCACTGACTGCGGAGCCGGGCAAGTGGAACAAGGTCTACGCGGGATTCGCCCTGCCTATTCCCAACTTTCATGATGCCCGGATACCTGCCGTCGAAGTACTTGCCCAGATGCTGGGCGGAGATAAAACCTCTCTGCTTTACAGAGAGTTCAAGTACGACAAGCAGCTTGTGGACGATATCTCAGTCTCTGCCTATTCCTTCGAGCGCACAGGACTTCTGCTGATTACGGCCATACTTGATCCGCAGAAAACAGAGGAATTCACCCGCGAGCTTTCGGCGGCACTGGCGCGGCTGAGTGCGGACAGTTTCACAGACAACGCTCTGGCGCGGGCAAAGCTCAATCTGGAAGACGAGCTGTTCCGGTCCAAGGAAACGCTGTCCGGTCTGGCTTCCAAGCTGGGACATTTTTATTTTTTTGAAAACGGCGAACAAAGTGAACTGAACTATCTGCAAAGCCTCCGTCAGGTGGAAAAAACATCGGTTCAGGACATTCTGGACACTTTTTTCACTCCCGAAAGGCTGAACGGAGTGCTGCTTACTCCGCAGAATGCCGGACTGAACAGCGATGACCTGACAGAGCTGTTCCGCGACGGCTGGCCCGCCAAGGGCAGCGGGCATGCCGCCCCCGCGGAAAAAGGTGACAACGGGCAGCAGCAGGAAGTGATTGAACTGGGCGACGGGCGCACTGTGGTGCTCATTCCCGACGAGACACTTCCTTATACGGCGGTCGATCTGGTGTTCCGCGGCGGTGATGCCCTGCTGGATGAAGACAGGCAGGGTCTTGCAGCCCTTGCAGCCAGAGTGCTGACCAAAGGCACCCAGCAGATGGACAATGCCGCTCTGGAGGCTTTCAAGGCAGACAGAGCAGCCAGTCTGGCCGCTTCTGCAGGCAGATCGTCTTTCACCATCAGCGCGCGCTACCCGGAAAGATTCAGTGCCGACATCACCGGTCTGTTCCGCAACGTTGTCACCGCTCCGGCACTGGCTACAGAAGAAACCGCGCGTGAAAAAGACAACCAGATTGCATCCATAAAGGCCCGTGAAGATCAGCCGCTCGGGCTTGCGTTCCGCAGATTGTTTCCGTTTCTTTTCCACAACAGTGCTTACGGATACCTGCATCTGGGTGAAGAGCAGCGTCTGGCCGCCTACACCGCGGAAGATGTGGCCGGATTCTGGAAAGTGCAGCGGACACAACCATGGGTGCTTGCGGTATGCGGACAGTTCGACCGCGAAGAGATTCTCGGGCTGGCACGCAGCCTGCCCGCCCCCTCCGGGCCTGTCGCCGTACCTGCGGTGCCGCTGTGGTCTGCTGAAACACAGCTGGATATCTCGCTGGAGGACAGAAATCAGGCTCATATGCTGATGATATTCAAAACCGTACCCATAACGCATGAAGACACCCCGGCGCTGGAGCTGCTGCAGACAGTTCTTGCCGGACAATCCGGCCTGCTTTTTACAGATCTGCGCGACAAACAGGGGCTTGGCTACACTGTGACGGCGTTCCCGTGGCAGTCGGAACATGCCGGTCTGCTGGCTTTTTATATTGGCACCGACCCTGAAAAACTTGCACAGGCCGACGCCGGTTTTAAAAAAGTAATCCGCGATCTGCAGGAGGCCCCCCTGCCTGAAGAAGCCATCCGCCGCGGTAAAAACATGCTGCGGGGCGACTACTACCGGGGCAGGCAGAGTCTTGGCAGCCGCAGCAACGAAGCCGCCCGCCTTGCCGGCTCGGGGCTGCCTCTTGATTTTGAAAAAGGACTTATCGAAAAAGCGGAAAAAGTGGATGCCACCGCCCTGCAGGAGGTGGCCCGCAGATATCTCATTCCGCAGGATGCGTATATCATCAGGGTACTGCCCTGACATTCCGGGCCGGTTTGGCGCAAACCGGCCCGTTTTTTTCTTTGTCAATCATCACAAAAACGGCTAAGAAGCCGCCCGAAGGCTTCCGCGCCTTTCCATATTTTTTTCCGGAGAATAAACCATGGCACTTAGCATCGGCATCGTGGGCCTGCCCAACGTAGGCAAATCCACCCTTTTCAACGCGCTGACCAAAGCACAGAATGCGGAGTCGGCAAACTACCCCTTCTGCACCATTGAACCCAACAAGGCCACAGTGCCCGTGCCCGATGCCCGCATCGACAAGCTGACCGCCATGGCCAGACCGCAGAAAACCATCAATGCCACCGTCGACTTTATCGACATAGCCGGACTTGTGCGCGGTGCAAGCAAAGGTGAAGGGCTGGGCAACCAGTTTCTTGCAAACATCCGCGAATCGGCAGCCATTCTGCAGGTTGTGCGCTGCTTTGACGACGAGAATATAACCCATGTAGACGGCACGGTTGACCCGCTGCGCGACATTGAAACCATTGAAACCGAGCTGCTGCTCGCAGATGTGCAATCCGCTGAACGCAAGCTGGACAGAACCCGCCGCCAGTCCAAAGGTGACAAGAGCATGACGGCTACCGTCAGCGCCATGGAACGTCTTGTGGACCATCTCAACGCCGGCAACCCCGCATCCACCTTCGCCGAAAAAGACAGCGATGCCATCAGCGCACTGTACAAGGAACTCGGCCTGCTGACCGCCAAAAAAATCATCTACTGTGCCAATGTGGATGAAGAAGGTCTGGCAGAAGACAACCGACACGTTGTCACCGTCAGAGAGTTTGCAGCCTCGCGCTCATGCGACGTGGTCAAAATATGCGCCAAGGTGGAAGAAGAGCTGCAGGGGCTTGATGAAGCTGAGCAGCTTGATTTTCTGGCCTCCTTCGGCATTCCGGAAAGCGGGCTGACCAAAGTGATACACACCGGCTATCATACGCTGGGACTCATCAGTTATTTCACCGTGGGCGAAAAAGAAGTGCGCGCATGGACCATCAAGGAAGGATGGAAAGCCCCTGCCGCAGCCGGCGTCATCCACAGCGACTTCGAGCGCGGCTTCATACGGGCTGAAGTCATAGGATACGACGACTATGTAAAGCACGGTTCCGAAGCGGCCTGCCGCACAGCCGGAGTCCTGCGCGTGGAAGGCAAGGAGTACGTTGTCAGCGACGGGGATATTATTCACTTCCTTTTCAATGTGTAATACATTCCCCGGAGGTGCTTTGCGGCACCTCCGGGGCTGTCAGGAATTCCGCAGGAATCCCGCCTGATCCGTGTTTCCAGATATATTCACGCCCCGACCGTCTGTTGCGCCGAGCTGCTGCTGCGGTGCTCTTAACCCAAAGGGGCAGCGATGAAATCCTCTCCGCCTGCACACACCGGCCTGCAACGCGGCAGGCTCCTTTTTCTTCTTCCCGCTCTGGCTCTGGCGGCTTTTATCGTCTGCCTCATCAGCTTTGTGTACATATCTCAGCGGCAGACTCTGGAGGCCAGACAACTGCGCATAATGGCGCAGGCCGAGCGGCAGGCGTCGGCCATCAGCCATCTGATCGGGGAAATCAAGCTTGATGCCGCCCTTCTGTTCCGGCAACAGGACTTCATAGATTTTTCGGACAGTACCCCAAAAAGCGTACAGCCCGGGCAGACACACCCCGCCGGACGGGAGGCAGTCCGGCGCCTGCTGACCGATTTTATCGCTTCCAAAGTCCTGTCAGGGGAGCGCCTTTACAACCGCATTGTTCTTTTTTCCTCTACCGGGCGGATGCTTATGGACACATCTGCAAACAAAGAGCCGGTACATCTGCCTGCGGGCATAGCACGCGCACTGGCAAGCGATGTGGATTATCCTCTCGTTTTTTCTCTTACCCCTGAAATCAAAGAACTTACATTCGCTGTGCCTCTGGTTACAGACAGCACACGGGCCGGATACGCCGTGGTGTTTTGCAACACACGGGCCGTCACGTCCTTCCTTGAATCACTATGGGACCTGAACGATGCCTACATACTGTTATTACAGGGACAAAGCGGCATAGCCCTGCACCGTGCAGAGCAGATATCACCGGAATGGATACGACAGGCTTCACGGCTGGAACCGGGACTGCTGTACACGCTGTCTTCCGAGGGCGAACCGGAAATGCTGCAGCACGGCGCCGCCACCAGCAGAGAAACCGGTATACGCCATCATGTTGACAACTCGCCTTTTGATCTGCTGCTGGTCTTCAGCGGTCCGAGCATAGGCGGTGCTGTGTCTCCCAACGTCACGCTGGTTGCCGTTGCCCTGCTGGCCGCCATCATCGCGGTTTCATTTTATCATGTTTTCAGGTCGACCATGCGGGCACGTGAACACAAAGCCCGTGCGGAGGCAGCCGCCGCAAGCGAAAAACGCATACTTCAGCAGAATGCCTTGCTGAACGCTGAAATCGAGGAAAGGATCAAGGCAGAGCATGCTCTGCGGGAAGCCAAGGAGCTTGCGGAAGAAGCGGATAAGGCCAAGGGCGAATTTCTGGCCAATATCAGTCATGAGTTCCGCACCCCCATGAATGCCATCATCGGCATGTCCGAAGTCATACTGAAAACAGAACTATCTGCCCCGCAACGCAACCACTTGACAGTACTGAATAAAGCAGCTCATTCTCTGCTTGATCTCCTTAACACCATTCTTGATTTTTCACGCTATGAATCCGGCAAGGCAACACTGGCGCTGAGTCCTTTTATGCTGCATGCCCCTTTTACACAGGTACATGAGATGTTTTTAAGCGCAGCGGCAGCCAAAGGTCTGCCCCTGCAGCTGGAACTGGCACCGGACATGCCCCGTGCAGTGGAGGGTGATGAAGGCAAAGTACGCCAGATACTTGTCAATCTGGTCAGCAATGCGCTCAAATTCACTGATACGGGCAACATCACAATTACCTGCAAGGCATTTCCTGCTCCATCAGGCCGCACAGACATATGCTTTTCCGTTTCCGATACAGGCATCGGCATTGAAAAAGAAAAACACAGCGCTATTTTCGACAGCTTTACGCAGGCTGACGGGTCTTATACCAGAACATACGGAGGGACAGGGCTGGGCCTTTCCATCTGCAAACTGCTTGCAGACATGATGGGCGGAAGCATAACCGTGCGGAGCGCCCCCCGGCAGGGAAGCACCTTCACCGTCTGTCTGCCGCTGAAGGCAGTGCCGGAAGAACGGGTCTTTCCTGCGGCTGAAAATCCGGCGGTCCGCCCTTCCAAGGCCGCCAGCCCTCTTTCTGTTCTGGTGGCGGAAGATAACGAGTTCAACAGAGAGGTCATCCGCGAGATACTGGGACTCAGCGGACACAGCAGCACGCTGGTGCAGAACGGTGAGCAGGCGTTGCAGGCCTTGAACACGCAAGATTTCGATGTGGTTCTGCTGGACATCCAGATGCCGGTCATGGACGGTGTGCAAACCGCACAAAAAATCAGATCAGGGGCGTGCGGCAACCGTAACGCCGGTATTCCCATTATCGCCCTGACGGCCCACAGTATGGAAGGTGACAAAAAAAGGTTTCTCCAGGCCGGTATGACGGAATATCTGGCAAAGCCTGTCACCCCCGACCATCTGAATCATGTGCTTGGCAAATACGCCCCCGTGCCGGCAGCAGCACCAACCGGCCAGTCTTCCGCCGCACATGGATTCCAGCCCGCCGTCAGCAAAGGAACTATGGCACAGGCGGATGCAGAGATTCCGCCGCCTGACCTGTCTCTTGCGCTCTCCATGCTGAACGGCAAACAGAAAGTACTTACCGTGATGCTGGGAACTTTTGTCAGAACCATGCCGGACAGGATAGCCGCGCTGCACGACGCTTTGCAGAAAAAAGACATACAGGCGCTGGCCGAACAGGGACATGCCCTGAAATCAACGCTGCACAGCATAGGCTCACTGCCGGGGCGCAGCGTAGCGGAACAGCTTGAAAATGCCGGACGTTCAGGCAATACTGAAGCGGCAGTCACTCTGGCCCCCAGACTTATTCATGTACTGGAATTTATGACAGAGCATCTGAGACGGCAAATTGACAGTTCGCAGTCCCATCATCAGCCTTCTTCCGGAGGACGGTGACAACACCCTGCAGAACTGTATTTTCTGATTTCAGGCACGCTTTGTGCTTTTTGAAATGCAAGCCTGAGACTCAGGAATGCCGTATCAGCCAGAGAATCAACAGACCAGAACCCGTCAGTAAAACAGGATTCACGGCGATGCGGAATTCGGAGTTCCCGGGCTTTTTCTTTTCCGCCTGCGCCGCACAAGGAGAACAGCATGCCCCTTCGTGATCCGGTAAGCGGTCTTACCCATTGCATCGGTGCCGTTCTGGCACTCATCGGAACCATAATCCTTATTGTGCGTGTGGCTTCGCCGGAACTGACGCGGCACATAATTTCCTTTTCCGTTTTCGGCGTCGCCATGGTGCTGCTGTACACAGCCAGCACTCTTTACCACTGGCTGCCACTCCGGCAGGCGGGAATCAGGCTCCTTCGCCGCATCGATCACTCCATGATTTTTATATACATCGCGGCAACATATACACCGATATGCCTTATTCCCCTGCAGGGGGCGTGGGGCTGGTCGCTGCTGGCCTGCGCATGGGGGGTTGCGCTTCTGGGAGTGTTTGTCAAAATCTACTGGCTGCATGCCCCTCGCTGGCTTTCAACGGCACTCTATCTGGGTATGGGCTGGATGGCGCTGGCCGCAGTATACCCGCTGGTCACCTCATTAAAATGGGGGGCACTGGCATACCTTTTGGCAGGCGGACTTCTGTACAGTGCCGGAGCCCTCATCTATGCATGCAAGCGGCCGAACTTTTTTAAAAATTTCGGCTTTCATGAGTTGTTTCATATTTTTGTGATGGGCGGCAGTTTCTGCCATTTCATGGTCATGTACCGCTATATAAGCGTACTCCGCTAGCATACAGCAACCTGCCAGCCTCCCTTGATAATTTTTCAGCCGTACTTGAATTATCATTACCGCTGACAGTATATTGCCAGCGTAAACAGTTCTTTCACGCCGTCAGGCAGAACGTAAGGAAAATGACATGACTACTGCCGCCAAAGCCGGCCAGTTGCCTGCTCACGACGAGCTTATAAACATAGCACGGCTTGTAAGCGACTTTTACACCGTCAGCCCGGACCGCCAAAACCCTGACGAACGCGTGATGTTCGGCACTTCGGGACACCGCGGCACTTCAGGCACCGCCAGCTTCAACGAAGCGCACATTCTTGCCGTGACACAGGCGGTATGCGACTTCCGGCGCGATAACGGTTTTTCCGGCCCTCTTTTTATGGGCATGGATACGCACGCCCTGTCCGAACCGGCGCGTTGCGCTGCACTGGAAGTTCTTGCCGCCAACGGGGTGACCACTTTCATCGAACCGGAATCCGGCTATACCCCCACCCCCGTAATATCGCATGCAATCCTGGCCCATAACGCCGGCAGAACAAGCGGTTTCGCCGACGGCATCGTCATAACGCCGTCGCATAACCCGCCGCAGGACGGGGGGTTCAAATACAATCCCCCGCATGGCGGCCCTGCCGAAACCGGCGTCACAAATGACATAGAAAAAAGAGCCAACCTGCTGCTCGCTTCGGACAACAAAGCAGTCCGGCGGATACCGCTTACAAAGGCTCTGGCGTCGGAGTACACAGTCCTTCACGATTTTGCGGCGCACTACATCAACGACCTTGGCTCTGTCATCAATATGCAGGCCATTGCCCGTTCAGGCCTCCGGCTGGCAGCCGACCCGCTGGGCGGAGCGTCTGTAACCTACTGGGACCGCATAGCAGAAACATACGGACTGAATATTGATGTGCCCAACCGTCAGGTGGACCAGACGTTCCGGTTCATGCCGTATGACAGGGACGGCGCCATCCGTATGGATTGCTCTTCACCGTGGGCCATGGGCGGCCTGCTGGAACTGAAAGACAGCTATGACCTTGCTTTCGGCAACGACCCCGATGCCGACAGACACGGCATTGTCACTCCTGCCGGACTGATGAATCCCAATCACTATCTTGCTGCGGCCATTGCCTATCTGTTCCGGCACAGACCCGCATGGAAGGCAACGGCGGGCATCGGCAAAACACTGGTGAGCAGCAGCATGATAGACAGAGTCGCCGCCGACATGGGCAGGACGGTCATTGAAGTGCCTGTGGGCTTCAAATGGTTTGTACCGATGCTGCTTGACGGCACGGCGGGTTTTGCCGGAGAGGAAAGCGCCGGGGCATCATTGCTGCGGCAGGACGGAACAGTGTGGACAACCGACAAGGACGGTATTGCCCTGAACCTGCTGGCGGCGGAAATCACCGCGGTGACCGGCAATACGCCTGACAGACTTTACAAAGAGCTTACCGGACGCTTCGGCACGCCGGTGTACAGACGTCTGCAGGCGCACGCCGACGGACGGCAGAAAGAAGTGCTGAAAGCCCTGAACCCTGAAACGGTAACGATAACAGAGCTTGGCGGCGATCCTGTGGAAAAGGTTATAACACACGCACCGGGCAACGGGGCGGCCATAGGCGGCCTGAAGGTAGTCTCCGCAGGGGGCTGGTTTGCCGCCCGCCCTTCGGGAACTGAAGATATCTATAAAATCTATGTAGAAAGCTTCAGAGGAGAAGAGCATCTGGAACAACTGGCCGGAGAAGCACAGGCAATTGTCAGTAACGCATTTGCCGCTGCGGGTATAAAAAACTAATACAATAGCACGTTGACGCATACAGGCACAAGAGGCTACCTTGCCGGAGCGGCATTTTCAAAAAGACACGTTGCGGAACAGGCGCACCCCGCAGCTGCCACTAGCGGCTGCGCCGACAGACAAAAGTTCCGGCCTACAGGGGGAGTACCTATGAAGTTTCTTATCGTCGATGACGATTTTGATAGCAGGCGCCTTGTCCAGAAAATTCTGCACCCTTTCGGGTATGTGGACGTGGCAACAGACGGAGAGGAAGGCGTTGAGGCTTTCAGAACGGCCCTCAAGGACGGTGAACCCTACAGCCTCATCACGCTCGATATCCTGATGCCCAACATCGACGGCCAGCAGGCTTTGCGTGAAATCCGCGAAATTGAAAAAGAAATGGGTGTTTCTGCAGAAAACGCTGTCAAAGTGATCATGATATCCGGCCTGGATGACTCCAAGGAACTGCACGACGCTTTTTTTCTGGGAGAAGCCACAAGCTACATTGTCAAACCCATCAGACGCCAGCTGCTGCTGGACGAAATAACGTCACTCGGCATTGAACTGGATCAGGCTGTGGCCTGACCGGCTGCCCGCCGTTTTCTCTTCTGCTCTTTCCGGCCATGCGCATAAGCGCCATGGCCGTTTTCATTTTATTTGCCTTGCCCCGCACGCGTTGTGGATGTAAAAAGCGAACCAACCACACCAACTTTTTCAGGAGAAGAATCATGAATATTCCCGCAGAACTGAAGTTCTCGAAAAGTCATGAATGGGTCCGCCTTGAAGGCGATGAGGCAGTTATCGGCATAACCGAGTTTGCTCAGGAACAGCTGGGCGATCTTACTTTCATTGAACTGCCCGCCGCAGGCGATACCCTGACAGCAGGCGAAGAAATGGGGTCCGTCGAGTCTGTCAAAGCCGCAAGTGAACTGTACGCACCTGTCTCCGGCGAAGTGACAGAGGTGAACCTGCACCTTGAAGATGCTCCCGAAGCCGTAAACGAATCGCCCTACGACAAAGGCTGGATGCTGAAGATCAAAGTGTCTGCCGTGGCTGACAGTCTGCTTTCCGCAGAAGAATACGCAGCCCTCATCGAAAGCGAAGCGCACTAGGCCGCAAGGAGAACTTTCATGCCCTACACTCCGCACACTCCCGAAGAAATCCGCCAGATGCTGGATGTCATCGGGGTGAAAAGCATTGATGACCTGTTTGCAGAAATACCGCCCGAAATGCAGCCGCGCAGCTTTGATATTCCGGAAGGTATGAGCGAGATGGAAGTCTGCGCCCGCATCCAGCGCATGGCCGCAAAAAACCGTATAGATCTTGTCAGCTATCTGGGAGCTGGGTTCTACGATCATCACATTCCCAAAGCTGTGGACAACCTTGTTTCGCGGGGTGAGTTTTATACGGCGTACACCCCCTACCAGCCCGAAGCATCACAGGGAACCCTGCAGGCCATTTTTGAATACCAGACCGCCGTCTGCCGCCTGATGGAAATGGAAGTGGCTAACGCCTCGGTATATGACGGCGGTTCGGCCATTTTCGAGGCCATGATGATGGCCGCCAGAGCAACCAGACGCAGCAAGCTTGTCATTGATGAAGCCCTGAGCCCCATCTACCGCACCATGCTTGCCTCGTACACGTCCAACCTGAATATGGAACTGGTGACCGTTGCGCACAACGAAGGCCGGTCGGACAAACAGGCGCTGATGGATGCCGTAGACGATAAATGCGCTGCTGTGGTGGTACAGAACCCCAACTTCTTCGGGGCGGTGGATGATTTTACCGAACTGTTCACCCACGCCCGTTCCTGCAACGCTCTGGGAGTGATTTCCGTTTATCCGGTCATGCAGTCTGTGCTCAAAACCCCCGGTGAGATGGGCGCGGATATCGCCGTTGCAGACGGACAGTCGCTGGGGATGCCCCTGAGCTTCGGCGGCCCCTATCTGGGCATAATGACCTGCACCAAAAAACTGGCGCGGCAGATTCCGGGCAGAATAGCCGGACGAACAAAAGATGTGGACGGCAAAACCGGATATGTACTGACGCTGCAGGCACGTGAACAGCATATCCGCAGGGCCAAGGCCACTTCGAACATATGCTCCAATCAGGCGCTGTGCGCGCTGAGAGCTATCATCCACATGTGCCTGACAGGCCCTGAGGGCCTGGTCCGCACCGCAGAGCTGAGCATGGAACGCGCTCATTATGCCGCAGACAGACTCACGGCTCTGCCGGGCGTTTCACTGCTGCACGATGCCCCGTTCTGCAACGAATTCGCTTTGCGGCTGCCGGTCAGCGCCTATGATGTTGTGGACCGGCTGGTAAACCATGGTGTCGTTCCCGGTTTCCCGCTGGGCGGATACTACGCCGGCATGGATGACGTGCTGCTTGTGGCATGCACTGAAAAGCATTCATTTGAACAGATCGGCATAATGGCTGAACTGGTGGGAGGCATGCTCTAATGAAGACCGTATTTTCACAGTCTGTACCGGGCCGCATGGCCTGCGTTCCCCCCGAAGCAGAAGAGCACGCAGCCGACTTCATCCCGAAGAACCTGCTGCGTACCCGACGTCCCGCTCTGCCTGAGCTGAGCGAACTTGATGTGGTACGCCACTTCACCCGCCTCAGCCGTCTTAATTACAGCGTGGACAGCAATTTCTATCCTCTCGGGTCGTGCACCATGAAGTACAACCCGAAATTCACCGAACCGCTGGCCGCTTTGCCCGGCTTTACCGAACTGCATCCTCTGATGGCACAGATTAAAAGTGCAGGCCTGTACACGCAGGGAGCTCTTGAAGTCATGTACGAAACAGAGCGCCTGCTGTGCGAAATCAACGGGATGCATGCATTCACCCTGCATCCCATGGCCGGTGCTCATGGTGAACTGACCGGCGTAATGCTTATCGCGGCCTATCACCGTGATAAGGGGAACAAAAAAACAAAGATCATCTGCCCTGATTCGGCCCACGGCACCAACCCTGCTTCCGCTGCGCTGGGCGGCTACGAAGTGGTCAACGTGGAATCAAAAGACGGCATAGTCGATCCGGAAGCTCTGGAGGCCGTGCTGGACAACGACGTGGCCGCCGTGATGATGACCTGCCCCAACACGCTTGGACTGTTTGAAAAACACCTGCCGAGAATTGTGGAAAAACTGCGCTCGGTTGATGCTCTGCTGTATTATGACGGCGCCAACCTGAACGCGATCATGGGTAAAATGCGCGTAGGCGATGTCGGATTTGATGTCGTGCACCTGAACCTGCACAAAACATTCGGCACCCCGCACGGTGGCGGCGGCCCCGGCAGCGGTCCCGTTGGCGTCAGCGAGCGGCTGGAACCCTATCTGCCGGTTTCCCGCGTTGACAGACTTCGCGACGGACGCCTGTTCCTCAACTACGATTACCCCAAATCCATAGGGTACATGGCTCCCTTTTACGGTAACTTCGGTGTGTACATCAAAGCGCTGGCCTACATCATGCGTCTGGGCAGAGAAGGAATACCCAAAGCCGCCGAACTGGCTGTGCTGAACGCCAACTACCTGCGCAAAAAGCTGGAACAGTATATAACCATACCCTATAACCGCATATGCATGCATGAATTCGTGGCTTCCGCCTGTGACAAGGCTGAATGCGGTGTGCGTGCGCTGGATATAGCCAAAGGTCTGCTGGATAAAGGCTATCATGCTCCGACAATTTACTTCCCGCTGATTGTCAAAGAATGCCTGATGTTTGAACCCACAGAGACTGAAAGCAAGGAAACGCTTGATACGTTTGTGGATGATCTTGCAGCCATACTGAAAGAAGGTGAGCAGAATCCCGAAGCTCTGCATCAGGCTCCGCTCACCACGCCCGTCCGCCGGCTTGATGAAACACTGGCCGCGCGCAGCATGGTGCTGACAGATGACGCATGAACAATATGATCTGGTCATTATAGGGGCCGGTCCCGGCGGAAGCCGGGCGGCCCTTGACGCGGCAGCGGCGGGTATGCGCACGGCACTGGTGGAAAAAGCTGACGCCGGAGGAACATGCCTAAACTGGGGATGCATCCCCACAAAGTTTCTCCTCGGAGGAACAGCCGCCGTCCCGCTGCTGCAGATTCAGAAAAAATACAAGGCCGCCGGTGGCGATGTACACCTGTCGCTGGCGGCGCTGCATCAACGTAAAGACCGTTTTATCAAGGGAACACGCCAGAATCTGGTGAAGCAGCTGACACAGGCCGGAGTAAACTTCATTACCGGCGCGGCAAGCTTTGCCGGACCCCGCACTGTGGTCGTGGAAAAAGAAGACGGTTCCTCTCTGCTTGAATTTGAAAACCTCATTCTTGCAGCCGGCTCTGAACCGGCCTCTTTTCCCGGTCTGATTCCGGACGGAAACTGCGTGCTGCATTCTTCGCACATACTGCAGCTCGAAACACCGCCGCAAAGTCTTATTATTGTAGGCGGCGGAGCCATTGGCCTTGAAATGGGCGACCTTTTCGCGCGGTTCGGCACACAGATAACCATTGTCGAAGCACTGCCGCACCTTGTGCCGGCAGAAGACGACGATATAGCAGACGCTCTTACCAAAGCGCTGAAGCGCGAAGGATGGACCGTACATACCGGTCGCCGTGTACGTTCGCTGGTCACTGACGAGGAAGGCGCGTTGCTCACTTTTGAGGACGGCACAGCCATCCGTGCGGATAAAGCTCTGATGGCAGCCGGAAGAAGCCCCGCCACTGCCGCTCTGCACCCTGAAAAAGCAGGCATAATGACAGACGGCAGAGGCTGGATAAGTACTGATAATTTTCTGCAGGCAGCAGAAAATATATACGCCGTCGGCGACGTGAACGGGCGCACCCTGCTGGCCCATGCAGCGGAGCATCAGGCACGGTACGTTGTTTCACGGCTGCGTGGTCTGACCGCCGCGGAATATCCGGCTCCTGTCATGCCTTCGTGTGTCTACGGGCACATGGAGGTTATGCGCACCGGTGCCACCGCCAAGGAACTGACGGCACAGCAGGGCATCTCCGTGTCGGTCTCACGCGCTCCGCTGGCGTCTAACGCCATAGCGCAGTCCTGCGGGGCCACACAGGGGTTCGTAAAAGCTGTCTGGGCTACCGGCAACGGCACTCCCGAACTGCGGGGAATCGCTGCCACGGGGCACGGAGTCTCGCATCTGGTTGGTTTGGCCACAGTCATGGTACAGCAGCGATGGCGCCGTGAAAATATTCACGACATAATCTATGCGCACCCTACACTGGATGAAGCTCTTGAAGCCGCACTGAGCGCTCCGCTTGAAAATGCGTGAACGGGAGGCAGCACAAAAAGTGCTGCCTCTTTTTTCTTTTAGTGTTGTCACAATAAAGTATTCGCGCTATGTTTTTCACCATCAGTATCGGCCGTAACTAATTTTTTCATTATTCCATCTGGAGGTATAGTTATGAAACTAACACTCAAACCTGTCTTCATGTTCCTGCTGGCCATGCTGATCATGGCTCCGGCATTTTCCCATGCAGCGGACATGGAGTACATCCCCAAAATTGCCAGCTTCGACTTTTTTGTCGATGATTCCGGCTCTATGATGATGACGCATCAGAAGCTGGATAAACCGAAAATCGAAGTGGCCAAAGACGTGCTCAGCAAGATCAACAATGCAATACCTGCGCTGAAATACAACGCAAGCATGCATATGTTTGCTCCTTACGAAGAAGTGGTACCTTACGGTCCCTACTCCAAAAGCGGCTTTGAGCAGGGCATCATGAGCCTGAAGGCCGACAAGGAGATCTTTGCCCGCCGTACCCCCATGGGGGACGGTCTTAACATGCTGCGCCCCGCAGCGGACAATATGGCCCGCAATGCCGCTGTCATCATAGTCAGCGACGGCGAATCCAACTTCGGCAGCGACCCCGTTGCTCAGGCACAGGCACTGTACGAAAGCGCTCCCGGTCTCTGCCTGCATGTGGTTTCCGTTGCCGAAACTGAAGCAGGCAAAGCCGTGCTTGACCGTATTGCCGCGCTGAAAGGCTGCTCCGTAACTGCCGATGCAGCAACCCTGCTGGCTGATGAGCAAGCACTGAACGGCTTTGTCAAAGACGTCTTCTACGACACCCGTGAAGTGAAAAAGGCACCTGTCCCCGCTCCGGTTGTCACCCCCGAAACTGAAGAAGTCATCGTTCTGCGCAGTGTCCAGTTTGCTTTTGACTCTGCAGAAATCAGCAATGAGGCCGAAGATGTGCTGACCGAAGCCGCAACGCTGATCGAAGAACATGCCGGCAAGCAGGTTACTCTTGCAGGTCACACCGACAGCACCGGCCCCGAAGCGTACAACCAGAAGCTCTCTCAGCGCCGAGCTGAATCGGTTAAGGCATTTCTTGCCAAAGAGGGAGTTGACGCCAATCGCATCAAGGCCGTAGGATTCGGCGAAAGCGAACCCAAGTTCGACAACAATACCGCCGAAGGAAGAAAGCTGAACAGAAGGGTTGAAATCACCTTCAAGTAAGGCTTGTAATCGCTAATAAAAACAGCCCGGCGGAATCCCGCCGGGCTGTTTTGCATCAACACGTTTGCCGGAGACGACAGCAACATGAAACTGTTCATGGCCCTTACACTAAGTATCACCTTGCTTGCCGCCACCGCTTTTGCAGGTCAGGACCCTTCATCTGCGGTAAATCTGCCGCCGGAAAATCCGGCAGTAGCCGCTAAACTGGCCGCCTTTGCCAGCAGTAAAATGCAGGCAATCTGCGCCAACATAAAACCTTCTCCCGATGCCAAGGAACTGGTGCAGGAAAATGGTGAATATGTGGCCAGATACCTGCTGGTTAACACCGACAACATGACCACAAAGGTCAAACGCTCGGCTTCATCCGGAAAATACGTGGGAATCATCCGCTATCACGAGCTCGTATTTGAAGCCCGCGGCAAAACTCCCTCTGAGGCTCTCGGTGGAAAATTCGACATGGTTAAAATGCGTCGGATAACAGAGATAGTGCGCTACAGCAAAGGCACATGGCTCTAACCCCTCCTGCCGAGAAAAAAGGGACCGGAATTCCGGTCCCTTTTTCAATTGTCTTTCCCGCCTGAAATCATTCATCATATTCAAAGCAGTCTTCAGGGCAAAAGGCGATCAGTTCTGCCACCACAGCGTCAGGTGCCACATCGGAAAGCAGCATGGGACGCTCGTCTCCCTCCACCCATGCCACATGATCCGGTGCAAGCTCAACACAGGCCCTGCACCCGCTGCAACCTGCGGTTATAAGAGAAAAATCTTTATCTGTATCGTGTCGTTCACTGCCCATGGGAACCTCCCTTATGGCCTGTAGAGTGTGCCATACTTATACTCAGATAAGAGCAGCAGCAGAACCTGACAAGAGGTACACCCGTCAGCTCAGGAACAGACTGACTTCATGCCGCAGGCAACGTGCCTCCGTTTCAAGATTTTCCCAGGCTTTCTGCAGCAGGCTTTCTGCAGCGCCCTGCGTCATGGCAGCCTGTTCAAGACTGGCTGCGCAATGCTGCAACCCTGTGGCATAAATTGTTCCGGCAACTCCCTTCAGTGCATGGGCAGAGCGGTACAATTCGGTACGGCTGTCCCGGGAATACATGGTACTCATACGAAGCAGACGCTCGTCGAAGTCACTCATAAATATGGTCAGAATTTTCCTGACCGTATCTTCATTGCCGAATTTATTGCGCAGACGCGGGTAATCGATACAGCTCATAAAAAAGATAACCGTTTTGCTAAAAAACTATCGCACGGCAGAGGCACGGACAGCAATCATGGCGCACCAAGCCCCGTGTCAAAAAAATACACATCCGGACAAGCCATGGGCCGCCGGGCACCCCATGACGGAATCTGAATCAGCTGCGCCGTGTCAGACCGAACTTCTTAAGCTTATATTGCAGTGTCCTGCGGCTTATACCTAGCGCATCGGCTGTTTTTTCGCGATGTCCGTTATGCGCTTCCAGCGCTTTGAGCAATGTTTCGCGCTCGGCATCGTCAAAAGACGGCACAAGAGCTGTGGAAACCATGCGCTGCGGTAAGGGGTCTCTGCGTTCTTCGGCCTGCAGCAACTGGGCGGGCAACGACTCGGGCCCCAGAATATCAGACCTGCTCAGAATAAGAGCACGTTCAAGCACGTTTTCCAGTTCACGCACATTACCCGGCCAGTGGTACGCCATAAGTGCATCCAGAAACTCCGGACTGACGCTGCGTACTTCCTTGCGGTTTTTGCGGCTCAGTTTATCTACAAGCCGGCTTACAAGCAGCGGAATATCATCAATGCGTTCACGCAGCGGCGGGGAAACCACCTCAAGCACGTTCAGGCGGAAAAACAGGTCTTCGCGGAAATCCCCCTGTTCGATAGCTTTACGCAGGTCGCGGTTTGTGGCTGCCACAATGCGCACATCCACATCAACGGGCCGGACGGAACCCAGCGGTTCGATAACCCGTTCCTGCAGCGCACGCAGCAGTTTTGCCTGCAGTTCAACGGGCATTTCACCTATTTCATCCAGAAAGAGAGTGCCACCGCGTGCCAGCTGAAAACGGCCGGGCTTATCCTTTACGGCACCGGTAAAAGCGCCCTTGACATAGCCGAACAATTCGCTTTCCAGCAGGTTGCCCGGCAACGCTGCGCAGTTGACTTTCACCAGTGTTTTTTCGCGGCGCAGGCTTGCATCGTGCAGGGCTTCGGCAATCAGTTCCTTGCCTGTTCCGGATTCACCCATAACAAGCACAGTAGCCTCGCTGGGACCGGCCTGTCTGATAAAATCCAGCACCCGCAGCATGGCGGGGCTTGAACCCACAATTTTCTGAACAGGGTCTCCCTGCCCCAGCTTCTGGCGCAGATTCTGATTTTCTGCCAGCAGCAACGAATACTCCCATGCCTTTTCGAGCACTGCTGCCAGCTCGTCATTGTCCGCGGGCTTGCTCAGGTAGTCAAAAGCTCCTTTTTTCATTGCTTCAACAGCAGACCCGACAGTGCCGTATGCTGTAAGCATCACCACCGGCAATTGCGGATTGATATCCAGAATACGGGCCAGCGTCTCTTTGCCGTCCATACCCGGCATGCGCATATCCAGCAGAACCACATGCACAGAATCGGTTCCGAGAAAAGATAGCCCGTCTTCTCCGCTTGCGGCTTCAAAAACCTGCCATCCGTTGTCTTCCATAACCGCACGGACCATCAGGCGGTGGCCGGGCTCGTCGTCAATAACCAGCAATCGCTTGATCATGAATCCCTCTCAGCGTCAGCTTCATTGGTATCGTCAGCAACGTCATCGTCATGGTCGGGAAAAAACAACCCCACAGTGGTTCCGTGACCCGGAGCAGTATCGATTATCGCCTTGCCGCCATGGTCGCGCATGGTCTTGTGCACAAGGGCAAGCCCGAGCCCTGTTCCTTTTTTCTTGGTGGTGTAAAAAGGCTCAAACGCCTGTTCAGCCTGTTCTTTAGTCATTCCGTTGGCCGTGTCGCGCACAAAAAGCCAGACACCGTCTTTTGCCAGCCCCGATGCCACATCCACCTGTCGGGCACCACCGTCAGTTTCCTTCAGCGCGTCCAGGCTGTTCAGTACCAGATTGAGTACCGCCTGCTTCAGGGTATCCTCATCTGCCCAGACCTCTTCAGGCCCCAGACTGACAACCATATTGACCTTGCGTTCGTCCAGATCAAAGCGGACCAGATCTTCCACCTCGGAAACAAGTGCACGCAGCCGGACAAGCCGCGGGGTAACGCGTCGCGGACGCGCAAGATACAGAAGATCGGTGATGACCCTGTTCAGACGGTCAGCCTCGCGCACCATGGTCTGCGCGTAAACTTCTTCCGGATGTCTGTCCTTGAATTTTTTGGCAAAATACTGGGCAAACCCGCGCAGCGCGCTCAGCGGGTTGCGTATTTCATGTGCCACACCGGCAGCCAGCGTTCCCACTGCAGCCAGTTTTTCAGCATCGCTCAGGCTTTTTTCCAATGTACGTATCTGGGTTCTGTCACGGATAATCACAAGGCGCGAAGCATCGTCTGTTTCGCTGCTGCCGGGCATCCGTACACTCAGAATTTCAAGATGCGCTCCGCGGACACTGTCCTGACGCCACCCTGCCGTTTCCGTTTCCGGAGCCGCAAGGCAGCGCAGAATATCGTCGGGCAGATCATCCAGCAGTTTGCCTGCCAGTCCCTCTCCGCGCGCCTGCAATATGCCGTTTGCCGCCGGATTAGCCGCCAGAATGGTGCCGTTTTCACCAATGGTGACAAGCCCGTCGGGCAGATTATCCAGCAGCTTTACCTGAAAACGCTCGAGCTGACGTGCTTTGCCTGCCATTTCTCTGCGTTTGATAAGCCCCATGGCCAAAGCCCATATCAGTACAGCGGCTCCCAGAATATAGGCAGCCTGAAAAAGAGCATTCTGCCGGAATTTCCGGTAGATGGCCTGATGCTTGGCCATATCCAGCCCCACCACGAGAAACGCGGGTAGAGGCTCGCCGGTTTCCGCCCGCGCAATACTCATGCTGCCGGTGTTACCGGGAATAATCCTTTTGCCGTATACATAAGCGCTGGCCAGCCCGAAGCCGACTCTGCCATGCCACTCGCCGGTCTGTGCCAGAGTGCGCAACGCATCAGGAGGAAAAAGGATGGTTCCGGACTCTCCGCTGCTGCGCGATGTGAGCACGCGCCCGCCGTGCTTGTCGATAAGCCCGACAAACAGCACTTCTCCGCTCTGTTCCAGTTCACGGAAAAATTCTGCTGCTCCTGCGCCGAATGTTGCCCCGCCCTGCGCATCGGTCGTCATATTGCGCCGTAACGAACTGTCCACAGCCTGAAGCACAGAGCGCGAGGCAAGAATGAGGTGCTGGGTTCCTGCCTCTTCCTGCTGCGAAAGCACCTGCCCGGTGGAAACAATAAGACTCAGTCCCACCGTTACCAAAGTAAGAACAGCGATGATGAGCGTGCTTCGTTCACGTTTATAATCAGCTACTTCCATTATGCCTTCCTGCAATACGTGTCGAAGCACAGCACATGAAAAACACGTGCCAAAACACCGCACATCATAATATACTGTTATTAAAAATTAAAAATGGCTCTCTGCACAGATGCACAAAACGTATGCGCAATATCTTGCACAAATCTATGCACAACAAACCTGGGTGTGCAAACATATTTTGCACACCTGAATGCATCACCGGTCAGGTGCAGCTTTTTCCAGTAGTTTATCTGCGGCTTTCAGCGGTACGGAAATAACCCCGCGTATGATGTTGAAAACACCTCCGCCAATGTTACCGATGGTCCGCGGCAGAATTTCAAGATGCTTCACGCGCACATTGGGGTCATACATGGAGCCGGTTAACTTTACGGGAAAGCTTGGAATTCCGGCAAATGACACCACTGCGGTATAGTTAATCCTCTCACGGGGGAGATTGACCTCTCCTTTACCTGTCATGGAAATCAGCTGGCCGGAAAGTGAGAAGTCATCATTGCGGAGCACTCCGTCGTCCAGCAGGCCTGTAGCAGATGCCCGAGAAAAGGAATACTGCGCAGGGGCAGCTCCCCCGTCTTCCTGCCGGCGCAGCCGGTATGCCCCGTCGCGGACAACAAATCCCCATTTTCCGTCGAGAGACGCCGGAATATCAGCGGAAGAGTCAATCATCCCTTCGGCATCAAAGGAAATATCCGCCACTCCGGTAACAAAAGAATCACCGGCAAAACGGGTAGTCAGTTTTCCGAAGTCTACTTTTTCGAACGAAAACGCAATCTTGGACTGCAGCGCACCGTTATCTTTTATATCCCCGCGGAACATTCCGCTAACCGTACCGTCGTACAGTGTGGCCCGCAGAGGCTCCATGGCTACCCTGCCGCCTCCGGCGCTCAGCCCTGCCTGCACATCGGAGTACGTCATATTCCGGTATACAAGGTGGTCCAGTGCGACACTGCCCTGCAGCGTCACATCGCGCAGGAATGAAAAATCCAGCGGCTCATCCTTTTCCTCTCCGCCTTTATCCGGCAGATATCTGTCCAGATCAAAGCTGTCCGCCCGCACATCCACTTTGAAAACGTCTCTGCCAGCAGACACTGCCAGCGCACCGGAAAACACTGTCCGGTCGAGCACCCCCTTGTCCAAACGCAACTCGAGCTGTTCGGGGCGATACACGAAACTGCCGCCAACCGCGGCTCTGCTGAACACCCGCGGATCCGAAGGACGATAGGCATCCGGCCCCCACAGTGCGGCAACAAGGCGTGAAGGCGAAAGTCCATCTGCAGAAAACACCCCGGTCCACGGGCTGCTGCCATAGATATCGTCACATGCAACGTCAAAAAACAGTTTCTCACCCCACACTTCCGCGCGTCCCTTGCGGAATGTCAGGGTACCGGTTTCAAAATCAGCGCCAAGCGTGCCGGACACAAACATTTCAAGGGGGCTGTCACCGCGGGGCAGACGGACCGTGTCTTTTTGCCGGACAGATACGCGGGCTCCGGCAATCTGGCGCGGAAGCAATGTCTCCGGTTCCAGCAGCACGGGGCCGTCAAGCTCGAAAGCGGACGAAACGCCGGCACTTGCAACTCTGGTACCTTTCAGCCGCCATGCATAAGGCATAAGCCCCCGCTGTGCATCAGGGTCCGCGCTTTTACCTTGCATATTCAAGGTAAAATCAACCGACCGGAAGGCGGAAGGTTCCATTGCAAAACGGCCATCGGCCTCGCGCCGGGTGCGTACGGCAAAAAAGCCACTGGCAAGCGACACATCCAGCCTGCCGGACAGATCGGCCAGAAGCCCCTGAATGGTCGAGGCGTCCGCCGTCACATCCGCTTTGGCCGCAAGCACTCCCCCTGCGGCAGGAAAACCCGCCAGCAGTCTGGCCGGTGTGGCGATATCCACGCCGTTCACATCCAGCTTCAACCCGAAATCATCCCGGATATCAAGCACGGCATGCACTCTGCCATTGTAGAAAGAGTTCACGGTGTAAGAGGTGTAGGTGCCTTTTTCAGACGGCCAGCAGCGGAAAGAAAGTCCCTGCCCGCTGAAATTCCACACGCTGAAGCTTTCCGCGGCAATACGGATATCGTAGCCCACAGATACCCCGCCGGCATCATCAGGTCCGAAGACCAGCACCGGCGGCAGACTGACATCCGCCACCGGCAGCGTGGCGGGCGGGACCGGCGCAAGCTCGGGAAAAACAGCATTCACATCCAGATGTTCGGCTGCCACATCTATATAAATGACCGGAGCGGAAAAGTCGGAGACGGCCCCTTTGCCGCGCAGGGCCATGCCCAGCACCTCGGCCCGCAGGTCGGAAACTTCCAGCCCCTCACGGTCGAGGCTGAACAGCAGCGAGCCTTTCAGGTCATCAAGCGCATGCTGCAGACTGTCCGGCAACTGCTGCCCGAACTCGAACCAGAACGGCAGGCTCAGATGCTCCACATCGGCTCGGCCGGACACCACGGGCGTTCCGGACAGTGCACCGGCAACGGATATGTCGCCGCTTACCACGGCGGCATCCAGTGCCGCTCTGGTTACAGAAACCGCAAACTCGCCGCTGGCATTGTCGTAGCTCACAGCCGCATCCAGCGCAGTATCAAGCCGCCTGCCCATGATGGTGACAACCCCTCTGGCAGCAACATCAGAAACAAATCCCGCAGGGGAGCCTCCGGAATCGAGCCCCAGTTCTCCCTTAAGGGCAATATGCTGCACGGCTGCAGCCTCCGTGAGCTCTACATCCGCCTCCAGAGTAAAAAACCGCCTGTCACCTCCGTCGAAAGCTGCGTCAAGGTTTGCGGCAGCCAGCGATACACCGCGCAGCCCGTCTGTAAAAAACAACTGCCCCTGTGCAATGTACACCCCGTCATACCGGGCATTTTCGAGCCGCAGAGGTATGGAGCCCCAGCCACCTGAAGAAACCTGCCGCTGCCTGCCCGCGCCCATGAAGGCGGAGATGACCTGCCAGTTTGAACGTCCGTCTGCCTGACGCACCAGCCGGATGACAGGACGGTCTATGGCGGCCTGCCCCAGCTCTATGACGCCTTCGCCTATGCGCGAAAGAGAAAAATCCAGACGTACGGTTGCCGCGGTGAGCAACGGGGCATCACCGGAAAAGCCCTGAGGCTGCTCCAGCACCACATCGTGTACCGATATCCCCGGACGCGGAAAGACACCCACATCAACCGCACCGTTAATGCGGCAGACAACGCCCAGCTCACGCGAAACCATATCTTCCAGAGCTCTGCCCAGCGCTTCGCTGTCCACCAAAACACTGAGACCGGCAATGCAGAGGACCAACACCGCAGCCAGTCCCCCCGCTATATAATATAAAGTACGCAACACGTTGAAAGCTCCGTCGGAAAACCCTGTATTCGTCAAAGCAAAAAGATAAGACATGCCAGAACAAAATGCCAACTCTTTCAAATTGACACCGCAGGCGGAATAAGGTCCCATCCTGCTTTCCGGTATCATCGCCAAGGCATTCAGTACCACTACCTACAAGGAGAAAGCCATGCGCATCACTGTGCTTGACGGATACACCCTGAACCCGGGGGACCTTTCCTGGGCAGAAATCGAAAAACTGGGAGAAGTTACTGTTCATGACAGAACGCATGGACAGGATATTGTGAAACGGGGCGGGCAGGCGCAGATACTTTTGACCAACAAAGTCCGTCTGACCGCCGAAACGCTGGCGATGCTGCCGCAGCTCCGGTTCATATCGGTTCTTGCCACCGGATATGACGTGGTGGACATAGCCGCAGCCGCAGCCAGAGGCATACCGGTATCAAATGCGCCGGGATACGGGGTGGAAGCCGTCGCCCAGCATACCATGGCACTGTTGCTTGAATTAAGCAGAAAAACAGCGCGCCACGATACGCTTGTCAAACAGGGAGCATGGTCTCAGGCCCCTGACTGGTGCTTCTGGGAAGGAACGCAGCAGCAGCTTACCGGAAAAACCATGGGGATTGTCGGGTTCGGCAATTCAGGACGTAGGGTTGCGGTACTGGCCGACGCTTTCGGCATGGATGTCATAGCCTATGCTCCGCGCCCCAAGGAAGCTCCGGCACTCAGAAATTTCAGATTTGCCCCGCTGGAAGAACTGACGGCACAGGCGGACGTCATCAGCCTGCACTGCCCGCTCACCGCCGACAACCGTCATCTGATAAACGCGCAGCGCATAGCGTCGATGAAAGACGGCGCGCTGCTGCTGAACACGGCACGGGGACCGCTGGTGGACGAAACGGCTCTGGCACAGGCACTGGTGTCGGGCAAACTGGGCGGAGCCGGTCTGGATGTGCTGGAGACGGAACCTCCGCTTCCGGACAATCCGCTTTTCCGTGCCCCCAATTGCCTTATCACCCCTCATATTGCATGGGCTACACAGACTGCCCGGCAGTCACTGATGAGCATAACAGCCCGCAACATCGAGATGTTCAAACACGGCACACCGCAAAATGTGGTCAACGCGCACATGCTGTGACCAGAAAGAAAGGCGGGGTGCCGCAGCACCCCGCCTTCTAGTGTCGTTACGGTTTGAAAGGGCTAAATTTTGCCCATAGGGTCTTCGCGCAGCATTTTCACCGCGCAGAACTTACCGCACATGGCGCACTCTTCCTCGTCTTTATGCTCGCCACGACGCTCATCGATTTTCGGCGCATCCAGAGCGTATTTTTTCATGGCATCCCAGTCGAGGTCCTTACGCGCGCGGGAAATACCCTCTTCGCGTTCCAGCGCAGCAGCCCTGCCAAGAGCAACTTCACCAGCCTGTGCGGCGATGCGTGAAGCCACAACGCCCGCATGGACATCATCCATGGTGGGCAAAGTCAGATGCTCGGCGGGAGTAAGATAGCAGAGGAAGTCAACGCCTGCCTCCACAGCAATGGCTCCGCCGATGGCACCTGCAATATGGTCGTAGCCGGGGCAGGAATCAATGGTCAGCGGCCCCAACACATACAACGGGGCATTGTTAGTCATCCGCTTGATAGTCTGAATCTGGCTGCGTACCTGATTGAACGGCACATGGCCGGGACCTTCAATCATGCACTGCGCACCGGCGGCAAGAGCTCTTTTGGACAGCTGCCCCAGCACCATGACTTCCTCGTACTGGGCCGCGTCCCCCGCATCATGACCGGCGCCGGGGCGCAGACCGTCACCCAGAGAAAACGTCACGTTATGTCTGCGGCAGATGTCGATCAGACGGTCAAATCCGGTAAGCAGAGGGTTTTCTTTGTTGTTACGCAGCATCCAGCGCGCAAGAATGGAACCGCCCCGCGAAACTATACCCAGCAGACGGCTGCCATCGGTAGCCAGTTCGGCTCCGCGACGGGTAAGCCCGCAGTGCACTGTAATAAAATCGACACCCTGCCCGGCCTGCTTTTCGATTTCTTCGAAAAGCTCTTCAGGATCCATTTCAGCAGGATCGCGATCTGCATCAAGATACCGCTGAGCCACGGAATACATAGGTACCGTGCCCAGAGGCAATCTGGTCTGCGAAAGCATTTCGCGTCTGATGGCGTCCAGATCTCCCGCAATGGAAAGATCCATGACGGTATCCGCGCCGGCCTGTTCGGCCACCTGCAGCTTGCGCATTTCGCAGGCCACACTGTTTTTCAGAGGAGACGTGCCGATGTTGGCGTTCACCTTTACACCGGCAGGCTGGCCGACCAGCGTAGGCAGTACATTGCCGTGTGAAGGGTTACCGAGCAGCACCATAGTGCCGTTTTCTATACCGGCACGGATTGTCTCTGCGGAAATATGTTCTTTTTCCGCGAGCATGGAAATGTGCTGGTCGAGAAGGCTCCGGAGAGCGGTGTTTGCTTCAAGAATGGACATAAAATTATCTCCCAGGCTTGGTAAGCACTGCGGGAGGGGCCAGGGAACACACACAACGTCCGGAACATAGCTTTGCACCGCCGCGTTGGCAACAGAAAAACAGCATGCGGCAGTACGCACAGGTATTGCGCGCGCCGTCAGTAATGGCTAAACAAAGGGCATGTTGACCATCTTCTGGCTGGGAAGCCCTTTTTTTGCGCCATCACTCGGCGCACTGGGATGCAATGTTATCCGGCATGACTTCAAAGGGCCGGAAACTTTCGGCTGGAACGATATTGTGCGGCTTGCGGGCTGTGTGCCCGACATGGTTGTTGTGGCAGACAAAAGCAGGCCCCCCTTTGTCAGAGGCATTGAGACATTTCCCTGCCTGACTGCTTTTTTATGTATCGATTCGCACATTCACAGCTGGTACCCGCGTTATGCACAGGCATTTGATATCTGCATGGTAAGCCTGCGAGACCACCTGCCATGGTTCCGCAACATGCGGCTGGCCGATGATTCTGTGTGGTGGATGCCCGCATTTGCCAAAGACCAAGACCTGCCCCGCACCATGACCGCGGCGTGGGATCTTTTGTTTGTGGGCACCGTGAACGCCCAGACAACTCCGCGGCGTAAAATTTTTCTGGAAAAACTGCGTGAAGAAATACCCGGCAGGCTGCATGTAACCACGGGCAGTTATCGGGACCTGTACCCGCAGGGCAAAGTAATACTGAACTACTGCGAGCACGGAGATCTGAACTTTCGGGTATTCGAAGCGCTGGGTTGCGGCTGCTGCCTGCTTACTCCGGCAGTGGAAAACGGACAGCAGGAACTTTTTCGCGACGGAGTGCACCTGCGGACCTATCCGCCCGACGATGCACACGCGGCCGCCCGGGCAGCACTTGATCTGCTGGCTGCAGATCCGCTGCGCAGAACACTTGCAGAAAACGGTCTGGCCGCAATTGATGCAGGACACCGGTCACGCCACAGAGCACAGAATTTTCTGGAAAAAATTGACAAGATGGATGTGCAGAAAACCATAGACCGGAGGCTGCAGCAGGCTCCGGCAATTCATGACCGTTACCTGCGCCTGCTGTACCTGCTGCACGCCGAAACGTCTTCAGGCCCGTATCTGCGGGAAACATATCTGAAAGAAGCCTGCCGCTACCCCCGCGGAACGTAACCGCAAGCCGGAAGTCCGGCCTGCTCTGTCAGTATTTTTCCGCTCCGGAGCTGCCGTCCGACAGTCTGCCGAACGCTTCTTTCATACTCTGCAGCTTTTCCCGGCTCAGCATATCCAGAACAATAAGCAGCTCTTCAGCACTCATGGGGCTGCCGGTCTGCACTTTGTACCGTTCTACCTTTTTCAGCTGATCCGATGTAATTCCCCCGCGGTGTACCAGATAGTCAAGAAAACGCATTCCGGCTTTTTGTTCTTCAGGAGCGTCAAGATGCTCCGTGGCCTGCAGCGCCGCCATTTTTATCTGGCTGTCCAGCGCGTCCAGCGAGTCATTAAGACGCCCTTCCTCGTCTGACAGGCGGGAAAGCTGCAGATTCAGCTGGGCGTTCTGACGTTCCAGCTTGTTGATGATCTGCTGAAAAGACTGCGTCCGCCGCCGGAAAAGCATAAAAATGACTGCCACTGCGGAAAGAGAAGCCAGCAGCACAAATAAAGGATCCATCCGCCGCTCCGGGCTAATCGTGCAGAATGAATTCGGTTATGTTATCGTCATGTTCCCCGCGTTCGGGCTGGGCAGCGGGTCTTGCCGCATCCAGACTGGTGCCGTTTCTGCGTGGTGCACGGGTATCCGCCTGTGTTACCCCGGTCTGTCTGCGCATGACGGTTGTCAGCACGTCCAGCCTGTCCTCGATGGCACGCAGCTGCTCCAGCATGGCGGAACGCTCGGAACGCAGGCTGCGGGACAGGTCGTCAATACCGCGCAGCATAAAGAAAAACATTACCATAAGGCCTATGAAGCACAGCAGCATGAACACCATGAACGGTGTGAGCAGTTCTTCGAACATGAGAAAATATGACTCCCTGATTGCGGAAGCGTATAGAAGGCAGTGCGCAGTACAGAACAATTTCCCTTGCCCGCTGCTTTCGCATTCCGTATGAATTCCCGTTTAGCACAAAAGGCGCTGCCGCCACAATAGCCGCTCCGGAGGATATGCCATGGCATCATCACGCATACAGCCCAGACTCCTTGTCGCCGACAAGGATGGAAATATATACGATCACCCTGACCTGCTCATGGTATGCCGCAGAGGGCACGAGTTTGCCCAGCCGCGCCCCGACGAGCTTATGCCGCTGCCGGAAGAAAGCGACCTGTTTCTGCTGCCCGGCCGCCAGGCAGTGGGCCTTTCTGAAGAAACAGGTGAAATAGAGGTACTGGAAGAGCTGGCTGTGGCGGCCTTTGCCGCGCCAGCCCACACCCTGACCGCACATGCGGCCTATATCTCCTCGCCAGACGCCCCTACACTGCCGCTGTTTGCCTACGGCGCAGTAGGATACGCCAACGGCAGGTTCTACATCTGTGCCAAAAGGGTTGATCAGGACGAGAGACAGGTTTTCAGCAGTATTTCAAAAAAACGCATCAAGCAGAACGCGCATGCGCTTATGAAAGCCTATCCTGAAAACAGACTTATGCAGCACCTGATGAGTAACTGCGCGCTGACATACTGCTGCCCGGCAGCGCGTAACCTTGCTCTGGGCAGGTACGAGGCTCCCCTGCCCACATCGCGCAGCTGCAATGCCCGCTGTGTCGGATGTATTTCCCAGCAGGAAGACGGCTCCAGAATCTGCAGCACCCCGCAGAACAGGCTCAGCTTTACCCCCACGCCGGAAGAAATTGCAGAAGTAATGCTGCACCATGGCAAAGCTGAAACCGAAAAACCCGTATTTTCATTCGGGCAGGGCTGCGAAGGCGAACCGCTCACCGAGGCGGACATCATCGCTCAGGCCGTACACCTTTTCCGCAGCAAGGGCGGAACCGGCACCGTGAACGTTAACACCAACGCCTCTCTGCCGCAGGCTGTCATCAAACTTGTCGAAGCCGGCATCAGCTCCATACGGGTCAGTCTGAACAGCGCCAGAGAAGAAGTATATAACCGCTATTACCGCCCCCGCGGGTACACCTTTGCCGATGTGCGCAGTTCCATTGCCGAAGCGCATAAACGGGGAGTCTTTGTTTCGCTGAACCTGCTCTACTTCCCCGGAATTTCCGATTGCGAGCTTGAGCTGCAGGCTCTGGACGAACTGATCGGCACGGAAAAGGTTGACTTCGTGCAACTGCGCAACCTGAATATTGATCCCGAAATGTATCTCGAGCTACTGGCCGGCATTGAGTTCGGCCCCAGCGCGGGGTTCATCAACTTCCGGCGCAGGCTGCGCAAATCCAATCCGTGGCTCCAGTTCGGCTACTTCAACCCCTATCTGCCACAAAATCCGGCTTAGATGGGCAGGACAAAACTTCCCTTTGTGGCGCCGCCTGACGACAACACGCAAAAAAAAGCCGGAGCACACGCTCCGGCTTTTAGCACCATAAAGTATCCGGCCCGATCAGCCGAAATCCACATATACCTGTTCTTCGCTTTCTTCGCGGCGTCTTTCTACAGTGCCGATGGCCCATGCGGGCTGATCAAGCGCAGCAAGCCTGCCCAGCACATCGTCTGCTTCTTCCTGCCCCACAATCACCACATAGCCGATACCACAGTTGAATATCTGCAGCATCTCAGGCCAGCTAAGCTCACCCAGATCACGCAGCCAGTGGAAAACAGGCAGAATATCCCACGCGCCAAAGGCTATGCGGGCATCTACAGAAGCAGGCAGCACACGGGGAATGTTGTCGTAAAAACCACCGCCCGTCACATGCACCATCCCTTTTATCTGAAAATCCCGCATCAGGTTACGGATGGTTTCCACATAAATTCTGGTGGGAGTCATCAGTACGTCACGCACGAGGGCGTCGGTGCCGGGCATAATATCATCGGCACCCAGCCCGCTCTTTTCAAAGAGCTTCCGGACAAGGGTGTATCCGTTTGAATGGACACCGCTTGCTCCCAGACCGATAATCACATCACCCACGCGGATATCCGAACCGTCCACGATACGGGCATTGTCGGCAATGCCTACGCAGAATCCGGCCAGATCATATTCTCCCGGGGCATACATGTCGGGCATCTCGGCAGTTTCTCCGCCCAGCAGGGCACACTGTGCCTGGCGGCAGCCTTCTGCCACGCCGGAGACAACCTGTGCGGCAGCTTCCACGTCCAGCTTGCCGGTTGCAAAATAATCCAGAAAGAAAAGGGGCTTTGCACCCTGAACCAGCACATCGTTGACACTCATTGCCACAAGATCGATACCCACGGTATCATGCTTGTCAAACATGAATGCAAGCTTAAGCTTAGTACCCACGCCGTCGGTGGACGAAACGAGTACAGGGTCTTCCATGCCTCCCAGATCAGGTTTGAAAAGGCCGCCGAAACCTCCGATGTCGGAGATCACACCCTTGGTGTGGGTGCTTGCGACCATGGACTTGATTCGCGAGACAAGAGCGTTGCCGGCATTGATATCAACCCCCGCCTCGGTGTACGCTTTTGCACGATCCTCAGGCATGTAATCTGCTCCTTACAGGTTGCGTCAAAATTCGGAAGGCATTCATAGGCTTTTAGGGTCTCAAGCGCAAGGGGTAGCCTATGCGGACAGTCATTTTTTCATGCAGCGCTCTTACCATCGCATGCGCTGCTATTTCACTTTATGTGACAATCGCTGCCGGTTCGCACTGTTATGCGGCATTTACCGGCAGGCAGGCCGAAAACAGCACAACCATGGGAACATCTGTCAACGCGACACAAATCCGGCGTAACGATCAGGGAGACCTGATCATCAAAACGACTCCGCGCCCTGCACGGCCTGCGGCCAACTCGACAGTACCTGTTCTTATTATCACGCCGGAGATTACTCTTCCGGTGAACAAGCCATAAGCAGACTTTATCGCCATGCACAAGGCCATTCTGTGGAGACCCGGAAAAAACAACGCGGTGCAATGCACATTGTGCTGTCACTACTGCCTTATTCCCGCAGGAGGCAAAGGTGCCTGCGGAGTACGCCTCAATGACAGAGGCGTGCTGTATACTCTGGTGGCTGACAATGCAGCCGCCCTGAATCTTGATCCGGTGGAAAAAAAAACGCTGTTCCACTTTCTTCCGGGTACGCAGACGCTGTCGCTGGGTACGGAGGGGTGCAACATGGGGTGCGTATTCTGCCAGAATCACCACCTGTCGCAACCGGTCAGGACAGGGAAAAAGCCTGCCGGCACACCGGTTTCTCCTGACTCACTGGTCAAGTTCGCCCTGCATTCCGGCGCGCAGAGTATCTCTTATACATACACCGAACCCACGGTGTTTTCAGAGCTGGTCATATCAACTTCGGCCGCTGCAGCTGAGCATGGGCTAAAAAACATTCTGGTTTCAAACGGCTATCAGAGCCCTGAAGCACTTTCCCGACTTGACGCGACGATACATGCAGCCAACTTTGACCTGAAATCTTTTTCTGACAACTTTTACCGCGCCCACTGCGGGGCCCGCCTGAAGCCCGTGCTCCGCACATTACGTGCCGCAAAAAAATATGGCTGGTGGGTTGAAATAACAACACTGGTCATTGACGGAATGAACGACAGCATGGAGGAACTGCAGGCCATCGCAACATTCATTGCCGCAGAACTGGGACAGGATGTACCGTGGCATGTTTCCCGTTTTCACCCGGCCTACCGTATGACCGGCACAGCCCCCACAGTACCGGCTGCCATTGAACGCGCTCTCGAAAGCGGTTACAAGGCGGGGCTGCGCTTTGTCTATGCTGGCAACATGCCCGGGCATGCAGCAGAAAATACCTACTGCCCCGTCTGCGGCCAGCTGCTTATCAGCCGGGTCGGCTTTACGGCACATTTCAACACCGCCGGTCGTTGTGCACGGTGTAACACCACTTTGCCCGGCATATGGACACGGGAGCAATTCTGATGCTGCTTATTCATACAGGAAATGGAAAAGGGAAAACAACCGCCAGCATAGGCATCGCCATACGGGCGCTCGGTCAGCAGATGCGTGTGGGTTTCGGCCAGTTCATGAAGCGCGATGGTCAGGCCGGCGAACAGAACATGCTGAAGCAGCTGCTCAACGACAATTTTCATGCCGAAGGTCTGGGCTTTTTCACCCGCGAAGAAGACAGAAAAATACATGCAGCGGCTGCGGAAAAACTGGTATCATGGGCTTCGGCGAAACTTGAAAATCTTGACCTGCTGGTTCTGGATGAAGCTCTTTACGCTCTTGGCTGCGGACTTGTTTCACAGGCACAGCTGCAGGGCCTGATTGACAAGGCGGGCGCATGCGGTACGCATCTGGTGCTCTCCGGCCGGGGGCTGCCCGGCTGGCTGGAAAAACAGGCCGACACAGTAACTGAAATGACAGAAGTAAAACACGCGTACAAAAGCGGTGTTCCGGCTACCAGAGGCATTGAGTTCTGACAACCGCAAGGAGTTTTTTGCATGACTGATATGCTGCCGGTTCTGGATACCGAATCCACCTTGCAGCGGCTGGGAGGCGATGCAAGCCTGCTGCAGATTCTTTATGCGGCCTATCTGGAAGATACGCCTCAGAAACTCTTGGCCCTTGCTGCTGCAGTCAGCACAGGTAATTTTAAAGAAGCAGGACATGTCGCGCATACATTAAAAGGCAGCTCCGCTACGGTCGGAGCCGCCGCAATGAGTGATAAGGCCCGAGAAATGGAACTTGCCTGTCAGCAAGGCAACCTGCGGGAAGCCGAATCTGCAAGACACGCTCTGGAACAACTTTTCTCTGCTGTGCGCAAAGCCATACTTGAAACCCCGGCCTGACCATTTTTCCCTTGCATGTCCTCTCTGTTTAGACTATCAGTCCTCTTCGATCATTACGGGGCGTAGCGCAGCTTGGTAGCGCACCTGCCTTGGGAGCAGGGGGTCGCACGTTCAAATCGTGTCGCCCCGACCACTAAAATCAGCAGTCGACCTTGTTTCAGGGGTGGCTGCTTTTTTTTATCAAGTCACCACAAAAAAGTTCACCTAGCAGCCTGCTAAAGACAACACATTTCCAAAGGCATCCCCACCGATAGCCATTTGTAATCTAGATTTTTTTATTAAAGTTTGATTTATTGAGCCTAGCTGTATTCAAAAACAATTTACATGACTACAACCGAACTAGCGCCTCAAATTATTCGAGATTTAGGGGAAAAAATGGCCTATCCAGCCCACGATAACGAGGTACGTTTTCTATATAAAAACCGCCTCGTGTACTGCAAAACAAAAGCTGATAAATTTTTCTGGGATGAACACTGGTCAGAACTTGACCTTAGCCGGATGTTGATTTCACCTCGTTCTAATATGGTTGAAGGGGTAACAGAGCAATATCTGCCCAAAGGCTCTACAGTAATCGAAGGCGGCTGTGGTCCTGTCAACGGCAGTTGAAAACTGACCCACTTTTCGTTTCGGTCGGCAACTGAATTTTGACCCACCTGCCTCAGTTGTTTTTTCCGAACACGCCGGATTTGATTTTGTCTTTCAGCCGGTAGCTGTCTC
>Ga0334898_1000808_pt1 | contig 42543 bp, 30 predicted proteins | sample GraSluR3_MG_10_FD_207228 | JGI IMG/M metagenome (GOLD analysis project Ga0334898, IMG submission 207228) | Sludge microbial communities from methane-producing bioreactor in Wageningen University, Netherlands - Granular Sludge_3_08-R3 | ecosystem: Engineered > Bioreactor > Anaerobic >... | reverse complement strand
CGTTGAGCTGTCTTCTGATCCGGTTGTAGTCGGCCTGGCGGGCGATGAGTTGTTGGATCTCCTGGGCGCTGGCCTGAATGATGCTGTCTTTTTCCACCAGCACGCTGTCGTATTCCAGCTTAACCAGGTTGTATTCAGCGAGCACGGAATCCAGCTCCAGCTGCAGCTCCTGGTTCATCTCCTCGGCAAAAACCCTCAGTTCCCTGGTCTCCTTAAGCGACATGCGGCTGATGACCAGAAATACGGCCAGTATGGCGATCACTGCCACCAGCGCAAGTATGGTTGCCCTGTAAATTTTTTCGTTCCGGTTGTCTGAACCGGTTATCCCTGCCTGTTTGGTTTCCATAGGTTTTTTGCGTGTATAAGGTTGTACGTAGGTTCCGTTCGCCGGTTTCATGCCGGATCGGGTTTGTGGGCCGGCAAGATTCCATTACATTGGGTGCCGTCAGCCCCGCCATGGGGAAACCCCATGCTTGCGGCTTCTTTCGGGCAAATTTAATGCATTTTTTCTTCCCAAACTATTGGTTTTCCATGAACCTGAAACACCTGGGCAAAGATTTTTTCTCCCTGTTTTTTCCCCCGCTGTGCCTTTCGTGCAGCAAGGTTCTTGTGCGAGGGGAATCATACATATGCAGCGGCTGCCAACTCCGCCTGCCCCGCACCGGGTTTCACATGCTCCGGGAGAACCCCCTCAGCCAGGTATTCTGGGGGCGAATTCCCGTGGAAGCAGCCACCGCCCTGTTCTATTATCAGAAGGGCGGAATGGTCCAGCAGCTTGTCGCACAGATCAAATACCGGGGGCAGTATGCCCTGGGCGTCTACCTGGGCCGGCTCATGGGAAGGGAGCTGCTTCGCTCGCCCCATTTCACGGACATCGGGATGGTGGTGCCGGTCCCACTGCATCCGGACAGGCTCAAAAAGCGTGGCTTCAACCAAAGCGAGGCCTTCGGGCTCGGCATTTCCCAAATCCTGGACATTCCCCTTAAAAGTGACGCCCTGCATCGGGTGCAGCGAACCCAGACCCAAACCAGGAAAGGGCGTTTTCACCGGTGGAAAAACGTTTCCGGGGTGTTCCGGCCTTCCCCCGGATTCAAAGGCCAAAACGTCCTGCTGGTGGATGATGTGCTGACCACAGGATCCACCCTGGAGGCCTGCGCCCAGGCCATCCTTCAGGGAAAGGGAAGCAGGGTCTGGATCGCGACCATCGGTTTCACCGCCTAGAGCCGCCCGGCCAGCACAGCCGACCGGCGAAAATGCCGCACATTGCCGTTCAGGTCGAACACCTCCACATGGATGAGGTAGATCCCGACGGGGGCTTTGAGGCCGTCATCCCCCACCCCGTCCCAGGCAATCACCCCCGAGGTGGCCAGCAGTTCCCCGGCGCGCAGCCGGCGGATGCGCCTGCCCCGGCTGTCGAATACCGTCACGTTGGCCACAAAGCCGGGGGCGTCGAAAGCATAGGCGATCTGCAGCAGGTCATCCTGACCATCCCCGTCGGGTGAAAAGAGCTCCGGTTCGACCACCACTTCCCCGTTTCCCGCGGCAATATCCGCCGAATACTGGGAATTGAGGTAGCCTGGCGTTCCGAAACCGGCCGATTGCGCAGCGGAATGCCAGTTGGAACGGTCCTGGGTCGGCAGGTTGGGATTCACCCGTTCCAGGGCCACCCCCTTGTAGGTGGTCAGCAGGGCGATGTGCATGTCTTCCTCGTAAACAAAACGGTCGATGACCTCCAGGCTTTTGGTGACCAGGACCAGGATGCCGTTGGCATTGGTCATCCGCGGCATGCCTCCCATCCGGATGAATGCTCCGGGGTTGGGGGTCATGTAGGTGCTGCTGACCTGCTCGGGACTTTGCGTCAGCACGGCATAATCCCCGGGAAAGAACAGAAAGGACTCCTCCAGGATGGGCTGGATGGTGGTCAGGATCCCCTCAAGGGTATCCATGGAGGCAAGCAGGCAGTCCTTCAGATCGACCACCTTACTGGAGCGGTTGTAGACTTCAATATACCTGGATCCCCCATCGGGCGGGTTGAAAAGCACTTCATTGATGACCAGGTCGAACGGCCCGGGCTGTTCGGGCAAGGCGATCCTGGTGGTCCTCTTATCGATCAGGTTGCCCGCGCAGTCGGCTATGGAGGCGTCCAGGCTAAGCTGGTACACCATCCCCGGCTGAACCGGCTGTGCAAAACGCAGGAGGACCCGGGAGAAGTCAGGGAGCAGGGGTTCGGCCGAGACGGGCTGACCCACCCCCTGGTCCACCGTATAATGGCCGGTGTTCGCCAGCGATTCACGGTCCATCGTCTCGGAGAACGTCAGCAATACGGTGCGGTCATTCACCATGCCCGCCATCAGCAGCGCGGGCCTTGTGCCATCAGGGTTCTCCCCCAGCACGGCATTGGGCTCGCCGGGGGTCCCGCCCCTCGGATCGGTCGATGCCCTCCAGTTTTCGGCCCCCTGGCAAAAATTCAGCGGGTCGATCTTTTCCAGCGACCACCCTCCGTTGCTTCTGGCTGGATCCCGGTACCAGGTGTCCCGGTAAGACACAAACGACACCACATTCAGGTCCGGATCGAAAAGCACCAGGTCGGTCCCCGCATTGGTCAGTGCGGTCTGCGACAGCCCGGGCACGGCCACTGCATGGCCAAAATCCCTCAGGTGCGGATAAGCCGCTTCGGTCACCAGCAGCAGGTACCCCCCCGCAGGAAGCGGTGCAAACGGCAGCTGCCGCTGGGTCGTGCCGTGCTGCAGCACCCAGCCTTCCAGGTTGACATGAAACGGGGTCGTGTTATACAGTTCGATGTATTCATGGGGAGGGAGGCCCACTTCAGGCGTCGGATCAGCCATCAGTTCATTGAAAACCACATCGAAGGCCTGCGGTACAAAATAGACAAAGACCACCTCGAAAGGATCCATCACATTGCCCCTCAGGTCGCTGACCTGGCTGATGCGCAGGACGTACTCCCGGTTGGCATCGAAGGGTTCGGCAAACAAGAGGGTGACCACATTGGGTGTGACCGGGTCCCGGCTTGCGATGACCGGGGAACCAACGCCCCCGTCCACCATATAGTTGGCCGTGCTTTCAGACGAAGCAGCCTCAATGACCTCGTCAAAAAACAGCCTGATGGATGAGGCCGACACGACCTGGACCTCTTCCACCACCGGGGGCGCATCGTCCGCCTCCCAGGCCCCTGCAAAGAAATCATCGAAGTAAAAACGGTTCGAATTGCTGACCGTGTAGCGGCAGGATATGCCGAACCAGGAAGTCGCGGTGTGGACCCGGTCTGTCACCGTGCCCTGGGGCAGGAACAATTCCCCCCCCAGGGGGTCGGCCCAGAATTCCCAGTTCCCGTCCGCATCCCTCAAAACCCGGATGCGCAGGATATTGTTCGTGGTGGCGGCCAGGTTCATGCTCCCCGCCAACAGCTCCGTAACCTGCTCTCCATCCTGGCGGTAAAAGAACAATCGTTTGTTGTCTCCCCCGTCTTTGCCAATCTGCAGGAAGTACCCGTTGAGGCCACCATGCAGGTCGCCCGAATCGCTTACCAGGTAGATCTTTGGATGGTTATTGCTGGAGGGGGTGAAGGCGAGGCGAACCCAAAACTCCCACCGGGTGTTGTCCATGAGCTGGCTCCGGGTGGCAAGGGCCGCCTGGCCTGCGGCATTGTCCACCAGCCGGAGGATGTTCTCCTCCACGGAAAACTTGTGCGCATCACCCACCCATTGGGGATTTTGGGTGAAGTCTCCATCACTGAAGTCATCAGAAAACTGGGCCAGGACCGCCAGGGGAAGCAACAGCCCGAGCAGCAGAAATATCCTTTTTTGCATCGCAGTACGGTTTGAAGCGGTTAAATATACTACTTTTGTATGACATGCCCGCACCGGGGACTCCCGCGGCTTTCCCGCGCCAGGGGGACCGGTCCGGCGGAATGCAGCAGGCTGAACGGCCCCAGAGGTACGACCCGGCAGGTGGCCAGGTGACAGGGCCATTCCATGGCAAAAACCACCGGGCGCAGGCAGGCACCCACATTAAACCAGAAGGCATATGGATATCGCTTTAATAGGGGCCACCGGGCTGGTGGGCCAAATGATGGTCAGGGTACTGGAGGAACAAGGGTTGCCCGTTGGCCGGTTTATTCCGGCTGCCTCGGAGCGGTCCGTGGGGAAACGGATTGTATTCAGGGGCCGGGAATTCCCTGCAATCAGCGTACAGGATGCCCTGGAGGCGAAACCCCACATTGCCCTGTTCTCCGCCGGGGCCGACGTGTCCAGGCAGTGGGCGGAGGCATTTGCATCGAACGGCACTTTTGTCATCGACAACTCTTCTGCCTGGCGCATGAATGAGGCAGTCCCCCTGGTCGTTCCGGAAGTCAACCCCCACACCCTGCACGAAGGAACCCGCATCATCGCCAACCCAAACTGTTCCACCATTCAGATGGTGGTGGCCCTGGCCCCCTTGCACCGCAAATACGTCATCCGCAGGCTGGTGGTCGCCACCTACCAGAGCGTGACCGGCACGGGGGTCCGGGCCGTCAGGCAGCTTGAAAATGAACGCGCCGGCATAGAGGGTGAACGGGCCTACCCACACCCGATCGACCTGAACTGCTTTCCCCACGGGGGAGATTTCCTGCCGAACGGCTACACCTCCGAAGAGATGAAACTGGTCCACGAGACCCGAAAAATCCTGGAATCCTTTTCCATGCAGATTACCTCCACCGTGGTACGCATCCCTGTTCTTGGTGGCCACAGCGAAGCCGTGAACATAGAACTGGAAAACGACTTCAGCCTGGAGGAGGTCCGCCACCTCCTGCAAAATGCTCCCGGTGTCACCCTGACGGATGATCCGGCCGGCAACATCTACCCCATGCCCCTTGATGCCCGGGACAAGGACGATGTGTTCGTGGGCCGCATCCGCAGGGACCGTTCGGTGCCGTTTGGCCTGGACCTGTGGATTGTTTCCGACAACCTGCGCAAGGGCGCTGCCACCAACGCCGTGCAGATCGCCTCCATGCTGGTGGAAAAAGGCCTGGCGTAAATTACTTGTTTATCAGGTTGATGTATTTTTCGTAATTTTGCACTCTGCTTAAAAACCGCCCCGGGCCGGAGTGCGGCGCAGGAGAACCAGAACCTCAACCGAATGGAAGAAAACAACAAAGACCGCTGGCTGGTCGTGGTCAACCCCAATGCCGGCACCCGAAAGGGGGAGAAGGACTGGGGCAGGATCGCCGACCTTCTCAGCGCAAACGGGTTCAGCTACCAGCCGGTGTTTACCGAACGCCGGCTGCATGCCATGAAGCTGACCGTCGATTATATATCCAGGGGCTTCCGGAAAATCATTGTGGTGGGGGGGGACGGCACCATGAACGAAGTGGTCAACGGCATCTTCCGTCAGAAGTCTGTGTTCACGACCGACATCACCCTTGGTATGATCAGCGTGGGGACGGGCAACGACTGGGTGCGCACCTTCAACGTCCCCCTCGAATACAGGGAAGCCATTGCGGTGATCCGGAAGGGACAAACCCTGTTGCAGGATGCAGGCATCGTCAAGTACCAGGCCGGAACCTGCGAAAAGACCCGGTATTTCATCAACATGGCCGGGCTGGGATTCGACGGACTGGTCGCCCAGAAAACCAACAATGACAAAGACCTGGGGCGCAGCAACCCGCTGGTTTACCTGAAAAACCTGGTTTCTTCCCTGTTCTCCTACCACTCCGCCCAGACCACCGTCAGGGTGGACGGGCAGGAGGTCAGCACGAAGGTGTTCAGCATAGGCATCGGCATCGGACAGTACAACGGAGGAGGCATGCGGCAGGCACCGGGGGCCAGGCCCGACGACGGGCTTTTCGACGTGACCCTGATCAAGGACATGAAAAAGCTGTCGGTGATCGCCAGCCTCAGGCGCCTTTACAACGGCACCATCGGACAGCACAAACGCGTGGTCACCCTGGTGGGCAAGACCATTTCCATCGAATCCGACCCCCCCGTTCTGCTGGAGACAGACGGCGAATCCCTGGGCCAGTCCCCCTTCGAGTTCCGCATCATACCCAAAAGCATTCAAGTCATTGTCAATACCTGATACCGTTTTCATGATAAAAGGAGAAGACCTGTTCAAGAAGATCATATCCCATTGCAAGGAATATGGGTTCATCTTTCCATCCAGCGAGTTATACGATGGCCTGAGTGCCGTGTATGATTACGGGCAGAACGGGGTGGAGCTGAAGAACAATATCAAGGATTACTGGTGGAAGTCCATGGTGCAATACCATGAACATATCGTCGGACTGGATTCTGCCATCTTCATGCACCCCACCGTATGGAAGGCCTCCGGCCACGTGGACGCCTTCAACGACCCCCTGATCGACAACAAGGATTCCAAAAAGCGCTACCGGGCAGACGTACTCATCGAGGACCATCTTGCGAAGCTGCAGGACAAGATCGACAAAGAGGCGGACAAGGCCGCCCGGCGTTTCGGGGAGGCCTTTGACCGGGAGCTGTTTTTAAAGACCAATCCCCGGGTGGTGGCCAACCGGGAGAAGATCGATGCGATCACCCAACGTTTCGTGTCGGCCCTGGAGGAAAACCGCCTGGGCGACGTCAAGGCCCTGATCGAAGAGCTCGAGATCGCCTGCCCCGTATCAGGGTCCCGAAACTGGACGGAGGTGAGGCAGTTCAACCTGATGTTCAGCACCCGCCTCGGATCGGTCAGCGAGGAAGCCAATGAGGTGTTCCTGCGGCCCGAGACCGCCCAGGGCATCTTCGTCAACTACCTGAACGTACAGAAGACGGGGCGGCTGAAGCTGCCATTCGGCATTGCACAGATTGGCAAGGCCTTCCGCAACGAAATCGTGGCCAGGCAGTTCATCTTCCGCATGCGGGAATTTGAGCAGATGGAGATGCAGTTCTTTGTCCGGCCCGGACAGGAAAAGGCGTGGTATGAATACTGGAAAGAGGAGCGCATGCGCTGGCACCTGGCATTGGGTATCCCGCCCGGAAAATACCGGTTCCATGACCATGAGAAGCTGGCCCACTATGCCAATGCAGCGGCCGACATCGAGTTCGAATTTCCCTTTGGGTTCAAGGAACTGGAAGGCATCCATTCCCGCACCGACTTCGACCTGTCGGCCCACCAGAAGTACTCCGGTAAAAAACTGCAGTACTTCGATCCGGAAACCAACGAAAGTTACGTCCCCTATGTGGTGGAGACATCCATCGGGCTGGACCGCATGTTCCTTGCGGTGGTCAGCCAGGCCTATGCGGAGGAGCGCCTGCCCGACGGCTCCGAACGGGTGGTGATGCGCATTCCCCCGGCCCTGGCGCCGGTGAAGGTGGCGGTGCTCCCCCTGGTCAGGAAGGACGGGCTGCCCGAGAAGGCCAGGGAGATCTTCGATCAGCTCAAGTACGATTTCCTCTGCCAGTATGAGGAAAAGGATGCCATCGGCCGCCGCTACCGGAGGCAGGATGCCATCGGGACCCCGTATTGCATCACGATCGACCAGGACACCCTGGCGGATGGCAGTGTCACCATACGGGAAAGGGACAGCATGCAGCAGGAACGCATCCCGGCGGAACGCATCCACGAGGTAGTCAGAAAACGGATCCGCCTGGTGCCCGAAAGGACACAGGCAGCCCCTTCGGGCAGTCAAACGAACCAGGACCGGGCGGCCCATCCGACGACATAATGGCATGGCTTCGATGACCCTAAAAGAGATCAAAGCACCGATCGACCCCCACATGAAAGCGTTCGAAGAACGCTTCAGGTCGTCCATGAAGAGCAGGGTGCCCCTGCTCGACACCATCACCCGTTACATCGTCCGCCGCAAAGGAAAGCAGGTCAGGCCCCTGTTCGTGTTTTTCTCTGCCGGACTGTTCGGGGACATCAGCGAACGGACCTACCGGGCCGCTTCCCTGATCGAATTGCTGCATACGGCCACCCTCATCCATGACGACGTGGTGGACGACTCCAACGAGCGGCGGGGGTTTTTCTCGCTCAATGCCCTTTGGAAAAACAAGATATCCGTGCTGGTGGGTGACTACCTCCTGTCAAGGGGCCTCTTACTCTCTCTCGAGAACGACGACTTCGACCTGTTGCGGATTGTGGCCAGTTCCGTCAGGGAGATGAGCGAGGGGGAACTGATGCAGATCGAGAAAGCGCGCAGCCTGGACATTCAGGAAGACGTGTATTTTGAAATCATCCGCAAAAAGACCGCCAGTTTGATCGCCTCCTGCTTTGCCTGTGGGGCGGCATCCACCCATGCCGGCAAGGAGCAGGTGGAACGGATGCGGCAGATCGGGGAAAAAGCGGGGGTGGCCTTCCAGATCAAAGACGACATCCTGGATTTCCAGCCGGGCGGGTCGACCGGGAAGCCCACCGGCGTCGACATCAAGGAACGCAAAATGACCCTGCCGCTGATTTACCTGATCAACAAAGTATCTTACGGCGAACGCCGCTCCATCATCAATACCGTCAAGAACCACAACCAGGACCCGGAAAAGGTGGCCCGGCTGATCGACAAGGTAACCAATGAGGGCGGGATCGAATACGCACAGCAGCAGATGAACCTTTACAAGGATGAGGCCATCGCCATGCTGCGCACCCTGCCGGACGTGCCCTCACGCACCTCCCTGGAGAACCTCATCGAATTCACCGCCAGCCGCAGCAGCTAGGCGTCCCCTGCATGCTCCCGCACGATCCGCCGGATCTTCTCTTCCACGATCAGGGCATGCTCCTCTTTCAGAAGGTCGTAGCGAATATCAAGCACGGGGCCGTCTTCCGGGCTTTTCAGGATTTTGATCTGGGGCGGGGGACCGATGATCCAGGGCATGCCCATCATTTCCCGGCCGATGATGACCTTGAGGGCCACCGGGTCTTCCCTTCCGCTCAAACCAACAGACAGCCGGTAAGAAAAACTCTTGCCTGCATCCGCCGGAAAACTGAGCCACTGGTTGACCAGCCGGGAGAATGGGATCCGTATCTTTTCCCCGTTCTCCCCCTCGAGTTCCAGAAACCGCTTGCCCAGATAAACAATCTGTCCGCCGGCCAGGGGGGTGCGGATGACCTGTCCCTTCTCCAGCTTGTACTCTGACTTGAGCATCATCCCCGAAAAAAAATCACGGAATACAAACCACGCTATGGCAAACAGCAGCAGTCCCGCCATGGCACCCACCACCAGGTCGTAATACCTCATGCTGCCGAACAACACCCACACCGCCCAAAAGGCATAGGCCAGCCAGGCCCCCAGCTCCACCAAGGGAAACAGCTTGATTACGACTGGTTTGAGGGCACTTTTCCTGGCCAGGGCATGCAGGAATCTGGCGCCAAGCTGCAGGGCAAAAAACAGCAACAACCCGGTCAGGGCGAGATACAGCAGGTTCATAATCGGTTCATGGATTTGAGTTTATCGGTCAGATACAGGTCAAGACCCGGCCGGATGGCATAGATCCCCTCGAACTTTTCGACAAGGATGCCGGCGCGGACCAACTCACGGATGCCCTGGTAGACCTGTTCCCTGGGTTGCTCGATATTGGCGGCCAGTCTTTCCGTGGTAAACCGCCTGTGAAGGATGAATTGCAGCACATAAAACCACTGGTCGCGGCTGAGCTTGTCAAACACCTCCGTGGAAGGCAGCTCCAGGGAATCCAGATGAATCGTCTTGCCGGTCACCTTTTTAATGGAAGCCAGCCAGAGGGCGATGGCCGTACCCGGGTTGCCGTAGGAGCTGTCAAACAGCCTGCTGAAAAGGCGGGCATAATCCCATGCCGTCAGCCTGTCATCCGGTTTGCCCCCGTATTGCAGGCTGAGGCCGCCGGCATGGTGGCGCAGCAGGATCATCTCCTTGAGCTCCCTGGCATCGAAGGGCTCGCAGCTGACGGTGGCCAGGGCGTATCCCTTCAGGCCGGACCAGTGGTCGATCAGGGGCAGGGCGTGGCTGTTGACGGTGATGATGAACAGGCATTTGTGCCCGAAGCGGTCGATCAGCGACTTGAGCAGCTCGATCACGGCATCCCCTCCCGGCCGCCTTTCCCACCAAAGCGCCAGGTCCTGCACCAAAACCACTTTGCCGGAAGGCAGGGCGCGGAACACGTCATTGACCGACTTGTTGTGGGCATTCAGGGCCTCCAGCAGCTTGGAAGAGAACAGTTCCGGATCGGCGGTACATCCCTGGGGGGCCCTGACCTGGTGGATGTTATCGGTCGTGAAGTGTTTTCTGGCCATCATCTTGGAAAGACTCGACTTTCCGGAGCTGCGCGCTCCGGTCACCACGAGCGCCCCCGGCACCCCCTGTTTGAAGCGCCGGATCGCTTCGTCCGCCTCCGTGATCTGGTGTTTCATGCCGACCCAGAAATCGTCTCCGATACCGGCCTGCCCGGAAAACAGGGTGCAGTAATAAAAGGGCAGGTCCCTGACCACCTCCGGATCAGGCGTGATCGCCTCCACAAAACCAAGGGTGTCCCGGTTGGAAAGCAGCCCGGCCTGGCCGGACTTCTCCAGGTGGCTGAACCAGATCAGCCCCTCGCTCTTGCTGTAGAGCAAGTTGACAAACTGTTGCTGCAAGACGTTCGAGGCCTGCTGCAGGTGCTCCCTGAGGCCGGATCCCAGGGAACCGCCTTTCGTACCCCTTCTCCGCTTCCTGAGCTCCCGGCTTGTTTTCCCAATGGTGGCTGAAGACAACGGCTCGAAAGATTCCTTCAGGTAATCGGAGAAGGCCTTCTCCAGACCGGACCGGATGGCCCGTAACTGCTGCTCTTCCTGGTTGAGTTTATCATGAAAATTGTTCATCAGCACCGCCAGCTGCTCCTCTTTCCTGGTTTTATCCTGGTCGTCATCGATCCCCTCCTCGGTGGTCAGGCTGAAGCTCATCAACCGCATCAGGTCCCTGATGGCCACCACATGCTTCTGCAGCTCACGCTCGGCCTCCAGGGTCTTCTTGTTGGCCGGGTCAATGAACTCTGATCCCACATACAGGGACAAAGCCTTGCGGAGGTTCACCGTCAGAGGCTCTGCCTCTTCAAAGCCCTCACTGCCGGCATGTTCTGCAAACTGGCTGTCTCCGATATCGAACTTTTCGGGCACCTCCCTTAGCAAGTCACGGATCTCATCAAAAAGGGTTTCGTAATGCTCATTCACCTGCGGCACCGTCAGTTCCGGCTGATCGAGCCGCTGGAATCCGCGAACCGACTCTTTCAGGGAGGCTGTCTCTGATCCCAGGAGCTTGCGGCAGGTTCCCAGCCATTGCAACAATCCGCCCTCCAGGATCAATGCAAACTCCTGGTGGTACTTTCCGATCTTGGAGTTGATCCGGCTTTGCAGGGACAAGACGGAAAAATCCAGCAAGGCCCGGTTGGCAGAGAGCCCCAGGTTCTTCTCCCAGATGGCGGGGAATGCCTGCAGGCCGGCGATGGCCTCCTCCTCCCGCTTGAACCAGACCTTGAAATGACGGCTCAGCAGGTTGGCCCGGGTGCTTTCCAGGTGGCGGGCCAGGCTGTTCAGGTCGTCCAGCAGGGTCAGGTACAGGCGCGCACCCGCCTGTTCGTGAAACGCCCTGTCCTCATCCGCCAACAGTTCCACCTGGGCCTTGAGCCTGTCCTTCTCCAGCCTTACGGAGTCGGTCAGACGGGCCTGGTCGGCAGTTTCCAGCCTGGCTTTTTCAATGGCCTCATGGATGGAGGTAAGGACCTTGCGGATCTCTGCCATCTGACGGAAGGAATGCAGGGCAAAATCGTTCATGAGGGCCCGGAGGGCCTCCAGCCGCTTATAATACACGTAATACCTGGCGGCAGGCAACAGCCGGACGCGGTGGGGAACGGGACGGCCTGTGAGGGTTGCTGCAAGGATCTTGCGCAGCTTGTACAGCCTGGCTGTCAGCGGGTCCTCCTTGTGAATCACGAACTCCCTGCGGTGCCGTTTGATCCACAGTTTCTCGGGCGCTTCCGCCAGGGCCATTTTCAGGCCGGACAGGAGGGAGGACAGGCCTGCTTCCAGGGCCTCCCTGTGAAACGGCATGATCTGCTCTTTGTATACCTGGATCTGTTTCTGGGAGTGGAAGGAAAAATCGTTCAGCAGGCGCAGCAGGGCCTTACTCCGGTCCTCCGGCCGCGGGATGTCCAGGGCCCGGGCAAGGTTGTCAAGCATCTTGCCCGACAAAAAGGCCAGTTCGGGAAAGAACCCGGCGCTTTTTTCCATCATCGGGTGCAGCCTGCCCTCCTCAAAATTATTCACCGCCGTCTCACTGGCCTTGCCGAGGTTGTAAACCTCGTTGGCGACGATCTCCAGGCTGGAATTTTCCAGCTGGCCGAGGATGCCTCCCGCCGGTTTTTTAACCGGTACGGGAAGCTGTTTTCCAGAGCCCTTGCCAGCGGGAGATTTCACACTGATCTCATCGAAAAAGTCGGATGCCGAAATGACCAGGGAGGTCCTCAGCTGGGCGACCAGTTGATTGATCTGTTCGATGGGCCGAACCGGTTCCTGCTTGCCGAATTCGGGCAACTCCAACAGACACAGATCCGCCGTCCGGCTTTCGGCATGGATGATATCGGCTTCGGGCAATTGCTCCACCCCGTTGCTGATGACCTTCACCCTTGCCCGCATGCGCTGGTTGTCCAGCACCTGGTTCACCAGGCTGTGCAGGGACTCGGTCTGGGAGCTGCTGCTGGTGATGGTCAGGATGCGGATGCCTGCTGTCCGCCATTCCTTGCTCGACGTGATGAAACGCAGCAGGGCAATGGCCAGGGAAAGGTTGCGCCCTCGGCCGGACCACCACACGTCTATGGTCCGGTAGTTGCCGAACCCATTGGTTTTGTCATAATGCAGGAAGACCGTGTTCAGGTTCTGGGCCTTGAAGTCCTTGAGCAGGGCCGCGAACTTCTGCGGGTGGCGCGTATTCCGGGCCCATCCCATGAGCACCGTATTGGGTTCAAAGCCCGAGAAACCGTAGACCTTGGAAATGGTGGCCATGCCCTCGTACACGTCCCTGCATTCATGGTACCGGGTAAAGACCCCCGGCTTCCCCCGTTGGATGCCGGCTTCCGGCTCCATGGACCGTTTAAAGGGAGTGGTCGAGGAAGGGTTTTCCACCAGCTCGAAATTGGTGAAGATGCCCAGCTTGCCCACCAGGGATTTCCCCATGTCCACCAGGTGGGGACGGTTCATTTCCCCCCCGCTGAACAGGATCACATTGGGTCGCCAGTTGTTCACCCGCCGCCCGCTGGTGGTCAGCCGTCCCAGTCCGGTCTTCACCAGGGAGGCCCAGATGCTGTTCCAGGTGTCGCCTGTCTGCAGGGTCAGTTCCCTGCGCTTTAAAAACAGGAACAGGGCGATCAGGGCCACCGAGGCCACGATCAGGGCGATCACGTCGAGCTGGATCATCACGACAATGCAGGCGAGAGCCCCGATAATGCTGACGACTCTTGGAATCTTGAACGAAGGCCTGAAGTCTGTGCCCGCCCAGCTTTCCAGTGCATAGGTAATGTTAAGAAACCCATAGGTGATGATAAAGAAGATGGTGACAATGCGTGCGATGGCATTCAGCTCGCCTATCAGAATGCCTGCCTGAGCAATCATGTATGTCAGCATCAAGGCGTTGCGGGGTTCATGCGACGCTCCAAAACCTTTAGCGAAAAAGGCCGGCAGGATCCGGTCTGCCGCAACTGCCTGCAGGATCCTGGGGGCCCCGAGAATGCTGCCCAGGGCTGATGACAAAGTAGCTCCAAGGATTCCGGCAATGACCAACTGAGGAACCAACGAGATGTTGAAAAGTACCCTGGAATCTCCCACCAGCAAGTTCCGGTCTACCGTATAGGAAAAGAAGAAAGCCAGACCAACATAAACCAGCAGGCCGACCAGAATGGCCGAAATGGTACCCACCGGAATATTCTTGCGCGGATCTTTGAGGTCGCCCGACATGGATACCCCGGCCTCAAAGCCGGTAACCGCCGGAAAGAAAATGGCAAACAGGGCGATCCAGGGGAGGGCACCGCCCATGGGTAACAGCAGGGGCTCTGCCGGACCAAAGCCATGCCGGCCAAGAAACACGGAAACCAGGGACAAGACCATGGCCGTCATGATCAGGTACTGGGTCTTGATGGCAAGGGAGGTGCTGATGAACGTGACGACAGCGACCAGAAACAAGATAATGGAACCGGCAATACGTATGGAGGCCAGGCCGACCTCAAACCCGAAATAGGACAGAAAAGTCTCTGCAAAACCAATCAGGTAAAGACTGACACTGAAAGATAGGCCAACAAACAGGGCAATTCCCAGTGTTCCCCCGATTGGAAGACCCAGGCTGCGCGAAATGATAAAATAGCTGCCTCCGGTACCGACCCTCTTGTCCGTTGCCACAGAGGCCACACTCAGGCCGGTACTCATGGAGATTATATGCGCCACCAGGATGATTCCCAGGGTCGACCACAGCCCGGCCTGTCCCACGATCCAAGGCAGGCGCAGGAACATGATCACCCCCAGGATGGTAAGAATGGACGGAGTGAACACCCCTCCGAAGACCCCGAATTTTCTTGCTTTTGCCACGGCGCTCCCTTTTTCAGTGATGTTCAAAGATAATTTTTTTTGTATATCCCCCGGGCGGGCCGGACCGGTTTTGTTGCCAAAACCCCCGCATATTCCCTAACTTTGCAGCAGCCGACACCAAATATCCTGGTCCGACCATGAAAAAACACATTGTCCCGGTGCTCCCCGGCCGTTATGCTCTTTTACTGATTCTGCTGATTCCCACGGTACTGCGAGCCCAGACAGCCGCCACCGACACCCTGGAAACAATGGCTCATGACCTGAGCAGTCCCCACGCCGCCATCCACACCCACCTGTTTTTCCTGCAGGACGAGAGCTACCAGCCCGACCTGGCCGCTCAGGTCTTCCTGCGACCGGGCATCTCCCCGGCGGCAGCCGAAGAAGCCGCCATTAAGCTGAAACAGGTACTGGACGGGCGGGGTTACTACATCGACATGACGCGTGTGCCTTCGGACCCCCTCCACACCGATTCTGTTAGCGGAAACCATGTATATACCCCGGTCTCTTCCCTTCCGGAGATATTCCTGCAGAGGACAGGCACGCAGTGGCAGTACGCCCTGTCCAGCATACAGGAAATTGACCGCCTGCACAGGGAGGTATTTCCCTTCGGCACGGACGTCCTGCTGGATTTGCTGCCCCGGGCCGGAACCCAAAAATTCGCCGGGCTCTACCTCTGGCAACACCTGGCCATCCTGCTGCTCATATTCCTGATCTTTTTATTGCATAAACTGCTTTCTTTCCTGTTCAGCAAGTTGTTGTACCGGGGAGCCACCCAGCTGGGATACACCAGGCTGGTCAGGCCCTACCTGCTGCCGGTGGCCCGGCCGCTCAGCCTGTTCGTGGTGTTTGTGTTCGTCATGGTGGTGTTCCCTTTGTTGCAGCTGCCGGTGGAGGTGGCCCGGTATTTCAGCCTGGCATTCCGGGGCATCCTGCCTTTTTTCGCCACGGTGGTATTCTACAAGCTGGTGGACGTGTTCTCCCTCTACCTGGAGAGCCTGGCAGGCAAGGGCGACTCCAGCCTGGACAATCATGTGATTCCCTTGATCCGCAAAGTGCTGCGGGTTTTCGTGGTGGTGGTGGGCGGGTTGTTCATCCTTCAGAACATGAACGTGAATATCACCGCCCTGCTGGCAGGTATTTCGATCGGCGGACTCGCCCTGGCCCTTGCCGCCCAGGATACCCTGAAAAACTTCTTCGGGTCGCTGATGATCTTTATTGACAAACCATTTTCTGTCGGACACTGGATCACCAGCGGGGAACTGGACGGCACGGTGGAGGAGGTCGGCTTCCGGTCCACCCGCATCCGCACCTTTCGCAATTCACTGACTTACGTTCCCAACGGCAAACTGGCCGATGCGACCATAGACAATCACGGCCTCCGGCAGTACCGGCGGTTCTTCTTCAACATCTCCATCACCTACGACACCCCGCCCGACCTGATCGAGGTCTTCGTGGAGGGCCTGCGCAGGATCGTGCAGCAGCACCCGGACACGCGCAAGGATTTCTACATCGTGGAATTCAACGACATGGGGGATTTTTCCATCAAGATCATGTTCTATATCTTCTTCGCCGTGCCCACCTGGCCGGAGGAACTCCGGGCCAGGCACGAGGTCCTGATCGAGATCGTCCGCCTGGCCGAAAGGCTTGGGGTGCGGTTCGCCTTCCCGACCCAGACCCTGCACATGGAAAACTTCCCCGGCAAGCACAGCCTGACCCCCCAGTACGACATGAGCATGCAGGAATTCCGGCAGGTTATGGACGACTACTTCCGCGAAAGGCAGCAAAAAGAAAGCGCCCCGTAAAGGGCGCTCCAGGCATTATCCGAAGCTCCTGCACGCTGCTTCTGCGGCAGAAAGCGGGCTTGGTTTTGCCGTCCGGCTTACCTGAATACCACCAGTGCCGCCGGGTCTACCACCTGGAAGGTGAAGGACTCCGTGAAGTACAGCTGCACCGTTTTGCTGTTGTGGGATTCGTAGCCGATGGAGAGATCCTGTCCGACGACCATCTTAAAATCCCCTCCCCTTTCTGACACCAGCAAAGCGCCTTTCAGGTAGGGGGCCATGATGATGGACCCGCCCAGCAGGTTCTCCAGCTGCTTGCGCAGGGGATAGCCCCGGACATAGCCGTTGACCTTCTGCCACTTCTCGGTGTCCAGCACCAGGGAGTAAGGCCCTTCGATGGAGGCCGCCTTCAGCTTGGTCACCGCCAGGGAAATGGCGCCCATGATGTGCTCCTCTGCCTCGGGGAAGGCGATCACCTCGTGGTCGGAGCTGTTTTTAAGGCCTGCCACGCCTCCCGGCTTGAAGCCTTCGTAGAGGGCATTCTCCTCGAACTGCGCGATCTTGCGGGCGGCATCCTCCATGGGTTCCAGGTCGATGTCCTCCGCGCCCCGGGCCACATTGTCCAGCTCCCAGATGTTCAGCTCGAAGGGGATGCGGGCCTCCACCAGGGGCAACACCTGGTGAATGCCATACTTCAGCGCCCCTTTCTGCCCGGCGGGCACCTTGATGCGGCCGGTCGGCAGGGCGGCATAATCCCAGCCCTTGGGTCCTTCCACATCGACCACCCGGCGGGCGGACAGAACAGAAGTCAACACATCCACCGCGGTTTCATTGATTTCGGCCCAGGCCTCCTGGGAGATCGGAGCCAGTGATTTTCTCAGAATATCCATATTTCCAATTGTTAAACGTTCATGAATCGGTTCATTCGTTCGTAACCGGGTCCCGGTTTCAGGGACCGGCACTATTTCTTCAGCTTGCCCAGGCCCAGGGAATCGCCCCCGGCCTTTCCGCCGGATGCGCCTTCCTGTCCGCCGGTGGCTTCTTCTTCATGTCCGGCAATACTGCCTTCCTTGAACAGGTACGTCCGCAATTCCTCGTCCCAGCCGGGCATGTTGCGCCTCAGCCATTCCAGGGTCATGCAGGCATGTTCGATCTCCTCATCGCGGTTGTGGGCCATGATGCCGGCCAGTTCGGGGTCGTTGCAGGTCACCACCCGCTGGTGGTACCAGTCGACCGCCTCGATTTCTTCTTTCAGGCTGTTGAGAGCCCTTGAAAAATTGCGCGCTTCCTGCGATAATTCTTCTGCTGGTTCGTGATAATTTGACATGGGATTCAGGTTTTATAAAAAAAATTAAATGAAACAAAATAATTGCGACGTTTGTGGCATATCGGGGATGACACAAATATAACGGTTTACAGGCACTTTGCCAAACCTTGCGGCACGCCCGGTCCCTTGACTTATGGTTTTCGTCGGATGGAAAAGACCTCCGGGCACGGATTACCCTGTCCCGGCCACAGCAGCCGCCTCCGGGGCCTCCGGGGACAACGCCCTCACATAACAGCGGGCCCGTTTGTGCTGCCTTGGCTCGTAGCCGGCCCACAACTGGTTTACGCGGGTATTCAGCTCCAGTTCCCGGGTCGTCTCGATGGTTCGGATGCCTCTTTTATAATAGGTCCGTCCGATCTTGTCGAACACCAGGGAATGGACCCCCTTTCCCTGGTAGTCGGGCCGCACCCCGATCAGCAGCATGTCCACCTTGTCGTTGTACCTCAGGGCCCGGAGGATGCGCAGCCACCCCAGGGGGAACAGTTTGCCCCGTGAGCGCTTCAGTGCCCTGACCAGAGACGGCATGACCAGTCCGAAGGCAACCACCTCATCGCGCTCGTTGAGCACGACCGAGACATAATCGTGGTGGATCATCGTGATGAACTCCCGGATGAGCCCGTCCACCTGCCTGGGAGTCAGGGTGGAAAACGCATACAGGCCGGCGTAAACCTGGTTGAGCAGTTCAAAGATCTGCCCGGCGTACTTCAGAGCGTCCTTCCTGCTGCGGATGTCTGCCTGGCGCACCCGGTAACGCTGCCCGATCAGACGGGCAGCCTGGATCACCTTTTCGGGCATCACGGAAGGTACCCGGATGATGTACTCGACCCAGTCCACGTCCTTGCGGTAGCCGGCCTCCTTCAACAAGGCATCGTAATAGGGGAAGTTGTAGCGCCCAAAGGAAGTGGGCCACTCATCAAAGCCTTCCACCAGCACCCCACTGGGGTCGAAAGAGGTGAAGCCCAGGGGCCCGTGCACCCCGTCCATGCCCTTCTCCCTGCCCCAGTCTTCGACGGCCTGCAGCAGGAGCCGCAAAACCGCCGGATCCTCTTCAAAATCCAGCCAGCCGAAGCGGACCAGACGGGTGCCCCGCTCTTCGTTGTAGCGGTGGTTGACGATGCCCGCGATGCGCCCGGCCACCCGCCCATCCTTCAGGGCCAGCCAGTAGCGCGCCTCACAATGCTCAAAGGCCGGGTTCTTCTCCTTCGAAAGCGTGTCCCGCTGGCCCCGGTGCAAGGCCGGGACATAGTGGGTCACATCCCGGTAAAGCCGGTCCGGAAAACGGATGAACGCCATGAGGTCTTCCGTGCTGATGACTTCCTTCAGTATATAATTCATTATCAGACTGTTTTCTTGCTGTTCGGGGACCTCCGGCCTGGCCGGCATTGGCCCGCGAAATGGAACCGACAATTTACACATATTTTCAACATGCGGGAACAAAAACCGGCCCCCAACCTCCCTTTGCCCCGACGACAAAAACAGGATGGGATGTCAGGCAAAACCGGAAGAAATCTGTATTTTTGGACCACGTACGGTCCGGCAGGGCCGGGACCGGATTCATTAATTAAAGGAACATGGATTTTCAACAGCTGGTACAGCACAGAAACAGCTGCCGGAAATACGACGGGCGGGCTGTGGACAGGACCCGGATCGAGGCGATCATGGAAGCCTGCCGCCTGGCCCCATCGGCCTGCAACAGCCAGCCCTGGCGTTTTGTGGTGGTGGATGAACCGGACCTGAAAAACCGCCTGGCGCAGACCACCACCGGACCCCTGCTGCAGTTCAACCGCTTCTGCCTGGAGGCTCCCGTACTGGCAGCCCTGGTGGCCGAGCCCCCCTCCTGGTTGTCGAAGGTGGGTGGCCGCATCAAGGACAAGGACTACTTCCTGATGGACATCGGCATCGTGGCGGAGCATTTTTGCCTGCAGGCCGCCGAGCTGGGCCTGGGCAGCTGCATGATCGGCTGGTTCAACGAAAAGAAGGCAAGGCAGGTGCTTGGCATCCCTCCTTCCAGGCGCATCCCGCTGCTGATCACCCTGGGCTACCCTGCGCATGACAAAGCCCGGAAAAAAATCCGCAAATCCCCTGAACAACTTTATACATTCAATTCCTATCCGAAGGGTTCCTGACCATAGCCGCCGGGGCCCGAAAAAACCTGCCACACCATGAACAAGACATTCACCACGCTGCTGCTTGCCACCCTCCTGCTGGGGGCATGCACGGCAGACACGGACAAAAAGACAACAGACACCATGGGAGTCATTTCACCACAAAGCACCGCCCGGGTCGTGGAGGCCCTGCTGGAACGACACGGGGATGCGCAAAAAGAGCGGATCGGGAAAGGCGTGGGCCAGGTGGCCGCCTTCTGGAAGGAAGCGGACGGGGACGCAGAGGCCTTCAGGGAATTCTGCCTGGCAAACTACCAGGGCGACGACAGCCAGCGAAAGAAGCTCTTCGACAAGTTGTCGGCCAATTACGAAAAGATCTGGGGCCATTACAACCAGCTGAACCTGGAGCTGAACAAGGCCCTGCACCTGGATGCGGGACCCATCGAGCCGGTGGACGTGCTCTTTGGGAGCTATGCTCCTTCGGCCCACCTGACGGACGATTTCTTTGCCAACCGCCTCGCTTTTCTGACCATTCTGAATTTCCCCTTTTACACCCTGGAGGAAAAGGCCGGCAGGGCGGACAGTTGGAGCCGGCAGGACTGGGCCTATGCCCGCATGGGGGACATCTACAGCGCACGTGTCCCGGCTTCCGTCAACCAGGTAGCCTCCCGCACCGGCACCGAGGCGGACAATTACGTGTCGGAGTACAACATCATGATGGGGCTGCTGCGTGATGCAGACGGCCGGCAGCTCTTCCCCGACGGCATGCGCCTGATCACCCACTGGGGCCTCAGGGATGAGATCAAATCAAATTATGCGGTGGAAGAAGGACTGCCGCGGCAGCGCATGATATACCAGGTCATGGAGCGCATCATCCGGCAGGACATTCCGGAGGTGGTGATCAACAATCCGGAGGTCACCTGGGATCCCTATGCCAACCAGGTTTACCGCAACGGGGATCCGGTGGACTTCAGCCCGGAGCCGGACCGCCGCTATGAATACCTGCTGAAAAACTTCCATGCCCGCAAAGCGGCCGACCCCTATTCCCCGAGCTATCCGACGGCCATACAGCGCGCCTTTGACCAGGGGCTTGAACTGTCGGTGGATGAGGTGGAGGCCTTGTTCGTTGAGCTGGTGAGCAGTCCGGTGCTGACCGAAGTGGGCGCCCTGATCGCCCAGCGTCTGGGGCGGCCCCTGGAGCCCTTCGACATCTGGTACGACGGGTTCAAGGCCCGCAGCGCCGTCAGCGAAACCCACCTGGATGGCATCGTGCAGGGCAGGTATCCGAACCGTGAAGCGTTTGAAAACGGCCTTCCGGACATCCTGACCAGGCTTGGCTGGGAGCCTGCGCGTGCCCGTGAAATATCCTCCCGCATCACGGTGGAAGCCTCGCGGGGGGCAGGGCATGCCTGGGGCGCCGCCATGCGCAGCCAGCTGTCGCATCTGCGCACCCGCATCGGTCCCGAAGGAATGGACTACAAGGGGTACAACATCGCCGTGCATGAGTTCGGCCACAACGTGGAACAGACCATCAGCCTGCACGATGTGGATCACTACATGATGAGCGGGGTGCCCAACACCGCTTTTACCGAAGCCCTGGCCTTCATTTTCCAGTCGCGCGACCTCCAGCTGCTGGGCATTCCGGAAACGGACCCCCTGGCCGACCACCTCAAGGCCCTGGACAAGCTGTGGGGCACCTATGAAATGATGGGCGTATCCCTGGTCGACATGCAGGTCTGGCGGTGGATGTATGACCACCCGCAGGCCAGTGCCGCCCAGCTGAAGGAAGAAACCATCGCCATCGCCACAAGGGTTTGGAACGACTACTTTGCCCCTGTATTCGGGGTGACCGATTCGCCCATCCTGGCCATTTATTCGCACATGATCTCCTACCCGCTCTACCTGAGTGCTTATCCCCTGGGACGGCTCATCGAGTTCCAGCTGGAAGAGCAGGTCCGCGGCAGCCAGGTGGCCGGGGTCGCCGACCGTGTGTTCGCCCTGGGACGGCTGATCCCCCAGGAGTGGATGCGTCAGGCCGTGGGCAGCCCCATCTCCGCACAACCCATGGTGGAAGCAGCCGAAGAAGCAGTAAGGGCACTGGCCGGTGGTCATTAGCAGTTGGCTGTTGGCCAAAAACCAACAACCAAGGGCCAAAAACCAAAAGCCAAAAGCCATAAACCAACACCCATGCCCACCCGTATCGCCATGCTCGCTTCTGGCAGCGGCTCCAATGTGGAGAATTTCGTCGGATACTTTGACAACCATCCGTCGGTTGAGATCGCTTTGGTGGTTTGCGACCGGCCAGGAGCCTATGTGCTGGACCGGGCCGGCAGGCTGGGGATTCCTTCCGAGCTCATTCCCGGTCCAGGCTGGCAGGAGCCGGCGCCCATTATTCAGAAGCTGCGCGCCCGGAAAATCGACTTTCTGGTGCTGGCCGGTTTCCTGCGGCTGGTGCCGCCCGGCATCCTCCGGAAATACCCTGACCGCATCCTGAACATCCATCCCGCCCTGCTGCCGGCCTTCGGGGGCAAGGGCATGTATGGCATGCACGTACACCGGGCAGTGATCGCCTCCGGCGCCCGGGAGAGCGGGGTCAGCATCCACCTGGTCAACGAGCGTTACGACGAGGGCCGCATCCTGTTCCAGGCCCGCGTGGACATCGCACCGGATGACAGCCCGGAGTCCCTGGCCGAAAAAGTGCATGTGCTGGAATACGCCCATTATCCCCGGGTGGTAGAGCAATACATACAGGGGATCTCCAGTCCGGCCGGCACGGGCCCGTAAACCCCACAGGGGCTCTTCCCGGAACACCCCCTGCCGCCAGGCGGCTCCGGAACCGGGGGTCTGTGGGGCAGCGGCGGGGCATGGCTGGCCGGGAGCATCCGACGGAAACAGGGCCCCGGGGTTGTATATATCTATGGTTTTAGTTGATTACAAAAACTTGCAAAACAATAGATTACAGTGCCTTAGGCAAAATTGAAGGTAAAAAAGTTGGTTTTGACCAAATTTCGTTATTTCTTTGCATCCTGTTTTAAACAAAAAAAGGAGAAAAATCATGTCTGACATTACAACAAGAGTAAAAGCGATCATCGTTGACAAGCTTGGTGTGGACGAGAAGGAAGTGACCCCTGAAGCAAGTTTCACCAACGACCTGGGTGCCGATTCCCTGGACACCGTGGAGCTCATCATGGAATTCGAAAAAGAATTCAACCTGGCCATTCCGGACGATCAGGCAGAGAAAATCAGCACCGTAGGTGATGCCATTTCTTACATCGAAAACTCCAGCAAGTAAACCTAAGATTCGTTAAATGAACCTTAAGAGAGTCGTTGTCACAGGACTTGGCGCTCTGACTCCAATAGGCAATACCGTTCCAGAGTACTGGAACGGTTTGCTTAATGGAGTAAGCGGTGCAGCTCCGATCACGCGTTTCGACGCGTCAAAGTTTAAAACCCAGTTTGCCTGCGAGATCAAGGATTTCGATCTCGGAAGCTTTTTCGACAGAAAAGAAGCCCGGAAATACGACCCCTTTACCCAGTATGCCCTGATTTCGACCGAGGAAGGCCTGAAAGACTCAGGGCTGGACCTGGATGCGGTGGACCGCGACCGGGTGGGCGTGATCTGGGGGAGCGGGATCGGCGGACTGCAGACTTTTCTGGAGTCGATTCTGGATTTTGCTGCCGGAGACGGCACCCCGCGGTTCAGCCCCTTTTTCATCCCCAAGATGATCGCCGACATTGCGGCGGGTCATATTTCCATTAAATACGGACTGACCGGTCCCAATTATACCACCACATCGGCTTGTGCCTCAGCAGCCAACGCCATTGTGGACTGTTTCAACCTGATCCGCCTGGGCAAGGCCGATGTGTTCGTTACCGGCGGTTCGGAAGCGGCCATCAACCCGGCCGGCGTGGGCGGCTTCAGCGCCATGAAGGCCATTTCAGAGCGCAACGACGACCCGGCCACCGCCTCCCGTCCTTTCGACAAGGACCGAGACGGCTTCGTCATGGGGGAGGGGGCAGGCACCCTGATCTTTGAGGAGCTGGAGCATGCCAAAAGGCGGGGCGCTAAAATCTATGCAGAGGTTGTCGGCGGCGGCATGTCTGCCGACGGCTATCACATGACCAGCCCCCACCCGGAGGGAAGGGGCGCCATGGTCGTGATGCGCAATGCGCTGGAAGACGCGGGGATCAGTCTGGACAAAGTGGACCACATCAACACCCACGGCACCTCCACCCCGCTGGGAGACATTTCCGAACCCAGGGCCATTGTGAGCCTGTTCGGAGAACAAGCCTACCGGATCAGCATCAACTCCACCAAGTCCATGACGGGGCACCTGCTGGGCGCCGCCGGGGCAGTTGAGTCCATTGCCACCGTGCTGGCCGTAAAGCATGACATCGTGCCACCGACCATCAACCTGTTCAACCTCGACCCGGACATCGACAGCAGGCTGGATTTTACCCGTGACAAGGCCCGGGAGCGCAAAGTGGATGTGGCCCTGAGCAACACCTTCGGATTTGGCGGTCACAACGCCTGTGTTGCCTTTAAGAAATACATACCATAGATCCGACATTTTGCGGTTTTTCGCATCTTCCGTCTTTCGAAAGAAGACTGATTCCGAACAGGAGCTGAAGGAGGCCATCCGGAATATATTCGGATACCTCCCGGATAACATCGCCCTGTACCGGCTGGCATTCCGCCACAAATCGATGGCCCCGTCCCTTAACAACGGGTTCAGGCACAGCAACGAACGCCTGGAATACCTGGGAGACGCCGTGCTGGGTTCTGTGGTCGCCGACTTCCTGTTCAAAAAATTCCCCTTTAAAGACGAAGGCTTCCTGACTGAGATGCGCTCCCGCATCGTCAGCCGCAGCAACCTCAACGCCTTGTCGCGCCGCCTGGGAATAGACAAACTGGTGGAGGCCAGCAAGGACAACAACATCACCGCCTCCTCCATCCTGGGCGATGCATTCGAAGCCTATGTGGGGGCCCTGTACCTTGACAAGGGGTATCGGTTCACCCAGAAAGTGCTCGTCAACCAGATCATCAAAAACCATGTGGACATTGAAGAATTGCTGAGCACCGAGATCAACTTCAAGAGCAAGATCATCGAGTGGGTCCAGAAGGAAAAACAACATGCGGAGTTCAAACTGGTGGAGGAGTCGGACCAGGGAAAGCGAAACAAAATGTATGTGGTCAAGCTGCTGATCGATGGCAGGGAGGCCGGCCGCGGCAGAGACTCCTCCATCAAGCGGGCCGAACAAATGGCTGCCCAGCAGGCATGGGAGAAGTTGTCACCGGAAGACTAAGGCATGACAAAAAAAATCGTTCTGAACCTGGGTTACGAGCCGCCCTTCCGGGCCATCGGGATCTGTTGCCCGCAAAAGGAATACCGTCTCAGCTGGCTGATCAACAAGCAGCTGGACATCGACCTGAAGCGGGTGGCCGACTTTGAATATTGCCCGCACAACCACCCGGAGAAGAAGCCCTTCCCGGTGTACCGCTACCGCAACCCCGCCCTGCACCTCGACCTGTTTCTTGTCAGCAACCGTTCCGGCAACCTGCCCCTCTTTCCCGGTCCAACGACGCTTGATTACCTGCTGCTGGTGCGCAACCCGAGCAAACAGTTCGACCTGTTGCCCATGGTACAGGACATCCGCAAGATTCCTTACGTGCAGGCCGTTTTTTTTGTGGAAGATAAACTCGGCAGGAAAGAAGGGGACTTCTTTTTCGACTTCGAACTCTACCTGTCGCCCAAAAAGGACTGAGGTCCAGCGGGGAAAAGTGGCTAATCCCCGGAATGTTCCCGGTCCTTGGCCTCATTCCAGAAGTGGTCCATCTCTTTCAGGTTCATCTTGTCGAGCGCCCTGCCCGATTTGCCGGCAGCCGCTTCCAGGTGCTCAAACCGCCTGATGAACTTTTTATTCGTTCGCTCCAGGGCGTTCTCCGGGTTCACCCCGATAAAGCGCGAATAGTTGATCAGGGCAAACAGCAGGTCGCCAAACTCCTCCTCCATGCGTTCCCGGCTTGCATCCCGGGCCACCTCCTCCCGGAGTTCCCCCATTTCTTCCTGTACCTTTTCCCAGACCTGCTCCGGCCGGGCCCAGTCAAAGCCCACGCCCCTTGCCTTATCCTGTATCCGGTAGGCCTTTACCATGGCGGGCAGGGAGGCCGGCACCCCGGCAAGAACCCTCTTGCGGCCTTCCCTGAGCTTGATCTTTTCCCAGTTTTGTTTAACCTGTTCGGCGTCATCGGCCTGCACACTTCCATAGATATGGGGGTGCCTGTCCACCAGTTTTTTGCTGATGGACTCCAGGACGTCCGTGATGTCAAAGGCCCCCGTCTCACTGCCGATCTTTGCATAGAACACAATGTGCAGCATCAGGTCGCCCAGTTCATTTTTGACTTCCTGCAAATCATTCTCCAGGATGGCATCGGCCAGCTCGTAAGTCTCTTCGATGGTCAGGTGGCGCAGGCTTTCAATCGTTTGTTTCCTGTCCCACGGACACTTGGCCCTCAGGTCGTCCATGATGTCCAGCAATTTCCCGAAGGCGGCAAGTCGTTTATCCATAGGTCCTCATTTTGTCGCAAAGGTAATAAACAATGGGGTCGGATGGGGCCCTGCAGGAAGACCCATCCGGCGAAACCCGTTGTCCACTTTTATACAACAACTGCCCGCAATCGTACACTGCAGCGCCTTCATGGAAACACCCTGATTTCTATTTGCTTGTTTATGTGTACTTTATGGGTGGTGGCACAGATTTGGATAGTTTTGGAGTGATCCAAAAAAAATGCCCAACGACATGGACAAAATCATTCAAAAGAAAAAATGGACCCCGCGGAAAATAGCCGCCATTGCCGGCATCGCCCTTTTTGTGGCATTCATCGGTTACCTGCTGTTCTTCCGTGACAACAGCAGCCGGCTGTATGTCGACAAGGACAAGATGACCATCGCCACCGTGGAGCAGGGCCGATTCCAGGAGTTTATTCCTGTGGACGGGATTGTCCAGCCACAGGTGACCATCTACGTGGATGCCGTGTTTGGCGGACGGGTGGAGGAGATTTTTGTGCGCGACGGCGCCATCGTGGAAGAAGGGGACAAGATCCTGCGCCTGTCCAACACCGCGATCGAGATGAGCTATATGCAGCAGGAAAATACGGCCCTCGAAGTACTCGACCGCTACCAGAACACCCGCCTCAACCTGGAGCGCAATATGTTCCTGCTGGAACGGCAGCAGGCCGAATATGAATACAACCTCGACCTGGCGCAGAAGACTTATGAGCGCAAGCGGGCCTTTTACGAGCAGGGACTCATTCCCGATGAGGAGTACGAAAATGCGGAACGCAATTATGTATTTGCCAAACGCAACTACGACATCGGCCTGCGTACCATGCACTATGATTCCCTGTACAATGCCACCCAGATGGAGCAGATCAGGGACTACATCCATCGCGTGGAGCAAAACATCGACATGCTGCATGACAACCTGGAAAACCTGACCATCCGGGCGCCCATTTCCGGGCAGCTCTCTTCCTTCAATTCGGAAAGGGGCGAGACCAAGAATGCCGGAGAAAACCTGGGCCAGATCGACGTGCTGGATGGCTATAAACTCCGTGCCCGCATCGATGAACGCTATGTGAACCGTACCTTTGTCGGACAGGTCGCCACCTTCGATTATGCCGGGGAGACTTATGAGATGGAGATCAGCAAGATTTACAGCAACATCACCGGAGGGGCTTTTGAAGTGGACCTGAACTTCGCCGGCAGGGAGCCCGACGGCATCCGCCGGGGACAGACCATACAGCTGCGCCTGCAGTTCAGCGGGGTGGCAGAGGCCATGATCATCCCCCGGGGCGGATTCTACCAGGAAACCGGCGGCAACTGGATCTACGTTCTGGATTCTTCCGGCTCGCAGGCAACAAAACGGACCATCCGGGTGGGACGGCAAAACATTCACCACTATGAGGTTCTCGAGGGTCTGGAGCCCGGGGAAAGGGTTATTGTGTCTTCCTACGATAGCTTCGGAGCCAAGGACCGGCTCATCTTCCGATAGAATATTTATCCATTCCAGTAACAAAACCGGCCCGGGTTCGTCCTATCTTACAAGCCCGCAGTCCAAAAAAAAACAAAACCCAAAACCCAAAATTATCCGCCATGATCAAAACTGTAGATTTAACCAAAGTATTCCGCACCGAAGAGGTGGAAACCACGGCCCTGAACAAGGTGTCCTTCGAAATCAAGGAAGGGGAGTTCGTTGCCATCATGGGCCCTTCCGGCTGCGGCAAATCGACCCTGTTGAACATCCTGGGCCTGCTCGACAACCCCAGCGACGGACAGTATTTTTTCATCGATCACGAGGTCTCGAAGTATTCCGAAAAGCAAAGGGCCAACCTGCGCAAACGGAACATCGGTTTTGTATTCCAGAACTTCAACCTGATCGACGAGCTCAGCGTGTTCGAAAACGTGGAGCTCCCGCTGATCTATTTGGGTTACAGCGCCTCTGAACGCAGAAAACGGGTAGAAGAAGTCCTGGAGCAGATGCAGATCATGCACCGCAAGAACCACTTCCCCCTGCAGCTCTCGGGTGGTCAGCAGCAAAGGGTCGCCGTGTGCCGTGCCGTCGTGGCCAAGCCCCACATCATCCTGGCCGATGAGCCCACCGGCAACCTCGACTCCACCCACGGGGACGAGGTCATGAACCTGCTGGAGGGCCTGAACAAAAACGGCACCACCATCATCATGGTCACCCACTCCCAGCGGGACGCATCCTACGCACAACGCATCATCAGGCTGTTTGACGGCCAGATCGTCACCGAGGACAAGGCCACCGAGTTCGTCCTTGCCTCCGCCGCACAATAAACCACAACCAACGGGGGGCGTCCCGCCCCCCGTTTTTTTCCGGGTTCATTCACGGGTCCGTCTTCCCCCCTGATCCCTGACCGGATCCGCCCCCTCCGGCTCTTTTCAAACACGCAACACCCTGAACCATGATCAAAAATTACCTGCGTTCAGCCTGGCGCAATATGATGCGCAGCAAGCTGTATACCCTGATCAATATTTTCTGCCTGACGGTCGGCATCAGCGGGGCGATTATCATCGCCCTGTACCTGAACCACGAACTTTCGTACGACCGCCACCATGAGCACCACGAATCGGTCTTCCGCCTCGAGGGAAACTATCATGTGGGGGGCTCCGACCAGCACCTGGCCATCACGGCCTTTCCGCTGGGCCCTGCCCTGAAGGAGGACTTCAGTGAAATCAGGGAGTACGCCCGCATTTTTACCATCGATGAGCTGCTGGTACGTATCGGGGACCGTGAATTCATGGAGCAGGATTTTGTTTTCACGGACTCCACCCTCTTCGAGGTATTCACCCATCCTTTCATTTACGGCGGCCCCCAGGGAGCCCTGTCGGAGCCCAACACGGCCGTTCTCACCCGGTCTGTCAGCCAAAAATATTTCGGCGATGAGGATCCCGTGGGAAAGACCATTGAGGCCAACCAGAACACCTACATGGTTACCGGGGTGGTGGAAGACGTCCCCGACAACGCCCACATCCGCTTTGACGGCCTGCTGGCCATCCATTCAGCCAACAATGCATTTGCCTACTCCCTGGACCCCCGCCTGTTCTGGAACATCAACATGAACTACACCTATGTGCGCCTGCACGAGGGGGCGCTTCCGGAATCCATCCTGGGCAATATGGAGGCGTTCAATGAAAAATACATAGACCCCGTGGGCGGCCAGATAGGGGCCACCATGGAGCTGATCTTCACCCCCCTGCGGGACACACATTTCAAGCGGGTGCAGATGGCGCCCGCCACCGGAAGCAAGACCACCCTGATGATCTTCCTGGTGGTGGCCGTCTTCCTGGTGGTGATTGCCGCCGTCAACTACACCAACCTTGCCACGGCAAGGGCTTCCAAGCGGGCGCGGGAGATCGGCCTTCGAAAGGTATCCGGGGCCACACGGCAGCAGATGGTGACCCAGTTCCTTTCTGAATCCATTCTGGTGGCCGCGATCTCCCTGCTGATCTCCCTGCTGGTGGTTGAGGTCTTTTTGCCTGGATTCAACGCCTTGGCCGGCAAGCACTTCAAACTGGTCCACCTGCTTCATGGCTCCCTTTGGCTCCAGGTCCTGATGATCACCCTGGTCACCGGGCTGGTATCCGGGATGTACCCGGCCTTTTTTCTGAGCCGCATGAAGCCCACCGACATCATGAAAGCCAACCTGCCCAACAAGGGCAGCAGCTCCCGCCTGCGGAAGGCATTGGTGGTCTTCCAGTTCTTTATTTCGGTGATCCTGATCGCCGGCACCATCACCGTGGAACGGCAGCTTGCCTTCGTCCAGAATAAGGACATGGGGTTCCGGGTCGAGAACCGCATGGTGGTTACCTTTACGGCCCGCGAAACCCGGGACCGCATCGAAGCCATAGAGAACGTCATCCGGCAGAACCCCAACGTGACCGGCACGACCAAGTCACTGCACGTTCCCGGGATGGGGGCCAACCTCAATGCCGTCAGGGTGCAGTCGGGCGAGGAGATGGCCGATGCCACCATCTCTTCAAATTTTGTCGATCCCTCCTTCCTGGATGTGCTGGGCATCGAACTGCAGGAAGGGCGCAACTTCGACAGGGAAATGCGGGCCGATGCCAACATGTCCGTGCTGGTCAATGAGGCGGCCGTCAGGATGTATGGCTGGCATGAAGAACCGCTGGGCAAGATGATCCAGTGGAACTGGGACGAGAACGGGGTGCCGCAAACGAGCCTGCGGGTGGTCGGCGTCATGAAGGATTTCAACTTCCTGACCCTGGAAAACCCCATCGAACCCCTCATGCTGGTCATACCGGAAAGCCACCTGACCTTCCGCCACATCATTGTGGAATACCTCCCGGGCACAGAGGCCGAGTTGATCCCCTTCCTGGAAGAAACGGCCCGAAGCTACGAGCCAGCCAGGATCCCGAGCATACACCCCCTGAGCCATGGCTACCGCAACCAGTTCGAATCGGAGGAGAAACTTGGCAAGATCTTCCGGATCTTTGCCCTGGTGTGCCTGCTGATCTCATTCCTCGGCCTGTTCGGCCTGTCGTCCTTTACCACCGAACAACGCAAAAAGGAGATCGGGGTGCGCAAGGTGCTGGGCTCTTCCGGATGGAGCATCCTGGCCATGTTCTACAAGGAATTCTCCATCCTGGTCCTCATCGCCTCCCTGCTGGCCGCCCCGGTGGCCTGGCTGCTGATGAACCGCTGGTTGCAGGACTTCGTGTACCGCATCCCCATGAATGCCGGGCCCATCCTCCTGGCCACCGTGCTGGCCCTGGTGACGGCCATACTGACCGTCTCCTACCACACCCTGATGGCCGGCCGGATGAACCCTGTGGATGCGATCCGGGCGGAGTAAAAAGCAGGACGGTTCCCCCGCAAAGTCAATTGGCCACAGCCGGCCGGATCGTGTCCGGCCGGCTGTGGCTTTCCCGTCCGGCGACCCCATCAGCATTTTTTAGTAACTTTATCCGTTTAATTCAGGACGAATGAACGAGATCGTGCTTTCCGGCTCCACGAAGTTGGCCGACATCATCGAGGCCGAACCCCGGGCCATGTGGCTGCTGCCACGCTTCGGGATCGATCTTGGGGTGGGCGACAGGACCGTGGCACAGGCCTGCCGGGAAAAAGGCATTCAGGTGGACTTTTTTATCCTGATGGTCAATGTGTTCCTGCACCCCCATTACTTTCCGGGCACCAGGCTCAGGCATGTGGATGTCTCCTTGCTGCTCCGCTACCTGGCGGGTGCCCACGACTGTTATATCGGCGAAAAAGTACCCTCCCTGCAGTCCCTTGTCGGCCAGTTCCTTTTTCACCTGGACCAGCCAGCCAGGGGGCAGCTGGACAAGTTTTTCAGGGACTATATCCGGGAAGTGATCGAACACATCGAATACGAGGAGCAGGTGGTCTTTCCTTACATCGAATCCATGCTCCGCCGGCTGCACGGGCCGCCGGAGCATGAAAATGGGGAAGAAGCATCCACCCGCCGGGCTTTGCCCGCCCGGGAGGCCGACCGGCGTGCCATTGAGAAGCAGGGCATCCTGGAGTTCGAAAGGCGCCATAACGACATCGAAGAAAAACTGTCCGATCTGAAAAACCTGCTTGTCAAATACGTGCCCCCGGCCGGGGACCGTTACCTGCGGATCCGCATCCTGAGGGAGCTCATCGAGCTGGAACAGGACCTGACCGACCATGCCAGGCTGGAAGACAAGGTCCTCATCCCCATCGTGGAGCAACTGGAAAAGCAACAACAATCCGCCGGATAGCATGGGAGCCAGCGTGATCATAGCAGAGCACTCCGAGATCATCCGCAAGGGCCTGATCGACGTCCTGGAGAAAAGCGGGTTGTTCAGCAGGATCCGCGAGGTGGCCTGTGCCGCCAACCTGATGGACCAGGTGGCGCGCTACCGGCCCGACGTGCTGTTTGTGAACCCCGGCATGGTCGACAGCAAGTTCCGCAACCTGCTCCGGGAAAAGCAACGGCCGCGGCTGGCGGCCATTGTGTACAGCTTCCATGATGCCTCGGTGCTGGAGGCGTTCGATGAGTTGATCCCCATCAACGACACCCGGTCCAAAATACAGAAAAAACTGCAGGCACTCGTCAACAGGCAACCTGAGAATGTGGCCGGCCCGGACCAGGCCCTGACCGCAAGGGAAACAGATGTGTTGCGCCTGCTGGTGGCCGGCCTGAGCAACAAGCAAATATCCGAACGCCTGTTCATCAGCACCCATACGGTGATGTCGCACCGCAAGAACATCACCCAGAAGCTGAACATCAAATCGGTGGCCGGCCTCACCGTATACGCCATCCTGAACAAGATCGTCAGCATGGAGGAACTGGAATAAGCCATGATCCCTTTCCGCGGCATCCCGGTCGGCACCACCGCCTTCAGGCAGATCTTCAGGGCCTTGAAGTACAGGAACTACCGGTATTACTACATCGGTCAGAGTGTCTCCCTGATCGGCACCTGGGTGCAGAACATCGCCATGAGCTGGTTGGCGTACCGCCTGACCGGCTCTGCGCTGCTTCTGGGGACCATTGCCTTCGCCCTGCAGATCCCCTCCCTGTTCATCACCCCCCTGGCCGGTGTGCTGGCCGACCGCTGGAACCGGCGCACCACCATCATCTTTTCCCAGACCCTGTCCATGTTCGTGGCGTTCATGCTGGCCATCCTGGTGCTTACCCATGTCATTACCGTCGGATGGATCATTACCCTGGCGCTGTTCAACGGGGTGGTGCTGGCCTTTGACACCCCGTTCAGGCAAAGCTTCGTGCCGGAGATCATCACCGACCGGGAGGACCTGTCCAACGCCATCGCCCTGAACTCCTCCCTGTACAACATGGCACGCTTCGTGGGGCCTCCCATCGGGGGACTGCTCATCGCCCTGGTCGGCGAAGGCTGGTGTTTCTTCATCAACGGGGTCAGCTTCCTGGCCGTGATCGGCGCCCTCCTGGCCATGCGGATCGAACGAAGGAAAGACAGGGCCCGTTATGGCTCCCTGCTGTCGCAGCTCCGGGAGGGGGTAAGCTATGCCTGGGGATTCCGTTCTTTGAGGTTTTTGATCACCCTGGTGGCCCTGAGCAGCTTTTTCGGCCTGCCCTTCCAGGCGCTGATGCCCATGTTCGCGGCCGATATCCTGCACGGAGGTGCCCAGATGCTGGGCTACCTGACCGGGGCCCTGGGCGCCGGGGCCTTCTCCGGGGCAATCTACCTGGCGGCACAGCGTAACAGCCTGAAGATACCGTCCACCACTTTTCGCGCGGCCATCATGTTTTCCGTGGGACTGGCCCTGTTTGCACTGTCCGGTCATGTGGTGCTGTCACTCGCTGCCCTGGCCGTGACCGGCTTCGGCATGATCGTCCATTTCAATGCCACCAACACCCTGTTGCAAAGCATATCCGACGAGGATAAAAGGGGGCGGGTCGTATCCCTTTACAGCCTCACCTTCATGGGCATCACCCCCCTTGGGAGCCTGCTGGCCGGAAGCATCGCGGAATGGATCGGGGTGCCCCACACCATCTTTGCCTTTTCGCTGGTCTGCCTGGTCTCGGCCCTGCTGTTTGGCCGGCGGGTCCGGGAGGTGTTTATTAGCCTCGCGCGCAGGAATCTTGTCCCCAGGCAGGGTTGATGCATTCCCGCCGCGGACCAGGCAACTGTTTTTCGCATCCTGCATTTATAACAGCCTGAGCGCCCGCCCGGCTGAAATTGTGGCATTCCAACACCTAAATCACTAAAACTGGGGATTGCCGGACCCCCCCGGCAGGATTAATTTTGCCACGAGCTTTCTATAAAAAAAACCATCATTGAATGAGATCAAGACAATGAAAACAACCATAACCCTCCTGTTCCTGGCATTGTTTCTGAATGCGGCTGCATTGGCGGACGAGTCCTTTAATGAACCCGGAGCCCGGCTTTCGGGCATCGTCACCGACAAGAACCTCAACCCCCTTCCCCATGTCCATCTTGGCCTGGTGGGCACGCGGCATGGTACGTCCACGAATGATGACGGCACTTTTATGCTGGATGGGATACCGGCCGGTCTCTACATTCTGGGGGCCAGCATGGTCGGCCATGAAGACCACCGCCAGGAGGTGCGCGTCCCCCGGGAGGGGGACGTGCACCTTGCCATCACCCTGCATGCCAGGGTGTACCATATGGACCAGGTGAATATCATTGCCGAAAGGCGCGGCATCTTCGAAAGGGTTCCCGGGGCGGCAAGTTATATCGGCCCGGAGAAGATATCCCTAATGAACCCTCTTAGTGGAAACGAGGTATTCCGGAGATCACCAGGGGTCCACGTGGTGGATGAGGAAGGGGTCGGGCTGCGGGCAAACATAGGCATCCGGGGCCTGGATCCCGATCGCAGCAGGTCCGTGCTGATCCTGGAGGACGGGATCCCGGTATCCCTTGCACCCTATGGCGAACCCGAAATGTACTATACCCCGGCCATGGACCGCATGTCGGCTGTGGAAATCCTGAAGGGCAGCGGATCCATTCTGTATGGCCCCCAGACCATTGGAGGGGTCATCAACTATATCACTTCCGACCCGCCACTCGAACCCGCCGGCGCAATCAGCCTGCGCGGTGCAGAAGGAGGTTTTTTTACAGGGCTTGTTTCTTTTGGCAACACCTATGAGAACACAGGCTACCAGGTAAACTACCTGCGCAAGCAGGCCGACAGCATCGGCAGCACCACCTATATGATCAACGACCTGACGGCCCGCATTCGCACCCGCCTCGGCACGCAATCAAGTCTGGATGTTAAAATGGGTGTGTACGATGAATCCTCCAACGCCACCTATGTGGGTTTGACCCAGGCAATGTACGATGCAGGCGGTGCCTACGATTTCAAAAGAATCGCCCCCGATGACTTGCTTCACATCCGGCGTTACAGCTTGTCAGTCAGACACCACACCTTTCTGGGCAAACACATGCGGCTTACAAATACCGCCTATGGCTATACCACCACGCGGAACTGGCAGCGGCAGGATTTCTCATACAACTCCTTTGACGCAGAAGGAAGACCCGCCCCGAGGCCATCCAATTACACCGGGGTGACATGGGGAGATGAAACGGTGGATGGAGGTGCCATCCATATGCGGAATTCAACGGGCAACCGCAACAGGCAGTTCGAGGTAGCAGGCTTTGAAAGCAGGCTTGCCACCCCATGGATGCTCGGTTCATACAGAAATGAACTGACTGCGGGAGGACGGATCCTTCACGAACGCGCCTATGAACAAAGGGTGAACGGACAACTGGGAAATGCCTCCAGCGGAACCCTGCAGGACGATGAGATCCGTACCGGGCTGGGCGGCAGTGCCTTCATCCACAACCGGATAGATTTGTCGTACCGTCTTTCATTTACAGCAGGATTCAGGATGGAGAACTTCCGGTATGAAAGGGACATCCGCAGGGGCCGTTTCATGATCGACGGAAAGCTGCACACACGCGACACCCTGCTCGTCGCCGGATCGTCCCTGAGGGCGCTGATCCCCGGGGCAGGGTTCAACCTGGGCCTGGGCCGGTCCACGACCTTGTTCGGGGGTGTCCACAGGGGATTTGCCCCGCCCCGGGTAAAGGATGCCGTATCCAATGGAGGGTACGTATACCACCTTGACGCAGAAAAGAGCTGGAGCCATGAGCTGGGCCTGCGCAGCAAAACAGCTTCCGGTGTATCCTGGGAACTGACCGGATTCCTGATGGATTTTTCCAACCAGGTCATTCCGGTTGCCGAATCGGCCGGAGGAGCGGGCACGGGTTCAGGACTGGTCAATGGTGGGAGTACCATTCACCGTGGGCTGGAGGCTGCGTTGACAGCCGATATCAGCAGCTGGTGGGGCAGTGATGACTATACCCTGGAATGGGATGGCTCTCTGACCTGGGTGGACTCCCGTTTCAACAGCGACAGGTTTCAGGGCACCGGCGCCCAGACGGTCAACATCAAAGGCAACAAGACCCCATATGCCCCCGAATGGCTCATCTTTTCCACCCTGTCCTTCAGACACCGTGTCGGCCTCTCCGCCAGTCTGTCTGCCAACCACACCGGTGCCCAGTTCACCGACATCCATAACACCATCACAGCATCCGCCAACGGACGCAGCGGCAAGATGGCCCCATATACCCTTGTTCATGCCAACCTGGCCTGGGAGATTCCCGGAACGGGTGCCACTTTCTCCCTGTCCGGACGGAATCTGACCAATAAGCGATACATTGTGTCACGCCGGCCTCAGGGCATCCGTACGGGACTTCCCAGGATGTTAACATTCGGTCTGAACATGGTTATTTGATCCTGTTGTGGTACTTTTTCAGGTAGTGTTTGCAAAAGGAGTGAAACAGGTTGATGTCGTCCTTTCCCAACAGCATGAGCCGTTCCATGATGCGGCGGTGCACGATGCCTTCCGGCGGAAGTCCTACATCGGACAGGACCTGCAGGGCCTTGCCCCGCACCACGGGCAATTCATCCGATACCGGCAGGGGTTTGGACTTGCGCTTGTAATCCAGGGTCAGCTCCGAAAGGTAGGTGGCGTAGACCATCACCGCCTGCCCGAGGTTCAGGCTGGGGTATTTGCGGGCCATGGGAATGGTCGACAGCATATCACACAACAGCAGCTGGCGGTTGCTCAATCCGGACTCTTCCCCCCCGAACACGATGCCCACCCGGCTCACCTTATCCCCTTTGGATCGGATGATCTCCGGCAGGTCGGCCACCCGGTGCACATCCTCTCCGACCGTCCGCCGCTTGGCGGCCGAGCCGATCAGCAGGGACAAGTCGGCCATGGCGGCCTCCAGGTCGGGGAACACAAGGGCATCTTCCAGGATGTCGTTCGAGGCATGGGCCGTGGCCCTTGCGCGCTCTCCCAGGTGATTACAAAGGGGGCGGACCAATCGCATGTGGGAGATGTTCATGGTTTTCATGGCACGGGCAGCCGCCCCGATGTTCTCTTCACGGGCGGCATCAGCCAGGATGAATATCAATTCAGGAACCGGCATAAGGATTTGATGTATTAAGGGCCCTGCGGGCCGTGATGATATGCTGTTTGTTTATTTCTTCTCCAAAAGCCAACAACCGGCATCAAAACCACAGCGAGACCTCCGTGCCCTTTCCGGACTCCGACCGCAATTCAAGCGACCCCTGGTGCTGGCTCATGATCTGCTTACACAGGCTCAGGCCCACCCCCGATCCATGCTCCTTGGTCGTAAAAAACGGCACGAAGACCGCATCCAGGTTCTCCGGCGGAATGCCCACCCCGTTGTCTGCCAGCCGGATGACTGCCTGGCCGTTTTCCACGAAGGCTTTCAGCGAGATCTCGGGAGCACTGTCGCCAGGGAGTGCCTCCAGGGCGTTTTTTATCAGGTTGATCAGGGCCTGGGACAACAACTGCTCATCCAGGGCCACCTGAAGGTCCTCCGGCACCACGGAAAGCACCTTGCGGACAGGTCCCTTTTGGAACTCCTCCGTAAAAAGGGCCAGCATCTTTTCGAGAAATGGCTTAAGCGGGGTGGGGCGGCATGTGGCGGCCGGCAGCAGGGTCAGGCTCCGGTAATTGTTGACAAAATTCATCAACCCCTGGCTGCGTTCCCCTATCATGCGGGCGGACACCACCGCATCCTGAACCGGGGAGTCCTTCGTTCCCGCGACCTCCCCGGTTTTCTCCAGGCATTTTTCAATGTTCCGGGAGAGGGTCACCAGCGGCGTCATATTGTTCATCATTTCGTGGGTCAGTACCCGGATCAGTTTCTGCCATGATGCCACCTCACCCTGGTCCAATTCCGCCCGGATGGGCTGCATGGTGATCACCTCCATGGGTTGTTGTCCGACGGTGATGTCTTTTTTCAGGAGGCTGACGGGCAGTTCCCGGCCCTCCTGGTCCATGCGGACTACCAGCGGTTTGCCCGCAACAAGGGTCCCCAGCTTTTCCCGGAAAGACCGGTTACGGCCCTTCAGGTGGTCCAGCCGTGTGAACCCTTCCACCCCGAGGAGCCGGGCCGCTGCCGCATTGTGAAAAACCACGCCCCCATCCTGGTCTGCGACCAGGATACCGGTGGCGATCCGGTCGATGACGCATTGATTGAGCAGGGCTTGTTTCTCTTTCTCCGCACGGAGGGTTTTCATCTGCTCAAAGGCCTTCTCCATGGAGTCGCCCAGGTTTCCGAAATTCATCTGCAGGTAGGAAAGATCGACACCCCGGGTGGCATCCATGCTGCGAATCCCCGAAAAAAAGCCAGCCAGCACCTCATTCGTGCGGGTCAGGAAGCGCAGCAATCCCAGGAATTGCCAGAAAAACAATCCCAGAAGGAACAGGCTGGTAAAGGGCAGCCCGGGACGATCCAGGGCCAGCAGCAGCAGGGCCATGGTTAAGGAAATCAGAACCAGCCGCCCGAAAACCAATAATGTAAACCGGTTGGGGATCATGGGTTGGGTTGTTAAATCCGGTATTTTTCCATTTTTGCATACAAGGTGGCCCGGGTAATGCCCAAAGCCTCAGCCGAACGGGAGACATTCCCGTTGTGAACATCCAGGGCCCTCAGCAATGCGCGCCGTTCCACCTCTTTGAGGTTCAGCACATGGTCATGGCCATCTGCCGGGATGGCCGCATGAAAAACAAAATCTCCGGGACGCAGGGTATTGCCCTCACTGAGGATGACCGCACGCTCCAGGGCATGTTTCAACTCCCGGACGTTCCCCGGCCATGGATAAGCCTTGAGTTTCTGCAGGGCTGGGGGCGAGAGTTTCAGTCCTGGCCTCCTGTATTTCCTCGAAAACTCCCCGAGGAAAAACGTGCAAAACCCGGGGATGTCTTCAGGACGCTCCCTCAGGGCCGGCAGGTGCAGGTTGATCGTATTGACCCTGTAATAGAGGTCTTCACGAAACTCCTGCCGGGCAACCATGTCCTGCAGCCGGGCGTTTGTTGCGGCAATGAGTCTGATGTCCACAGGCACGGGCTTAGCAGCCCCTATTGGGTGGACCTCCCGCCGTTCGAGAACGGACAGCAGTTTTACCTGCAACAGGGGCGGGATGTTTCCAATCTCATCCAAAAAAAGGGTGCCGCCCGAGGCCAGTTCAAACCGGCCCGTGCGGTCTTCCAATGCATCAGTAAAACTCCCTTTCTTGTGCCCAAACAATTCGCTTTCAAACAGGGCGTGGGGCAGCGCACCCAGGTCGACCGCCACCATGAGCTCCCCGCTCCGGGCCGACAAATTATGTATTTGCCTGGCAATAATTTCTTTGCCCGTGCCATTTTCTCCCGTGATCAGGATGTTTGCATCGGTGGGGGCGATTTTTGAAATGGCCTCATAGAGGCGACGCATGGGGGCAGAGCTGCAGCTATGGAAAGATTTCCCGGGCACCAGACCCTCCCTTTCGGACCGGAGGATGGACTGGTAGCGGTTTAGTTTTTTCCGCGATTCCCGAAGGCTCAGATGTGTTTTGATGTTGGCGATGAGCTTGTCCGGGTTCCAGGGTTTCAGCACGAAATCCGCCGCCCCTTCCTTCATCCCCTGCACGGCCAGCTCCACCCCTCCATAGGCTGTCATGAGAACCACGGGAACCTCCTCCTCGTATTTACGGATCTGCTGAAGCCAGTACAGGCCCTCCCGGCCGTCCCTTGCCCCGGCTGAATAATTCATGTCGAGCAGTACCAGGTCGATCTCCCGGACGCTGAGCAGTTCGACAAGCCCCCCGGGATCATCCAACACGAACACCCGGTTAAAGTCATGTTTCAGCAGCAATGAAAGCGACTCCAGGATATGCCGGTTGTCGTCCACAATCAGTATGTTTCCCTTTTTGCCCATGCCCTGAAAACCAGCCAAATTGATCCGGCCCTGCCGCTCCTAAGCGATCATTTCAAGCTCCCGCAAAGAACGGCAGGGAACGCACAGGGCCTCCCGTGCAACCGGGCCGGAATCCTGTGGTTCCCTGCGTTGCTTTGCCACATGGAAACAAAAAACGACACTTGCTGCAAATATAAAAAATGTTTTATTATTATACACTAAAATGTACATTTTTTATACATATTTTTTTATTTCGCCACCCTCGCTTATTGCAACCACCTGGTTAACAGATATTTGTTTTGTTTGGCAAGCGGGTTGCACTACGAACCCAAAACAACCCACCATGTTTCGCAACTACCTGAAAATCGCCTGGAGAAACATCATCCGGCAGAAATGGACCAGCCTGATCAACGTATTCGGCCTGTCGGTCGGCATGACGGCCTCCATCCTGCTCTTCATCTACATTTCGTATGAAACGAGTTTTGACCGCTTCCACGAAGGGAGTGAGCGCATCTACCGCATCGTTTCACACTTTCCCGGACAGAATAACTACATCATGCCCCGGACTTTCCCCCAGGTGGCGGAACAGCTCGAAGAACAATCTCCCCACGTGGCCATGGCCTGCCGCATTAAAAACGACAACAATTATGTGCGGTCCGGGGAGCAGGTGTTCGAGAATGTGGCGACCCTGATGGTGGACGAATCCTTTGCGGACCTGTTTTCATTCCGGCCCGCCCGGGGCGACCTGCGACAAGCACTGGCAGATCCGACCCGCATCGTACTGAGCACGGAAATGGCCGGGCGGCTGTTCGGGAAGGAGGACCCCCTGGGCAGGGCCCTGAAGATATCCAGGATGACCTTCGATGAGGAGCAGGGCCGCTACACCAGTGAATATACCAATGTCATCGTCGGATGCATTCTCGAGCCCATGCCCGGCAACACCCACTTGCAGTTCGATGCCCTGATGGCGTTCGAAGCCTACACCCCTGTATGGCTCAGGACATTTTCCAACGACGTGTTTATTTACCTGAAGGTACAGGGTGACCAACCAGACCTGGAAAGCATCACACGCCTGTCGGAAAGCGTCGTCGCCGGGATCATGAGAGACGGGAGGCACATTGCCCACAGCCTTCAGCCACTCCACGACATTCACTTCGGGGAGCCCTTGCGTTTTGACATGGGACCGCACGGGCGTCCCGAACTGATCTTTGTGTTTTCCCTGGTGGCCGTGTTCATTATTGTCATCGCCGTGATCAACTTCATCAACCTGGTCACGGCCCGCACCGAGAAACGGGCCGTTGAGGCCAGCATCCGCAAGGTGGCCGGGGCCGGCAGGCGGGATATTGCCGGACAGTTTCTCGGAGAATCGGTGCTGGTCAGCCTCCTGTCCTTCCTGCTGGCCATGGTCCTGGTGGAGCTGCTGATCACGCCTTTTTCCGGGCTCCTGGACCGTGAACTGGCCCTGACCACCACAGACAGCCTGTGGGTCTTTGCCCGCCTGCTGGTATTCGCCCTGCTCATCGGACTTATTAGCGGTCTTTACCCTGCCATGGTGTTCTCACGCTACCAGCCGGCGGAGATCATGCGCGGCAAATTCCGTGGTGGTCACCGCAACCCCCTGATGCGTATCATATTGGTAGTCACGCAGTTTGTCATATCTGTCATCCTGATTGTCTCCATCACCGTGTTCAACAGGCAGGTGCACTACATGAAAACAGCCGACCTGGGATTCGACTCGGAAAACGTCCTGGTGTTTACCGGGCTCACCAACTCCCTGATTACCGGGTTCGATGCCATTGAGGCCGAGCTGAGGCAGCATCCCGGAATCCTTTCGGTGACACGGGCACAGTCGGCACCAGGGCTTGGCGGCAGCGGACAAACCCTGCGCCTGGCCGAAAGCCCCGAAAACGAAAGCATCTCCATCACGGAGATCCGCATCCGGGAAGGGTTCCAGGAAACCTACGGGATCGAACTCGTTGACGGAAGGTGGATCGACTTTGCCCTCGCATCCGACCGGAGTAATTTCATCATCAACGAAACCGCAGCCAGCATCCTGGGAATGGCCGAGCCGGTGGGAACGGATGTGGTCATGTTCCACCGCCCCGGAAAGGTGGTCGGGGTGATGAAAGACTTCCATTTCACCAGCCTGAAAAATGAAATACAACCCTTGATCCTCACGGCCTACCAGAATCCATTTTACAACATCGCGGTCAAAATATCGGAAGGCGAAAGGGCGGATGCCACAGACCACATCCGCAAGGTGTTCCAGCGATTCGACCCCAACTTCCGTTTTGAAGAGTGGTACCTCAGCCAGCGCTTTGAAAGCTTCTACAGGCAAGAGGAACAGAGCAACAAGATCCTGAACTTTGCCTCCCTCCTGGCAGTGTTCATTGCCATACTCGGCCTGCTGGGCCTGTCGTCCTATATCGTGATGTCCCGCAAAAAGGAGATCGGCCTGCGCAAGATCCACGGCGCTTCAGGCATGCAGATCATCA
>Ga0334898_1000807_pt1 | contig 42582 bp, 35 predicted proteins | sample GraSluR3_MG_10_FD_207228 | JGI IMG/M metagenome (GOLD analysis project Ga0334898, IMG submission 207228) | Sludge microbial communities from methane-producing bioreactor in Wageningen University, Netherlands - Granular Sludge_3_08-R3 | ecosystem: Engineered > Bioreactor > Anaerobic >... | reverse complement strand
GAAAGGTTATCTCTCCCCTCGAAATTTTCGATAAGAAGTATTTTAAGTATATGGGCGAGTACTTCTTGGTTAGCGGATTAAAATCATTAATCCTTTTGCCTGCTATGATGTTTTTATTTATCCCAGCAATTGTACTTTCAATAGCCTATAGTTTAGCAACACTTCTTGTTATTGATAAGGGCAAAGGAGCTGCAGAAGCTCTAAAACTTAGCAATCAGCTCACAAGCGGAAATAAATGGACAATCTTTTTGGCTCAGCTAGTTATAATGGTAGCATTCTTAATTGTTTTCTGGCTTTTCTCAAAAATATGGTCAATTTTAGGCCTTGTTGTTATGCTATTGGCTATGCCACTTTTCCTCGGTTTCAAAGCAAATATTTACGGTCAGCTTGCTGGCGATGTGCAAGAAGAATAATACTTTAAATAGTTTTTTTTAAAGAGGAGCATGAATATGCTCCTTTTTTTTTTCATTATTTAACTGTATGGTTAAAATAAATAGTTAAACAATTGCATCATCTTATTTTTTTGTCATATATTTACCCAAACGATTTAATCAAATGGTTAAATTATAATGTAATTAAAATGACAGATAATAAGGTAGATACGGAAAAATTGATTCTTGAAGCAGCACGAAAAGTATTTATTCGAAAGGGGTTGGATGGTGCCCGAATGCAAGAGATAGCGGATGAGGCTGGAATCAACAAAGCTCTATTGCATTACTATTTTCGTAGTAAGGATAAACTATTCAAAATGGTTTTTCGTGAGGCGATGGCAAAGTTCTTCCCAAGTATGCTCGCTATTTTGAATTCTGAGGCGTTATCAATTGAGAAAAAGTTTGAGAATTTTATTGAGTACTACTTTACAACAATCCGAAATAATCCCTTTATACCTGGCTTTGTGATTAATGAGTTAAATAAAAATCCTGATCAGATTATTGATTTTTTTGAGGATTCTGGTATTGATATTTTAAAGGTATCATCCATAGTTAAGAACATTGTAGCTAAAGAGACAGGTTTATCTATATCGCAGGCTAGACATTTAGTCGTAAATGTAATCGGTTTATCGCTTTTCCCGTTTTTAGCAAGACCTATAATTGAAAGTGCAATTTTTGAGTCACAACATGATGATTTTGAGGTTTTTTTAGATGAACGGAAGGCTGTGATAATGGAAATTGTTAGGAATAAAATTCAGAAAGAGAAATAGAGCTTATTAGTGCATATTTTGATGGATAAAGTTATGAAAAAGATACTTTACTTTTCGATACTATTACTATTCGGTTTTAACGGTTTTTCTCAGGAAATTAGGATAGTAACTCTTCCAATGCTTTACCAGGCTTTTGAGGAGAATCATCCAGTTACTTCAATTAAAACAACCCTGAATGATGTAAATAGTCTTCAACTAGAGAATTTGTCAAAAGCGTATCTGCCTAAATTAGATGTAAATTCTACAGCAACATGGCAATCGGATGTTACACAAGTTGAGATACCATTCCCAGGCATGAATATTCCCAAACCCGATAATGATCAGTACAGGTTAACAATTGATGTTTCACAGATTATTTGGGATGGCGGTTCAACTGCTGCCCGAAAAAAGATGGCATTGGCTCAGCTTAATGCCGATGTAGGCCAAATTAGCAATGAAATATATACTATTAAAGAGAAAATTATTGATGCTTTTTTCTCGTTGATTATTCTCGATATCAGCTACAATCAGCTATTGTTAATGAAGAATGAGTTATACGCACGACTAGAGACATTACAAAGTGGAGTTAAGGAAGGTGTAGTGCTGGAATCAGCTACACTCAACCTTAAAGCAGAAACATTAAGACTTGAGCAAAAATTAATTGAGATACCATCGCTTAAAGCCTCAATGGTTAAGACGTTGGAATCAATTACTAAACTCGATATTAATGTTGATGACACTTTCCAACTTCCTGAATATAAGGATGATTTTAGTACGACCATTCTTCGTCCCGAATTGGAGAGCTTTGCTTTCCAAAAAGGTTTACTCGATTCAAGGTCGAATCTTATATCGAGAAACAGAATGCCAAAAATCTCCGGATTTGTAACCTCGGGGTATGGAAAACCCGGATTGAATATGCTCAGCAATGATTGGAATACATATGTTGTTGTAGGTGCTCGCTTAAGCTGGAATATCTGGGATTGGAATGTAACTAACCGTGAAAGGGAGCAGATAGCAATTCAAAAAAGCATAATCGATTCAAGAACAAGGGTATTTGAGGATAATTTAGGATCAGCAATTACATCTGTTGAAAATAAAATTGATGTTCTTGAAAAACAATTAGCCCTAGATAATCAGGTAATTGAACTATTAGAGCAGGTAAAGAAGAAAAGCGAATCTCAATTAACAAATGGGCTTGTCTCATCAACCGAGTACCTAACCGATTTTAATGCAGCTGCAAGAGCAAAACTCGATAGAGAACAGCGTAAGGTACAATTGGTTAAGGAGAAAACCAGATTGATGTATTTGTTAGGAACAGAATTTTAAAATTGAAATTTTACATAAACCAAATTTTATGAAAAAATACTCGATGTTATTTATTCATTTTCTTAGCATTTTGTTAATCGCCTGTAATGGGAGTGGATCCAAGGCTGATGCTTATGGAAATTTTGAAACCGATGAAATAACCGTTTCTTCTGAAACTGGAGGACGAATTATTTGGTTGGCAGTTGAGGAAGGGCAAATTATTGATTCGGGTAAGTTTGTTGGTCTAATTGACACTACCCAAATTGCGCTAAGGCGCAAGCAGGTCGAGGCCCAAATTGTAGCAGCCTCATCTCGCATACCTAATATTACTGCACAGGCTAATGTTCAGCATGAACAAATTAAGGTTCTTAATATTGAGCGCAATAGGTTAACAAAACTCTTGGCTGATGGAGCAGCAACGCAAAAGCAAATGGATGATGTTGAGGGGAAGATTGCCATTGCCAATAAGCAAATTGAAGCGATAAACTCACAACGATTATCAATCGTATCGGAGATTGAGGTTTTAAAAACTCAGCTAGCACAGCTAATCGATCAACAAGCAAAGTGTAAAGTTATTAACCCTATTAAAGGAACTGTGTTGTCGCGTTTCTCAAACCAAGGGGAGGTAGTTCCCATGGGAAAACCTATTTATAAACTGGCCAATATAGATTTTCTACATTTAAAAGTTTTTGTCAGTGGAAATCAGCTACATCAATTCGCCATTGGCGATGAGGTAAAGGTTTTTATTGATGGTGAGGATGATAACATGATTGAAACAACTGGCATCGTATCATGGGTGTCGTCTAGCGCAGAGTTCACTCCAAAGATCATTCAAACCCGCGAAGAGCGTGTTAAAATGGTATATGCAGTAAAAATAAAGGTTAAAAACAATGGGCAGCTAAAAATTGGAATGCCCGGCGAGGTGATTTTCTAATATGATTCCAATCTCAATAAATAGCATCTCAAAATCCTACGGCAAGCTAAAGGCTCTCAATAACATTTCACTTGATGTTGAGCAAGGGGAACTATTTGGACTTATTGGTCCCGATGGTGCAGGCAAAACCACAATCATTCGACTAATAACTTCGCTTTTACTACCTGACGAGGGAAACATATCGGTATTTGGAATGGATAGCGTAAAGGATTTCCGAAAAATCAGAAATATTGTGGGTTATATGCCCGGTCGGTTTTCTCTTTATGCTGATTTAACTGTACAGGAAAACTTGGAGTTTTTTGCCGGAGTTTTTGGTACCACAATTCAGGAGAACTACGCCCTAATCAAAGATATTTACATTCATCTCGAGCCATATAAAAATCGCTTGGCTGGGAAACTATCGGGAGGAATGAAGCAAAAATTGGCGCTTTCGTGTGCATTAATCCATAGGCCTAAATTGCTCTTGCTCGATGAGCCCACCACAGGTGTCGATGCCGTTTCGCGTCGTGAGTTTTGGGATATGCTTCGCAGGCTGAAGAACGAAGGCATCGCCATTCTTGTGTCAACCTCATACATGGACGAGGCTTCGATGTGTGAGAAGGTTGCGCTGATGCAATACGGTAAAGTGTTGGGAGTGGACACACCCTTTGGCTTGATTGATAAATATCCTAATAGGCTTTATAGCTTAAGGAGTGATAATATTTACGATTTGCTTATGCTTCTTCGCTCGCAATCTTTCACTAAATCGGCATATTTATTCGGACAGGATATTCACTTGACGATAGAGAGCGATAGCATTACGCAAGATGAATTAATTGAAACATCAGCTAATTTAGGTGTGCAGTTAACCGATATAAAGGAAATTAAGGCTACCGTTGAGGACTCATTTATGTGGCTTATGGATACAAAGGAATCAACAACTCACATTCAACAATAGAAGTATGGTTCAGAACGGCAAGGTTATAGAAGTGAAGAATCTTACCAAAAAATTTGGCGATTTCACAGCCAATAGCAATTTAACTTTTTCAGTTTGGAAAGGGGAAATATTTGGATTCTTGGGAGCTAATGGGGCAGGGAAAACAACGGCCATACGAATTCTGTGCGGGTTGCTTGAGCCAACCTCGGGCGAAATTAGCGTTGCCGGATTCAACGGATACACCCAACGCAATAAGATCAAAAGAAATATTGGTTATATGAGCCAGCGGTTTTCGCTGTATGAGGATTTAACCGCAAAAGAAAACATTCGAATTTTTGGAGGAATATACGGCTTAACAAACAAAGAGATTAAGGTCCGAACAAAGCAGCTACTTGCCGAAATCGATATGGAGAAGCAAGCCGATTGGCTAATAGCGGCTTTGCCCCTTGGATGGAAACAGAAGTTAGCTTTTTCGGTGGCAATGGTTCACAATCCTAAAATTGTTTTCCTCGACGAGCCAACTGGTGGCGTTGACCCCATTACTCGCAGGAACTTTTGGGAGATTATCTATCGGGTTGCGCGCGCTGGAACAACAGTTTTTGTTACAACCCATTATATGGATGAGGCAGAATATTGCGATAGAGTTTGTATTCTAGTAGATGGAGTAATCGAGGCTCTCGATACACCTTTAAATCTTAAAACAAAATACGGTGCAAATAATATGGATGAAGTATTTCTTAAGCTAGCAAGGAAAGTAACCAGCTAATAGAATTAAATAGTTCACTCTGTATCTCGAAATTACTGATAATGAAAAGCCGATTCGCCCATTTTGCCAAAAAGGAGTTCCTTCATATTTTCAGAGATACTAGGACTCTTATCATAATTTTTGGTATTCCCATTGTCCAACTACTTATGTTTGGCTATGTGATAACCAATGAGATAAAGGATGTTAAGGTTGGAATTTATGATCCTGCAGGTGATTACCTTTCGCAGGAGTTAATTACAAAACTAACCTCTTCAGGTTACTTTATACCCGAATTGATAATTACCTCTGAGAAGGCTATTGAACCCGCTTTAAAGAGTGGAAGAATTAAGATGGTAATATCCATTAGTCCACAGTTTGCCCAAAAGTTTTATAAGGATGGTGTAGCATCTATCCAGCTAATTACCGACGCCACTGAACCAAACACGGCCAGCTTACTTACAAACTATGCCTCGGCAATAATTAATGAGTTTGCCAGTGATAAGGGGATTGGTTCGCAATCCACAATCCCATTTGAGGTTAGAGTAAGGATGCTTTTTAATCAGGATTTAAAAGCAGTGTTTATGTTTGTTCCTGGCACAATGGCCCTCATACTCATGCTCATTACCGCCATGATGACCTCCATTTCAATTGCCCGCGAAAAAGAGTTGGGTACAATGGAGGTGCTTCTTGTATCGCCATTAAAACCTGTGCAAATTATTTTGGGTAAGGTGTTCCCATACATTGGGTTAGCCTTTGCAAATTCAATAATCATTCTGCTTTTGGGGTATACAGTTTTTGGATTACCAATAAGGGGAAGTCTTATTCTCCTTTTAGCTGTTTGTTTCCTTTTTATTCTGCTTGCGTTATCGTTGGGGATTCTTATATCAACAGTTGTAAAAACGCAGCAAATAGCCATGTTTTTTTCAATGATTGCCTTGATGCTACCAACAATCCTACTATCAGGCTTTGTTTTTCCTATTGAAAGTATGCCGAAGGTTTTACAGTGGTTTAGCGTAATTATTCCTCCTCGTTGGTTCATCGCGGCATTAAAAACAATAATGCTTAAAGGGGAGGGCATTGCATTGGTTTGGAAAGAAATGTTGATAATGATCTCGATGTCATTGTTTTTTATTTTGGTTAGTATTAAAAAATTTAAGGAGAGGTTAGGGTAGGTGCTTCACTAACTCAAAAGGCTCAGTTGCCGAAGTTAACAGATACACTTGCTAAAAATATATTTCGAAATATAAAAATATGCGCACAATACTATTTTTGCTCCAGAAGGAATTCTTGCAGGTTTTTCGCAACAAAACAATGCTTCCCATAATTTTTGTAGTACCTATTGTGCAACTGCTTATTCTTGTAAATGCTGCAACATTTGAAATTAAAAATGTTAATCTCGCTATTGTCGATCACGACCACTCATCACTTTCGCGTAGCTTAATTTCACATTTCGAGGGTTCGCCTCTTTACACAATTGTTCCGGTAGAACAATCGATGGAGCATGCAGTTGAAAGTATTAATGCAAATAGTTCCGATGCAGCATTAATTATCCCCAGTAAGTTTGAGTTTGATACTCAAAATGGAGATAACCCTAGTATTCAACTGCTTATTAATTCAATTAATGGTGCTGCGGCCGGACTAATTAATGGCTACTCAATGGGCATTATAAGTAATTTTATAATGAATGAACTCTCAATATCACATCCTGTGGGTATGAAACCATCGACAATAAATGTTGTTCCTAGGTACTGGTTTAACCCTGAGCTAAAATACTCGCATTTTATGGTTCCAGGTATTTTGGTGATACTAGTAACAATAATCGGGATGTTTCTGACTGCCATTAATTTAGTGAGGGAGAAGGAGATGGGTACAATGGAGCAAATTAATGTTACTCCAATTAAAAAGTATCAGTTTATTCTAGGGAAACTTATTCCATTCTGGATAATTGGTTTGGTTGAACTTGGCTTTGGACTTTTTATTGGTTGGCTAATTTTCCGTATTCCAATTGAGGGAAACCTACTGCTACTATTTGGCTTTGCAGCTATTTATTTGCTAATGGCATTAGGGGTGGGGTTATTCCTTTCTGCTACTGCCACTTCGCAACAACAGGTTATGTTTATGGCCTTTTTCTTTATGATTGTATTCATACTAATGAGCGGTATTTTTACACCAGCAGAGAGTATGCCGCAATGGGCGCAAACTTTTAATAAAATAAATCCGTTGTACTACTTTATGAAGGTTATCAGAATGGTGCTGCTTAAAGGTGCTGGTTTAAAAGACATTGTACCATATATATTTGCCATATCTGCTCTAGCTCTTGGATCCATTACACTTGCCATTGTTAAGTTTAAGAAGACGATTTGATTGTTTTTTAAAATCATTTCATTTTTTTAGGAAATTTTAGCGATTTGATTATTCAAGTTTAGTGAAATTCATCTTTTATGATTAAAGTACTATTTCTGCTAATTTCAATAGTTATAACTCATGTAACCTCGTTTGCTCAAGCAAACGAAAAGTTTGGTATTTCACTCTCCAATGCTGCTGTTGAGTTAACCAAAATACGCGTAGTTTACGATCCAAAGTATTATTCCCTTGACTATCCAAATGGCGATCTTCCGGCAAATAGAGGTGTTTGCACCGATGTAATAGTGAGAGCATATCGGGCTATGGGTATCGATCTGCAAAAAGAGGTGCACGAGGATATGTCTCAAAATTTTCATCTATACCCAAATAATTGGGGGTTGAGCAAACCCGATAGGAACATTGACCATAGGCGTGTTCCTAACCTTATGGTTTATTTTGCTCGATATGGTGAGGAATTAACCATAACAAATAATCCAGATAATTATTTGCCAGGCGATATAGTTGCTTGGGATTTGGGAGGTGGCTTAACGCATATTGGAATTGTAATCAACAAACGAAGCATTGATGATAAACGATACCTGATTGTTCATAATATTGGTAATGGACAGGAAATTTCCGACTGCCTTTTTAGCTACAGAATAATTGGACATTATCGTTACCCAAAAAAGTAATATTTCCCATTTCTCTTTTTGGACTTTTTCTATACTTTTCTACCTTTATGGGCTAAAACTTTATCCACTAATAACCTATCCAAAATGAAACGAAATCGCTTTTACTATTCATTCTTCATTTTTGCAATTTTCATTGCAGGAATTGTGTCGTCATGCGGTTCAAAGTACCAGTATGAAACAGTTCCGAACGATCCCTTAAATGCTCGTATATATACCCTCGACAATGGGTTAAAGGTATACATGAGCGTTTACAAAGATGAACCTAGGGTGCAAGCTTATATAACGGTTAAGGTTGGTAGCAAAAACGACCCATCGGAAACTACCGGTTTGGCTCACTACTTTGAGCACCTAATGTTTAAGGGTACTTCAAAATTTGGTACAATCGATTGGGAGAAGGAAAAACCAATGCTCGATAGTATTGAATCGCTTTTTGAAGAGTATCGGGGTGAAACTGATCCCGAGAAACGCAAAGCAATATATCATTTAATCGATAGCATTTCCTTTGAAGCCTCAAAAATTGCCATTCCTAATGAGTACGATAAGCTTATGAGTGCAATTGGCTCTAAGGGTACAAATGCCATGACTTCGAACGATTTTACTGCTTACGTTGAAAATTTCCCCAGCAATCAGCTCGAAAACTGGGCCATGATTCAGTACGAGCGTTTTACCGATCCGGTAATTCGCCTATTTCATACCGAGCTCGAAACGGTTTACGAGGAGAAAAACATGTCGTTAACACAAGATGTACGCAAAGTATGGGAAACAATGCTTAGCCTGCTTTTCCCAAACCATCCTTATGGCCAGCAAACTACCCTTGGTGAAGCAGAACATCTTAAAAATCCTTCAATTATCAACATTAAGAATTTCTTTGAGCAGTATTACGTGCCCAACAATATGGCCATTGTTCTTTCTGGAGATTTAGATCCCGATAAAACTATAGCCATTATCGATAAGTACTTCGGACAAATGGAGCCCAAAGAGCTTCCTGAGTTTACCTTCGAGACTGAAAAGCCAATTGAAGAGCCTATTGTTGAAGAGGTTGTTGGCCTTGAGGCCGAGAGGGTTTACGTTGGTTATAGGTTCGAGGGCGCTGCCAGTCAGCAGGCGCTAATTGCCGATTTAGTTGGTATGATGCTTTCGAATCGTTCAACTGGACTTATTGACTTGAACGTGAACCTTAAGCAAAAAACGTTATCATCGGGTGCGTATGTTATGACATTGGCCGATTACTCCATGCTTAACCTCTACGGTATGAACAAAAGCGGGCAAAGCCTCGAAGAGGTTAAGGATATTCTTCTTGAGCAGGTACAGCTGCTGAAAAATGGAGAATTTCCCGATTGGATGCTCGAAGCTACCATCAATAACCTAAAGCTAAACCAAATGAAGATGCTTGAGAATAACTACGGACGGGTTAGCCTCATGTCGAATAGCTTTGTTGATGGAATTGCTTGGGAAGATGCTGTGCAGTACATTGATAATTTGGGCAAAATTACCAAGGATGAGGTGGTTGAGTTTGCCAATAATCATCTTAGCAATAACTACGTTGTAGTTTATAAGCGCCAAGGTAGCCCCGATGTTGAATTGGTTGAAAAGCCTTCTATTACGCCAATTCATATCAACCGCGATGAGGAATCGGAGTATCTTAAAATGGTTAAGCAAATTGAGGTACCTCAAATCGATCCTGTTTTTGTTGATTTTAATAAGGATTTCAATAAGGCAACTACTGCTACAAACATTGAGATTTTACATAAAGAGAATATTGAAAACGAAACATTCTCGCTTTTCTACTACTACCCGTTTGGAAGCGATAGCGATAAGATGCTAAATCTTGCTGCAGGTTACCTTAAGTATTTAGGAACATCCGAGTTTTCAGCTGAAGAAATTAAGCAAGAATTCTATAAACTTGCTTGTAGCTTCAACGTTTTCTCGTCAAACGATCAAACTTATGTTTACGTTAGCGGATTAAGCGAAAATCAGGAAGCTGCAGCAAAGCTACTCGAATCGTTAATGACCGACTGCCAAGCTAACCAAGAGGCATTTGATAGCTACATTATGAACGAGCTTAGGGCTCGTGAGAATGCCAAGCAAAACCAGCGCACTGTATTTAGTGGCTTGGTCGATTTTGCAACCTACGGACAAAAATCGCCTTTTACCAACGAGCTTTCCGATAGTGAGCTTAAAAAGCTTAAGCCCGAAGTTTTAATTGAAAAAATTAAGGAGCTATCATCCTATCCTCATAAAATTTTGTACTACGGTACGCTTAACCCAAGCGATCTAAAAGCTCTTGTAGAGCAAATTCACAGCGTACCCGAAAGCTTTAACGAAGCCCCTGCACCTTACAATTTTGAAGAACTTGAAACAACCAGCAATAGAGTGGTTTTCTCACACTACGATGCAAACCAATCGTATTTACAGCTAGTTAGCAAAGGTGTTGATTACGATTTTGACCTATTGCCCAAAACCCGAATCTTTAATAGCTACTTTGGGTCGGGTATGAGCGCTATTGTTTTTCAAGAGCTACGCGAGAAACGTGGATTAGCCTACTCAGCATGGTCAAGCTACTCGTCACCTTCAAGCCCTGACGATCCGTTTATGAACACTGGCTTTATTGCAACTCAAAACGATAAGGTAATCGATGCTTTTACCGCTTTTGATGAGCTTTACAACCAGATGCCCGTTTCGCAAAATGCGTTCGATTTGGCTAAGGAGTCAATACTAAACGGTATAAGGAACGAAAGGATTACCAAAATGAGCATTATTTGGAACTATCTACGTGCCCAAAAGTTTGGTTACGATGAGGACCTAAGAAAAACATACTTTGAAACTATACCTGGAATGACCATTCAGGATGTTATTGAGTTTAACGAGAAGTATGTTAAGGATAAGCCAAAAACTTACGTTATTCTTGGAAATGAAAACGTGCTGAACTTTAACGAACTTGAGCAAAAGTTCGGACCAGTTGAAAATGTATCGCGCGATGCAATTTTCAAATATGAGTAAACGTAATCGGACAAGTTATTTAGCGGGAGCCATTTGGCTCCCGCTTTTTTTATACATGCTGTAAAACCTAAAAATAAGATAGGATTTGGCGTAACATTTTGGCTCTTATATGGGTAACTTTACACGGGTATTAAGTACTATAAAATTTTATTATGAGCAGACACCTGAAAATACGCGATTTAACTCTCCGAGACGGTCAACAGTCCCTCTTTGCAACTCGTATGCAGCAAGCCGAGGTTGATAAAGTGCTTCCTTATTTTAAGGATGCTGGATTTTACGCTATGGAAGTATGGGGTGGGGCAGTGCCCGATTCCATTATGCGCTTTTTGGGCGAAAACCCATGGGCCAGGCTCGAGAGTATTAAGAAGGAAATTGGTTCAAATTCGCAGCTTACCGCTTTGTCGCGCGGACGAAACTTGTTTGGTTATAGCCCATATCCCGAAAATGTGATTGAGGGTTTTAACACCAATGCTGTTAAATCGGGTATAAGCATTATGCGAATTTTCGACTGCCTAAACGATACACAAAATATTAAGTCAACCATAAAATATGTAAAAGCTTCGGGGGGATTAGCCGATTGTGCCGTATGCTACACTGTCGACCCTCGCTTACCCCAGAAGCAGGAGCTAAAAGATAAGCTTACGCTTAAAAACTTGCCCAACAAGATTTTCGATACAAACTATTTTGTAAACAAGGCAAAGGAACTTGAAACCATGGGTGCCGACATGATAACCATTAAGGATATGGCTGGTTTGGCTTCACCATTGCATACCGCTGAAATCATTTCAAAGCTTAAGGCTACGCTTTCAATTCCTGTCGATTTCCATACGCATTGTACTCCAGGTTATGGTTTGGCCTCAACTTACATGGCTATTGTAAATGGTGCCGACATAGTGGATACTAACCTGCTTTTTTTCTCAGGTGGAAGCGCAGGTCCTTCGTACGAGTTAATCTACTTATTCTGCAAGAAACTTGGAATTACGGTCGACGGAAATGTTGAAGTAATTGCCCAGCTAAACAGATTACTAAAAGATATTAGAATAAACAGCCTTGCCAGCGAGGATAGCTATAAGCAAATTCCAATTGATTTTGATATTTCTAAAGATACTTTACCCGCTCATGTTGATGAGCTATTCGAGAGCGCTGTAAAACATGCACAAAGTGGAAACGAGGCCGAACTGCTTGAAGCATGCCATGCAATTGAAAAGTATTTCAATTTCCCAGCGCCAAACGAAATGGTAAAAAATGCCGAAATACCGGGCGGAATGTACACCAATATGCTTTCGCAGCTAAAAGCGCTTGGTCTCGATCATTTGCTGGATCGAGTGCTTGAGGTTGTACCTGTTGTTCGTCTCGATGCTGGTTGCCCGCCCTTGGTAACTCCATCGAGCCAAATTGTAGGCGCACAGGCTGTTAATTGCGTTCTCGACGAGAATGCTGGAAAACCTTTTTACTCAAACATCTCAAAGCAGTTCTTTAACCTAGTAAAGGGAGAGTATGGTAAAACGCCTATCCCAATCGAAGGTAAGTTTCGAAAGCGTATTTGTGGCTTTAGCGACGAATCTCCTTTCGACCTTTCGCAGTACAAATCGCCAGAGAATCCTGTGCTAAAGGAGTTTGAGAGCGTAAAACTGGCCAAAGACGAAAAAGAGTATTTGCTCCTAGAACTTTTCCCTGCGGTTGCAAAAGATTTTTTGTACAACCTCCGTAAGCAGGAGTACGATAGTACGATTGAGCAGCGTAGAGCAACAAAAGCAGAGCAACGCAAAGCAATTAAGTATAACCGAAAACTCCTAATTCGCGACCTTACGCTTCGCGATGGACAGCAATCGATGTTAGCAACTCGAATGAATATTAACCAGCTCGAGAAAACCTTGCCATTTTATAAGGATGCAGGTTTTTATGCTATGGAAGTGTGGGGTGGGGCTGTTCCCGATAGCGTTATGCGATTCCTTAACGAGGATCCTTGGTACAGGCTTAGGGTAATTAACGATGAAATTGGTCAGCATACCATGTTAACTGCTCTTTCGCGCGGACGCAATCTTTTCGGTTACGACCCATATCCCGAAACGGTTATCGAAGGTTTTAACAGGGTAGCCGTTAAGGGGGGGATAAAAATTATGCGAATATTCGACTGCCTTAACGATCTTAGCAACATGGAGTCGACCATTAAGTATGTTAAGGAAAATGGTGGCTTGGCCGATTGTGCCGTTTGCTACACGGTAAATCCTAAATTCTCGGCAAAGCAAAAGGCAATAGCCTTTGTTAAGCGTAAAAAGCTACCAACCGATGTTTTTAGTATCGATTATTTTGTTGGTAAAGCAAAGCAGCTCGAAACCATGGGTGCCGATATGATTACCATAAAAGACATGGCAGGCCTAATTGCTCCAAACGAAGCGGGCGAACTTATCCGGAGGCTTAAAACCGAGGTAAAGGTTCCAATCGATTTTCATACGCATTGTACACCGGGTTTCGGTTTAGCATCTACCTTAATGGCAATGGTTAATGGTGTTGATATTGTTGATACATCTATTTCGACCCTAGCTGGTGGCCCTGCCGCTCCAGCATTTGAGCTAATTCAACTTTTTGCCGATAAGCTCGGACTCGATACAGGCGTGAATCTCGATGCCGTTGTTAAAATTAATAACGAGCTTAAGCAAATTAGAAAAGAGCTAGCTGAGTTCGATTCGTATAAGCAATTCCCCGTTGATTATGATATAACGGCCGATTCCCTACCTGCCAACATTGAGAAACTTTTTGACAACGCAATTGCTTTTGCTATAGCAAATAAGGAGGATGAGCTGCTTGAGGCTACTTTGGCCATTGAGGCATGGTTTAACTTTGTGGCTCCCGATAAGCGCGTTCGCGATGCTGAAATTCCAGGCGGTATGTACACCAACATGTTGGCACAGCTTAGGCAGATGAAAATGGACGATCTTTTACCTAAAGTACTCGAAATGGTTCCGCTTGTTCGCGTTGATGCTGGCTGTCCGCCACTGGTTACGCCAACTAGCCAAATTGTAGGTGCACAGGCAGTAAATTGTGTTGTAGCCCAAAGCAAAGGCGATGACATCTATTCGAATTTATCAACCCAGTTTAAAAATTTGGTAAAGGGGCTTTATGGTAAAACACCCATCGAAATTGATCCCGATTTTAGGGAGAAGATTTGTGGTGTTCGAAATGAGGTTCCGTTCTGCTCCGACGATTACAAACCTCAGGAGAATCCAATTATTCTTGAGGACTTTGGAGGTATTAAACTAGCGGCAACAGAGGAGGAAGAGCTTCTCCTAGAACTCTTTCCCAGCGTAGCTCGTAATTATCTAACTAACCGCAAAGAGGCCGATGTGGCTGAGGTTAAGCAACAAATTCAGCTTGAGCTAAATGAGCTGTCGGAAAAGCGAAGAAAGGAGTTTCTAAACCTAAGCGATGAGGAGAAAGCCGCACGAATTATGGAGGGGCTAATGTACAATAATCTCGATTTAGAGTAGGTTAAGCATCTTCTCGTCTTTACCGCGTAAACCTTTTTATTGTCAGCTAATCAAAAGTTTGGCTAACTTCGTTGTTGTAACCTAAAATCAACTCTATGAAAACCAAAAAGGATACCAAGGGTTTGGCTCGTCGCGATTTCTTTAAGGTGCTTACCGCTGGAGGCATAGGTGCAGCGCTACTGCCGCTTACATCGCAATTTGCTAAGGCAAAAACTTTGGTTAGTAGTCAGGCTGAAAAGCCTAAAACCAATATTGATGATGCTTTGGCATATCCAACAACTGAGAATTCAATGCCGGGTTTATATCCTGCTCGAGTGGTTAAGGTGCAAGATAGCAGTTCTTTTGATGGGAAAAATATCCAAAAGGATGTGGTGTATAAAATGATTGCTGACGGTATGCTTGCCTTAACCGGAGCAAAAAGTTTAAAAGAGGCATGGTTACAGTTTGTAAAACCTGGTGAGAGAATTGGGCTAAAGCTCAATCCCATTGGCGGTACGTTGCTTTCTACTTCGCATGAGGTTACCCAATCGGTTATTGAGCAGCTCGAAGAATCGGGAATTTCACGAAGCGATATCACAATTTGGGATAGGAGGGAATTCCAGCTGCACGAAGCTGGCTATACTCCTGAACGATATCCAGGGATTAGGATTGTGGGAACCGAATGCAAAGATGCCAACGACTCCTACTACGACAGTAACGGAGAATTATATAGCCTATCGCGCATTGACAAAGATTGGTTTTATTGGGCTGACGTTGAAATGGAGTACGATGCCTACACAATGCCTTACATGGTAAACGATGGGAAGTACTCCTATTTTACCAAAATTTTAACGCAAGAGGTTGATAAGGTCATCAATATTCCGATTCTTAAAAATGCAGGAGCCTCTGTAACCCTATGCCTAAAAAATTTGGGATACGGTGTAATTACAAATACATCGCGATTACATAAGGAGTTGTGGGCTGAAACCATTGCACAGGTATGCGCATTTCCGCCAGTTCGCGATAAGGTTGTGCTTAATATTGTCGATGGAATTGTTGGCTGCTATCAGGGTGGCCCAGGTGCAAATCCTCAGTTTATTTTGCCATTTCACACAATGCTTTTTGGTACTGATGCTGTGGCCGTTGATAGAGTTGGTTACGATATAGTGATTAAAAAGCGTATTGAGATGGGCGTGCAGGAGGAGGATACCGAACGAGGCAAAGGATTTATGAGGCTAGCAAATTCTTACAATTTGGGCGAAAGTGAAATTGATAAAATTAATTTAATAACACTATAATAGCTATTTCGATGTTTTACAAACAGTTCAGTTTAATTGCCATTTTTTTTCTTTTTACCAATAGCGTTATCTCACAACAAGCCGAAGCGTATAAGGTTACTCGAACCGATTTACCCGGAATGGAAGAGGTTAGGCTTGCAACTTATGGCGAGAGTTCGCTTTGGGGTTACATTAACGGAGGGGCCGACCTTTACCTCGAATACGGTTTCGCCGAACTCCTATCGCAGGATATAGTTTGGGAATCGGAACCCTTTAAAATTGATGTTTACCTAATGAATTCTCCTGAGTCAGCTTTCGGAATTTTTAGCGTTTCACGCTATTCTTGCAAGCAATCGGGTAAAGTTGGAGCGTTCGATTGCATCAATCCCTATCAGGTTCAGGTTGCACATGGTAACTTGTATTTATCTATTATGGCTCATAACGGAACCGATAAGAGTATGGAGTTAGCCACGAAAATTGCGCAAGCTATTGTTAAAAAGCATAAGGCAAAACCAGTTTCATTCCCATCGCTTGCTCAAAACGAAAGCATAGCCATTAGCTCTTCAAAGGTTAAGCTAATAAAAGGAATGCTTGGCTTGCAAAACGCTTATACAAGCCTTGAAAGTACTTTTAATGAAATAGTGGATTTTAATGTTTGGATACAGCCAGTTGTTATAGATGGCCTTTCGGTTGATGTGGTTACAGCATCATTTCAAAGGGCTGAAGACTTCGATGCAGTTTTGGCTAGAGCTAATGCTAAGGGATTACCCAATAAAAAAATTAGCTCAACGAAACTTGTTATTCTAAGAGGAGAGGGAGTTATGCAAAAAGATGATTTATTTAAGCAAATATTCTAAACATTATAATCAACTCTATGAAAATAGAAAGGAGGCCCAACCAAAGCCTCCTTTCCCCAAAAACACGAATAATGCTCAACCAAAAAGTCTAAAAAAACCATGCATTATGCTTGCATATACAAAATGCATCCGCAATTTACAATTTTTTTATTTACCAAAACGCATGTTTTTGACTAGTTAGCTTTCTTTTGTGTTAAAATGCTCGTTTTTTTAATCGAATAAATTGAAATATTTAGTTTAGGCTATTAATGTTTTGGTTTTTTTATTACTTTGCCAGCACAATTAATTCTTTAGCAGATTTATGAGGTTTTTGTCTGGGTTATTCATTTTTTTCATACTACATATTACTTCTATTCATGCCCAAGAAATTGGGCGACTTCCGTATAAAAATTTTTCGCACAGAGATTACGTTGGCCATTACCAAAATTGGGCTGTTATACAAGATAACAGAGGGTTAATTTATTCTGCAAATAATGGTGGAGTTCTTGAGTACGATGGAACATCGTGGCGAACAATATCAATTAATGGAGCAGCTGCAAGGTGCTTGGATACTGATAGCAATGGTAGAGTTTGGGTTGGTGGACAAGATGAAATGGGTTACCTTGCTCCCGATAGCTTAGGCTTCATGGGTTACAATTCTATTGTTGATTTTCTTCCCGATTCGTGCAACCCAATTGGTATGGTACGGCAGGTTTTTGCTACACCAAATGGTGTTTTTTTTAGTACTAACAGCTGTATAGTAAAGTTCGAAAATGGCGATGTAAGTGTTTGGTATCCAAATACATTTTTTCACAGAACTTATTTTGTTAATGGAAATTTATACACGTTACAGCCTCAAGTTGGGTTAACATACCTCACTAACGACACTCTTTTGCTTGCACCCGGTGGCGAATATTTTGAGAATATAAGAATTTACTCAATGCTCCCCTTTAGCAAAAACCAGTTGATTGTAGCAACGCAAGCTAATGGGCTATTGTTGTATAATTTTCAAGCCAATGAATTGGATAATACTGAATTTTTAACTCCATTTAAAACAACTAACGACAATTTTTTTAAGCAGAATTGGATTTACAATGGTATTTCTTTGTCCAATGGTTTATTTGCTTTTGGAACATACAGAGGAGGAGTTGCAGTTATCGATAAAAGTGGAAGTATTGTTCAGTATATTGGTAAAGACCAAGGTATTCAGGATGAAACAGTTTGGAATCTGACGAGCGATAACCAGGACAATATTTGGCTAGCTCTAAACAATGGGATTTCATACTCTGCTCTAAACTCGCCAATTACAACATTCGACGAGGATTTTGGTGTTAAGGGTGTTCTTCAATCCATTCATAAGCACAATTCAGTGCTTTATATTTCTTCAAACTCTGGCGTTTTTGCTTTGCAGAATAATCTTTTTGAAAGAGTCGACGGAATACTAAACCTCTCGTGGGATATACAAAGTATTTCAACGTCGGATAGTAAAAAGCATCTTTTAGTGGCAACCGGCGATGGGGTGTACACTGTTAGTGGCACTTCTGCTAAGCGCATTAAAGGGAATGCTGAGCCTGCATTTACAATAGTAAAGTCAGAGGTTCATACTGATTATCTTTACCTTGGGTTATACGATGGTGTTGGCGTTGCTAAATACCATAATGGGAGTTGGCACTATTTAGGGAAATTCAAAGGTATTGATGGTCGTGTTGTGAATATTATTGAGGATGGTGAAGGATATGTTTGGTTTGTAAATAGGTACAGGGGAGTAATAAGGGTAATTATTTCCGATCCTTCCTCCTTGGTATTCGATGAGTTTAAAGAGTTCATAACTATACCAAACTGCTCTAGCTTCGACGATGATAGTAAACTTACCATTGTGAATGATGAGCTACTACTCTCCTGTGCAAATGGGCTTTCAAAATTTGATTACAACAAAAACTCCTTTTTACCCTGTTATGCACTAGGTACTGAATTTGGCGATGGCTTAAGGGGAATCAAAATATTTGAGTTAGATGAAAACGGATTTCTTTGGTTCGAGTCATATAGTTGGGTTGAGTCCTATAGCGACTGGTATTCACGATCTATCGAAAGAGCATACCTAAATGAGGACGGCAAGTATATTCGAATTCCTACGGAGCTAAATGAAATTCCTCGAATGATTTTTTACGATGTTTATGCCCAGAAGGATGGTGTAACTTGGATTGCTGGAACCGATGGCCTTTATCGCTTCGACTCGAATATTAAGAATAGAAGTATAAAAATACCCAACGTACTTATACGAAAGGTTTTCGTAAATCAGGAAACTACCATATTTGGAGGAACCTACACTTACGACTACTCCGATAAGGATTATTTTCACCGAAACTATCAGGATTCTCAAAATATCCCCGAAATTTCATATTCGCAAAATTCACTAACATTTACTTATTCATCAACACTTTTTGGGTTGGAGGACAGAATGCTTTACTCATACACCCTCGAGGGTTTTGATGAGGAGTGGTCGCAATGGAGTGAGAGTAGAGTAAAGGATTATACAAACTTACCCTTTGGCAGGTATACTTTTAAGGTGAAAGCGTTAAGCGTTTTTAATGTCGAAAGCAATGTTGCCTCCTATACTTTTGTAATAAAACGGCCATGGTATCATAACCCCATGGCCTATTTTGTGTATGCCGTGCTTTTTGTCCTTGTAATTATCTTATCTGTAAAAATTAAAACGCATGTACTTATTCAATCCAACTTAAAGTTGCAAGAACTTGTTGGACAAAGAACAAAGGAAATCCTTCAGCAAAAAAGGGATATTCAGGATAAAAGCGAGGAACTTAAACAGCAAAAGGAGGAAATTGAGGCCCAGCGCGATGAGCTTGAATATCAGAATAAGCAAACGCAGGCTAGCATTCAGTATGCACATACCATACAGCAAGCAATTTTACCCGATACAAAAAGTATTCAAGAGCAATTCGAAACGTTTATACTATACCGACCTAAAGATGTTGTTTCTGGCGATTTTTACTGGTTTTCGCAGCTGCAAAAGGTTGGGAAACAAAATGCGCAACGTTATATTTTTGCAGTTGTCGATTGTACAGGCCATGGTGTGCCAGGAGCCTTCATGAGCATGATTGGTAGCCGAATGCTTAGCGAGATTATTAACGAGCGCAGAATCCATGATCCTGCTCGAATTTTAGCAGAGCTCGATAATATGCTAAACATAGTTCTACATCAGGATTCAGGCGAAAATTTTGACGGAATGGATGTGGCTATCTGTCTGGTTGAGCACATCGATAAGGAGCAGTATCTGGTTAACTTTGCAGGGGCCAATAGGCCAATGCTATACCATAGCGTTGAAATGGGTAACGTAGAAATTCTTAGGGGTAATCGAAAATCCATTGGTGGAGTGCTACCTGATATCGATTCGCGCTACGAGAATAAGCTTATTCATCTAAATGCTGGCGATTCAATTTTCCTATATACCGATGGAATTTCCGATCAGAATAACGAGTTTAGTAAAAAGTTCTCATCCAAAAGATTAATTGCGCATTTCCAGAAGAGTATCAAAAAGCCAATGCCGGAAATAGGCCATTCTTTAGAATCTTCGCTAAATCAGTTTATGGGGAAAGTGGCTCAACGCGATGATATTACAGTTATGGGAATACGTATAAAATAGAGATAGGAACTAACTTGTTTTTGTTTGCAGCTTTTCACCCAAAAATATCCTCTATTTATCACAAAAAAGTGTTTACCAGTAAAATTGAAATAGTTAAAGTTGACAATACTGAAAAATTTCCATATTTTTAACAATGCTTTGATATTATAAATCAATAACCTATAAGCCATGAAACTACTAATTAAACTACTTATTTTAGCATTAGCGTTGCCAATTATTGCGGTTTCGCAGGTGCCACAAAAGTTCAGCTATCAGGCAGCAGTTCGCAATGCAGATGGATCGATGATGACTGAACAAGAAATCGATCTGAAAGTTATTCTCCGTTCATCTACTCTCGATGGCGATATTGTTTACGAAGAGACTCATGCTGTAACAACTAGCCCTCAAGGTTTAATTGCCATTGAGGTTGGAAATGGTGAAGTTGTTTTAGGTGTTTTTTCCGAAGTCCCTTGGAGCGAGGGTATCTTCATTCAGCTTGATATAAAAGAAGCTGATCAACCAACGTATGCTACCATGGGCGTATCGCAAATACTATCAGTCCCTTATGCTCTTAGGGCAGGTAATGCTGTTCAGGGCGATGGAAGCGAAGGACAAACAATTGTTCATAACGGCGATGCTTGGGCTGCTTCAAACCGAATGTCGGTTAGCCTAAACACTGTTGAGGTTTTACCCGAAGTTGGTCGCGATCCCGAGGAGCCTCTTTTTTCCGTTCGCAATAGCGATGGTCAAATTGTTTTTGCAGTTTACGAATCGGGAACAAGGGTATACGTTGATGGTGATGAAGGTGTAAAAGGTAGCCGTGGCGGTTTTGCTGTTGGAGGTCTTAGCGATCAGGGTAAAGAAGGTGCCATCGACTATCTAACAATTCTTCCCGATTCTGTTAAGTTTAACATCCTTCAGCCACTTGATGGAAAAGGCAACCGTGGCGGTTTTGCAGTTGGAGGCCTTAGCGATCAAGGAAAGCAGCTAACCCATAATTTCTTTACCCTAAAATCCGATAGCGCAAAATTTGTTCTGAAAAACGATCCGGTTAAAGGTAGCCGCGGAGGATTTGCCGTTGGAGGCTTAAGCGATCAGGGCAAAGGTTACACAAATTATATTACTATTAACGACGAAATAACAGCCATCCTAAATAATCTTAGTGCTAGCGGCGATGTTATGGTATTGGGCGACATGCTAACTGGAGGAAATATTGGTTCACTCCCAATTACCGATGTAGATGGAAACGTATACCAAACCGTAATGATTGGTACACAGGTTTGGATGAGACAAAACTTAAGAACGTCAAAGTATAGTGATGGTTCATTAATTGAAGATTATAATATTACATTCCAAACAGATGGTGAACCAGAGGTTTACGGAAATTTATACGGTCAAAGTGCTATTATTAACCCAGTAGGTTTGTGTCCAACAGGTTGGCATGTGCCAACTCAAATTGATTGGGAACAGCTATTCTGGACAGTGGCTGGTGATAACTGGGCAACTAACCAGTATATGCTAGGTGCTAACCTTTTGGATAACTCGGGAATATGGGAAGGTGGAGATATTATACCAACCAACAGCTCTGGGTTTACTGCTGTACCTGGGGGTTGGGGCGATTACTATTTCCCAAATTGGGTACTAGAAGGTTTTAAAAGTACCGGTTTCTATTGGGTTGCAGGTGGTATGGATGGTTTAATTGCTTACCAAATTGATAACCAGAATGGCTTGTTGGAGGTTTATGAGCCCCACAACATTCAAACCCCTGGCTTTTCAGTTAGGTGTGTAAAAAATCCTGCTGGGTTTGAGAATAATTGAAAAGAAGAGTAACCAAGGCAAAACCTTATAAAAAATGGCTGACATAATCTGTCAGCCATTTTTTATATATTAAAAATAAATAATTTAACTCTCTTCAACTACCTCTTGTCCGCGTTTAATGGCTTCAATATTCATCGGAATTAGGTGATGATGGCGTTCTGGAAGAGATTTTTCCAGTCCCTTAAGAACATTGTCCATTTTTACAAGAGGCTTAATTTTGAGATAAGCACCAAGAACAATCATGTTAAAGGTTTTAGCGCTTTGTAGCTTGGTTGCTTCTTCAGTTGCTTGAACCTTGTATATTTTGATGTCCTTACGCTCAGGATGACGGGTAATTCCGTTTGGATCGTAAAGCAAAATTCCTCCCGGTTTTACGGCATTCTCAAACTTATCGAGCGATTGCTGGTTGAGAATTATTGCCGTGTCAAAATCGTGAAGTATGGGTGAACTAATACGTTCATCGCTAAGGATAACAGTTACGTTAGCAGTACCACCACGCATTTCGGGTCCGTACGATGGCATCCACGAAACTTCTTGGTCCTGCATAATGCCTGAGTAGGCAAGGATTTTTCCCATTGAGAGAACACCCTGACCACCAAAACCGGCAATTATTATTTCTTCAGTCATAATTTCAAATTTTAAAAAATTCGTATTAACCTTTTAAATCGCCAAGTGGGTAAACAGGGAACATGTTTTCAACCATCCACTCGTTTGATTTTACAGGGCTTAACTTCCATCCTGAATTGCAAGTTGAAACAACCTCAACGAATTGGGTTCCATTGTTATTGCCTACATTTTGGAAAGCCTTTAGTATAGCCTTTTTACATTTACGAACTGCAGCAGGAGTATGAACTGCCTGACGTGTTACATATTCGGTACCCGGAAGTTGAGCTATTAGCTCAGTAATCTTTAATGGATGCCCTGCAAGCTTTATGTCACGTCCGTATGGCGATGTGGATGTGGGCATACCCTCAAGGGTTGTAGGTGCCATTTGTCCACCTGTCATTCCATAAATTCCGTTGTTTATAAAAATTACAACAATGTTCTCTCCTCTGTTGCAAGCGTGGATAATTTCAGCTGTGCCAATTGATGCAAGGTCGCCATCACCTTGATAGGTGAAAACATACTTTTCGGGCATAAGCCTTTTTATTGCAGTTGCAACAGCTGGGGCTCTTCCGTGAGCAGCTTCGTGCCAATCAACGCTAATGTAGTTGTATGCAAGCACCGAGCAGCCAACAGGAGAAACAGCAATGGTTTTCTCTTGTATGTTCATCTCCTCAATAACCTCAGCAACAAGTTTATGAACAACACCGTGGCTACAGCCTGGGCAGTAGTGCATTACCTTGTCGGTTAAGAGCGATGATTTTTTGTATACCAGATTTTCTGGCTTAACGATATCTTTTACTTCCATGATTACTTCGCTTTAATAATTTTTTCTTCAAGTGCGCTAACTACCTCGTTGGGCGAGGGTATCATGCCTCCAAGGCGACCATAGTGTTCAACGGGTACTTTTCCGTTAACAGCAAGGCGAACATCTTCAACCATTTGTCCAGCGCTCATCTCAACAGCTAAAAATCCTTTTACACGTGTTGCGAGTTCTTGGATAACCTTGGTTGGATATGGGAAAAGTGTAATTGGACGAAGAAGCCCAACTTTAAGCCCTTTTTCGTGGCAAAGTGTAACTGCCTTTTGGCTAATGCGGCTCGACGATCCGTATGCAACGATTATGTAATCAGCATCGTCGCAGTTAATCATTTCGTAGCGTACTTCGTTTTCCTTAATGGTGTTGTACTTGGCAATTAGCTTGTGGTTAAACTCCTCTTGGCGACCGCTGTCAAGTTCAAGCGATGTAATTACGTGGTAGTCCCTATCGGGCGTTTTACCAGTAGTTGCCCACGAGCCGTTCAACTTCTTAATTTCTTCGTCAGTCCACCTTGGTTTATAGTCGCTAAGCTTAACCTTTTCCATCATTTGGCCAATAACGCCATCGGTAAGTATCATAACGGGGTTGCGATATTTAAAGGCAAGGTCGAAACCTAGGCCAACAAAATCGTTCATCTCCTGAACTGATGCAGGAGCAAGAACAATTAAATGGTAATCGCCGTGTCCGCCACCTTTAACGGCTTGAAAGTAATCGCTTTGAGCAGGTTGAATGGTACCTAGTCCGGGGCCTCCTCTAACTACGTTAACAACCAAACAGGGTAGTTCGGCACCTGCTATATAGGTAAGGCCTTCTTGCTTAAGGCTAATACCAGGGCTCGATGATGAAGTCATAACTTTTTTTCCGCAACCAGCACCGCCGTATACCATGTTAATTGCGGCAACTTCGCTCTCTGCCTGAAGAACAACCATGCCAGTTTCTTCCCATGGTTTACGCAGCATGAGCGTTTCCATAATTTCTGACTGAGGGGTGATAGGATATCCAAAGTATCCGTCGCATCCGCAGCGAATTGCAGCTTCGGCAATAACCTCATTCCCCTTCATTAGTCTGTAATCTGCCATTTTACTAATATTTTTTAATGTGAATAACCTAAAAGTAGGGGTTAGGCTTCAGCTGCCTCAACCTTTACCTTGTAAACTTCAATTACGCTGTCGGGACAAACAAGCCCACAGTTTGCACAGCCAATACATGCCTCAGGGTTTGCCATGTGGGCGTAGTTGTACCCTTTGCCATTTACTTCGCGGGCTAATGCCAGCACATTAGTAGGACATGCAACAACGCATAGGTTACAACCTTTGCATCGTTCCACATCAACTACTACTGCTCCTCTAATTTTTGCCATATTAATATTATGTTTTAGGAGTGATAATTAATTGTTTTAATCTATTGGGTGATTTTCGTTAAATCGTTTTAGCCTAAATTCAAGATCGTTAAACTGATCGGGGTGCGTTTGCGAAACACAGGCACGTAAGCCTTCGGTACGTTCGCTACCCGTAATAGCTAGTGATATGGCACTAATGCCATAGTATAGTAGTTTTTCAATTAGCTCCTCACCGCTAAAGCCAGGGTATGAAATTGTAAAGTAAAATCCATCGGCAAGAGGTTTGTCCTCATCCATATCGTACACTATTTTAAACCCATTGCTGGTGAAAAGCTTTTTCATTATTTGCGCCCGTTCACCATAAGTTTTAACCTCATCAACAAAGTTGAACTGGCCATCGTTGGCAGCCTTAAGCATTGCTGCTAGACCGAATTGGGCGGAGTGTGATGTGCCCGAAGATAGCGAGTAAACTGCTCCATATATCATGGCGTAGCCAAACTCATCGGATGAGAAGTAACGCTTTAGGTCGGGAAAGCGCCTATTGAAGAGTTTGTTGCTAATCACGAGTGAACCAATTCGTTGCCCAGCGTAGCTAAATGCCTTTGAGCTAGATATGAGCATTAGCCAATTATCGGTATAGTTAGCAACCGATGCTTGGTAGGGTGGTTCGCCAGGTTTTGATAGGTCTTTTCTGAAATCCATGGCAAAGTAGGCCAAGTCTTCAATAACAATGGTATCGTACTTTGTTGCTAGCTCGCCTATGGTTTTTAGCTCGTTATCGGTAAAGCAAATCCACGAAGGGTTGTTAGGGTTTGAGTAAAGTATGGTGCTAATGTTCCCTTGCTTTAGGTAGCCTTCTAACTTTTCTTTCAGCTTTGGTCCTCGGAAGTTGTAAACATCAAAGGTTTCATATTTCATGCCCAGTACTTTTAGCTGCTGCTTTTGTACAGGAAATCCTGGGTCGATAAATAGGACTGTATCTTTTTGGGCGTTACAACGATTAGTGATTAGGAATGATGCCATACCTCCTTGCATTGATCCCACGGTTGGTATGCAGCATTTTTTGTCAACATCAATATTGATAAAGTTTTTTACAAATCGCGAAATTTCAGCTTTCAGCTCGGGCACTCCATCAATCATAGGGTATTTTTGTGCAACCCCTCTTTTAAGTGCTTCAATCTCGGCGTTTGTTCCAAATTCGGAGGGCTTTAGCCCTGGAACGCCCATTTCCATTCTGATAAACTTCTGACCGCTGGCATCTTCAATCTCGTTAACGAGCTTAACTATCTCGCGAATAGTTGCCTTTCCTACATTTTGCAATCCGGATTCGCTAATTTTTTCCTTTACTATGCTGCTTGGGATTGGAGTGTCTTTCATAAGTGAAATTGTATTTGTATGCTATTGGTCTGAAAACTATTGAAATGCACAACTAAGGTAACCATATTATTTCAAAACACAATTTTATAAAAGATTTCGATAAATTAAAAGTGTTTTAAGGGTATTTAATAACAGATTGTTATTATTATTGTGAATTTAGAATGATTTTAAGCCAAAATTGTTATTTTGTATTACAAATATGTTTTCGTTGACAAAAAAAAGCACCCTTATTCATTAAGGGTGCTTTTTGCAATGGAATTATGGAAAATCGTGGTGTTTAACAATCTACTTAAAAAGTGTTTTTAGCCTTGCAACCCATTCGTTAATTCGTCTGTCGGTTAGCTCTGGCTCATAATCCTCATCAATAGGGAGGCCTATAAACTCGTTGCCAATAACTGCTTCGGAATCGGTAAATTCGTACTCACAGGTTGGTACTCTACCTACAATGTTAGCGCCTTTAGCAAGGAGTATTTTACCAATATATCCAACAGCATCAATAAACATAGATGCGTAGGTAACATGATCGCCTAATCCAAATAGGGCAAAGGTTTTGCCTTCGTAGTTAATCTTATCAAACTCGGGTCTAAATACATCCCAATCGGGTTTTGGCCTATCGGCATCCCATGTTTCTTTACCAATTGTTGAACAGCCAAAAACAATATTTTCATATTTGTCTAAATCAGTTGCCTTGCTGTCCTTAATGGGGATTAAATCGGCCATTTCGCTGCCAAATGCTTCTTGAACCCTTTGGGCAACGCTTTCGGTTTTACCACCGGTTGGCCCGTAGAAAATTCCTACTTTCTTTTTCATATTTAGGATGTATTATTAGATTATTTTTTTGCTTTATCGTTTTACAAATATACGGAAATAATTAAGGTATTTCAAATGAGCCTTGCCTCAAATACTAGTATATCAAAGCGCAAATACTAATCAGTTGGTGGAGCAAAACGATTTGATATGGTAGAGCTAACTTCATCTGCAATCCATTCCCATCGATAAATGATTAGAATAATTAGAATAATCACTGTGCCAACAAGGAGTATCTCAGTTGCCGATAGTCGTTTTAGCCTATTCTGTATTTTTTTCATCTGCTTCTTAGGTTCTAATTGCTACTTTTTAATGAGGCAATTGACAGAAGAACACCTAGCACTATTCCGAGTATGGCAGCAAAAAGTACTCTGAAATCGGCTGGTAAAAGGAATGTAACCGTATGGGCTGGGATCCAGAAAAAGGGAATTGTTTTTTTAAAAACGAAATCCCATTGAACTTTCCAGTTCAGATTTGCCATTATGCTTCCCATTTTAATTGGTTTTAGCAGTCCTTTTATTGTCCCTCCGTTGTTTGTAATATGCGTATCGGTAATTTTGTGAAAGGTCATCATTACAGGGGCGTATATTAGGTTTAGTGCAGTGCTAATGCTAAAAGCGACCAGTATTTTTGCTCCCGTAAGATCTCCATTAAGCATTGCTGCTGGATTACTTAATCCCATATATTGCAAGAAGGAGATAGTTCCATTCTGAAAAATAATGAATGCCATGTTGATGGTTAATCCTAGTAAGCCCCAAACAATTGCGCGCGGAATAATTCCAAAACCAGTTTGGTTATATTTCCCTGTTCTTATGCGTAAGCCAATGGTTTCGCCAAAGGTTGCCAGTATGGCAAATTTAATAAAGCTGGTAACCATGCCGTGCGAGGCGTTAAAGTCCTTGTAGAAAGAGTAAACCTCCTCAGAAACAAAGAATGGAGTAAGCAATATTGCCGATAAGGCTATAACTGTAAAATCGTTTTTTTTCATTCTTTTTTATTATTTCTCAATACGAATACGAGCATCAACTGCAACAACCTTATCGCTTTTACCAAGCAATGGGTTAAGATCCATCTCAAATATTTCAGGGGCCGCTTTTACAAGAGCTGAAACACGGCAAACCATTTCGGCAAAAAGATCCTCGTTTACAGGCTCTTGTCCTCTTACGCCTTGAAGGATTTTATGTCCCTTTAGCCTCTTTATCATACTTAACGCTTCATCATTTTGAATTGGAGCAATACCCGCATTCACATCCTTAAGCACTTCGATGAAAATGCCACCGAGGCCACAAAGCACCATATGACCGAATTTTTCCTCACGTTTTGCCCCAATAAACAGTTCCACTCCGCTAAGCATAGGTTGAATTAGAATTGCTGTTGTATCTTTTATCTTCATCATCCTTTCGAACTCGTTGGCCACAGAGTTTTCATTTTTAACGTTTAGCACAACACCTCCAACGTCGGATTTGTGAACGGGTCCAACAACTTTCATTACAACAGGAAAACCTAGCTCGTTGGCCATGCGAATTGCATCGTCCTTGGTTTTAACAACAGCCTCGCCAGCGCGGGAAATTCCAGCGGCATCGAGGAGCGTTTGAACTTTATCGGGCGATAAATATCCATTTTCTGCGCTATCAACTGTTTTTCTGATGGTATTTGCATCAACTTCAATTAGTTGAGGTGTTTCAGGTTGCGGCGAAGGAGTATGGAAAACTTTTGCAAGTGCGTTTCCTAGCGTTACCTCGTCGGGGAAATTTACTCGGCCTTTGGCAATAAAATACTCAATCTCATCCTTAACGTTAATTATTGAGGGGAGGATGGGGTAGATTGGTTTTTTGCATTCGCGCATTTTTTTGTCAAGAACGTCGTAAACATCGTAAACAGGGAATAGCCCAGGGCTACCAAAAATTACAGCCATTGCATCAACATTGTCAAAATCGTTTTCGCAAGCGTCAATAATATAGCCAAGCTGCTCGGCAGTACCCGTTGCTAAAAAGTCGATTGGATTTGCAACTGACGAACCAGGAAAAAGCTTTTCGAGAAGTTTTTCGGCTTTTGGGCCGCTTATTGAGGGAACCTCAAGCTTGTTGTTCGATAAAGCATCGGTTAGCATAACAGCGGGGCCGCCAGCATGGGTAATTATGGCAATGCGTTTTCCATTGAGTTCGGGATGCATAAAAATTCCTGCAACGGTAGTTAGCTCCTCGCGTCCGTTACAGCGGACTATTCCTGCCTTTCTGAAAAGAGCATCAACGGCAACATCGTTACTAGCCAGTGCGCCAGTGTGCGAACTTGCAGCGCGACTTCCAGCCTCGGAGCCGCCGCTTTTTACTGCTGCAATTTTACAACCCTTCCGAATAAGCGAAGAGGCATGTTTAAGAAGCATTTGAGGTTTGTTAACGCTCTCAATGTAAAGTAGCTTAATGTGCGAGCTTGTTTTTGGGTCGAAGTTCTCATCCATATCTTTTAGGATATCCTCAACGCCCATTTGGGCGCTATTGCCAACGCTATAAACCGATGAGAAAGAAAGCCCTTTTGGCATACCCGATTCCATAATAAATACAGCTGTTGCACCCGAACCTGATATAAAATCGACCCCTTTAGGATCGAGTTTAGGAATTGGAGTTGTAAAAACACCTGCATAGTTTGAGTTCATAACCCCAATGCAGTTGGGGCCAATTAAACTTCCGTTCACGGAATTTATTATATCTACAATTTCTTGTTCAAGTTTTGCACCTTCTTCGCTTTCTTCATGAAAACCTGCTGAGAGTATTATAAATGCTTTGGTTTGCTTTTCGTGTGCTAAGGTTCGAACAGTATCGGGGCAAAATTTTGCTGCAATGGCAATTATTGCAAGGTCAACCTGTGGCAGTTCGCCAACGCTTTTATGCGAGCTAATTCCTTGAACGGTCTCGGCCTTAGGGTTGACAACGAAAAGAGAGCCTTTAAAGTGGTTGTCAACTAAGTTCTTTAAAACTTTTCCTCCAGGTTTTTGTACGTCGTCCGATCCGCCTACAACAACTATGCTCTTAGGGTTAATTAACTCTTTGGTTATCATAACTATTTTTTTGAAGGTTGTTATCTATTTTATTAATTGCCAGCAAACTTACAAAAACTTTTTTGTGGTGGTAAATTTTGCCTAGTGCTTTAAAACTTGTTTAGGCTTTATTTGTTGGTAAGTTATTGGTTGTATATTTACCTGCATTTTTAAAGATTTATATGAGTACAATTGATAGCATTTTAAGTAAAAGCAAACTGACAAAGGAGGATATTATTCTTTTGCTTCAGACCAATACCGACGATAGGAATAAACTTTACACCAAGGCTGCTGAAGTTAAGGAGAAGTATGTTGGCCGTAAGGTTTACTTTAGAGGTTTGATTGAGATGTCGAATATTTGCCGGAAAAATTGTTTCTACTGCGGCATTAGGGCTTCAAATATCAACACTGAACGCTACAATTTAAGCGATGAAGAAGTTGTTGAGGCATCGGTTTTTGCATGGAAGAATGGCTATGCCAGCATCGCTTTACAATCGGGAGAACTCAATACCCCCGAATTTATTAATAGAATTACAACCCTATTAAAAAAGATTAACACAGCTACAAATGCGGAGCTGGGAATAACCTTATCGCTTGGCGAGCAAACCGAGGAAACCTACAGGGAGTGGTTTAGCAATGGAGCCATAAGGTATTTGCTTCGTGTTGAAGCATCAAATAGAGAACTATATGCCAAGCTACACCCAAGTAACAAGGCTCATAGCTTTGACGAAAGGGTGGAATGTCTTCGTAGCTTGCGTCGAGTTGGCTATCAGGTTGGAACAGGAGTGATGATTGGTTTACCTTTTCAAACACTCGAGCATTTAGCTGAGGATTTGCTATGGATTAAGGAAATGGATATTGATATGGTTGGCATGGGGCCATACGTTGAACATCCTGATACACCTTTATATAAGTACCGTGAACATTTATTGCCAATTGATGAGCGCTTTAACCTATCGCTTAAAATGATTGCAATTCTTCGGATACTTATGAAGGATATTAATATAGCCGCACCAACAGCATTACAGGCAATTGATAAACTTGGACGTGAAAAAGGCCTTAAAGTTGGAGCCAATGTGGTTATGCCCAACATAACTCCCGGCCTATACAGAAACAGCTATAAGCTATACGAGAATAAACCCTGTACCGATGAAGCTGTTGATGACTGTAAAAATTGTTTAGAAGCACGAATTCAGCTTACTGGAGATACCATTGGCTATGGCGAACATGGAAATTCGTTGCATTTTGTTAATAGAAAATAGTTTTAATATATTTGAAAAAAAATATCACTATGAAAAAATTTGTTTTAATTGTACTCGGTCTTTTTATTGCTTATTTTTCCTATTCTCAAGAGAATGAAGGAGAAATTGTTGTTTCAAAAACTCAAGACCTTAAAGAAGTTCTTTCATCCGAAACCCAATACCTTTTTGACGAGTTTGTAGATGGTGTAGTTTATTACACTAGCGGAAAGGGCTCAAAGGGTAAAATGAATTACAATCTACTTTTAAATGAGATTCACTTCATTTCACCTGACGAGGAAGTTCTAGCAATTTCTGATCCTAACACCATAAATTTTGTTGTTCTATCCAATAAAATTTTCATCTACAACAGCAGATACAAGTACATGGAAGTTTTATTTAATGGCGATGTAAAGTTGTTGCTTCATAGAAAATTAATAGTTAAAGAGAAGCAAGATGAGTTCAAGGGTGCATATGGTGAATCATCTTCATCGGCTAATGTTAAATATGTTGATAGGCTTAATCTTGGTGGGGGATATATTGATGACCTAAGCGAAGTTAACAAAAATGTTCATGGCGAGATATTGTATCAGGAGCAATTCTTCGTTCAGGATCCAAGAAAACGAGTTTATCTGATATCAACGCTTAAACCCTTTGTGAAAATTATTGGCAAAAAGAATAAAGAAAAGCTAAATGATTTTATTGATACAAATGATATCAACATTGAAAATCCCAAGGATTTATATGATCTTTCCCAATGGTTAAACTCTGAAATAAAAAAGTAATAGATTCCATTTTTACCTACTTTTTTACCAGTTTCACCGATTTCTTGTTCTCTGGCGTTCCATGCGGTTGTACTTTTGGGTTGTTAATCAATTAAAACAATTTCACTATGGAACGAATAGAGAAAGATCGAGGCTCATCGAACAACGCACGAATAATTGTTGGGTTAGTGTTTTTAACCCTTGGGGGTTTCCTTTTTGCCGATAGGTTCGACATTATTCCTTTTAACTGGAATCAGTACATCTTCACATGGCAAAGTTTGCTTATTGCAATCGGTTTAATTAGCCTTGCCAAGAATGAGTCAAGAGCTACAGGTATTGTGCTCATTTCAATAGGTGGTTTTTTCTTAGCAGCAAAAATCTTCGGTTTTCACTACCCAATTCGCCACTTTTTCTGGCCAACTGTTTTTATGGGGATTGGCCTAATTCTAATCTTTCAAAAAGGTGGAAATTCAAATAAAAGCAGGTTTGGGCACAATAAAGGTGTTATCGATATGGATGTAATTGACGATGTTGCCATATTTGGAGGCAGCGAGCAAAAAATCACATCAAAGAACTTTAAAGGTGGAAAGGTTTCCAATATTTTTGGTGGCAGTACATTCGATATGATGGATGCAGAGCTTGCTCCCGGACGAAATGTATTGGATATGTTCTGCTTGTTTGGGGGGTCAAAAATAATTGTACCTGCTGGATGGCGAATTAAAATTGAGGTTACCTCAATTTTTGGTGGATATTCCGATAAAAGACGTGTAGCACCTAAATCGGATAGCGAATCGGATAGAGAGCTTGTTTTAAAAGGAGTAGTTATATTTGGTGGAGGCGAAATAAAAGGCTACTAGTATTGAACAATGGCACATCCACTATTTAAGAGTTTTTTAGGAAGAGTAATTTTTATATCGGTATGGATAGCGATTAGCGTTATCCATACTGCTATTTTCCATTTTGTATACAGCGTTCCAGCGCATTTGGCTTTAGTTGATAGCGTTATATGGAACGCCCTTTTTGCAATGCTTTCGGTTGGATTGTGGTTTTGGGTGCGTATGTCCGATATTGAAATTTCGAAACCTCTCAGCATTTTTTTAAACCATCTGGGAGCTGCATCGCTTAGCATAATCGCTATAGTTTACCTTCATAGGTATATTCTTCAAAATGTGCTAATTGAACTTGATGTTTACACTCAATTTTTCGAACAGTTAGAATCGAGCAGGTATGTTGTTGGCTTTTTTTACTATTTGCTAATTGCATTAGTTTACTATTTAGTTTTTTACATCATCAGCTTTAGAGAGAAGATGCTGCGAGAGGCTGAGCTTAAAACCTTGGTAAAGGAAGCAGAGCTAACCTGGCTAAAACTTCAGATTAATCCACATTTCTTATTCAACAGCTTAAATTCAATTAGCTCATTAACCATTACCGCACCCGACAAAGCACAGGAAATGATTAATAGGTTATCGGAGCTGCTTCGTTATTCGCTAAAGCAATCGCCAAACAGCATGGTTTCGCTTAGCGATGAGGTTGAGAACTGCAAAAAATACCTAGCCATTGAACAGGTGCGATTTGGCGACCGGCTTAAATATAATTTCGATTACAGCAACGAAGCGTTGCAAATACTAGTGCCAAGCATGGTTTTACAACCATTATTCGAAAATGCCGTTAAGCACAGCGTAGCACAAACCGATTCAACATCAATAATTACGGCTCAGTTTACGCAAACTAGCGTTGGTGTTTGCGTTTCAATCATTAACTCTTTGCCCGAAACGCCTGCTAGTTCCATAGGGACAGGCGTTGGTTTGGAGAACATTAAGCGCAGATTACAGCTAATGTATGGCACTGCAACGCTGCTAAATGTTAATAAATCAATCGACAAATTTACTGTAACTATCGAGTTCCCCGATAAAATACTTAGTTAGCATGAAATTAATTATTGTTGAGGATGAGCAACCTGCAAGAGACCTTTTAAAGCATTACCTTGCATTTGACGAAACCATTGAGATTATTGGAGAGTATGCCGATGGCTTTTCAGGTGCATTAGCCATAAATAGGGATAAGCCCGATATCGTTTTGCTTGACATTCAGCTGCCAAAACTTAATGGATTCGAGCTCCTCGAGTTACTTGATCTATCTCCTCAAATTATTTTTACCACCGCCTACGATGAATACGCAATAAAAGCGTTTGAGCTAAATGCAACCGATTATCTTTTAAAGCCTTTCTCAAAGGAGCGGTTTACCCAAGCAGTGCAAAGAGCTAAAGAAAAAGTTGGAAACGATAAACATCAGGAGGTGAATGTTTCGGTTAAAGCAATTGCTAGTGAAATGCCATTGAATAGGGTGGTTGTAAAAGATAGCAAAGGGATACATATTATTGCTATGAATGATATATTTTACATTGAAGCTCAAGACGATTACATAATGATTTATTGCACGCAAGGCCGATATATGAAAAAGCAAACAATGAAAAACATTGAGCAAAGGTTAAATCCAATGCAATTTGTGAGGGTTCATCGCTCGTATATTGCCAATGTTTTGGAAATTGATAAACTTGAGCCTTATGAGAAAGACTCATATATAGCAACTATTAAGAACGGCGAAACCATAAAAGTGAGCGCTTCAGGTTATAAACTATTAAGGGAGCAACTCGATTTTTAAACGAGACAAAAGCTACAAATCCATTCGCTTAAGCGTTATGCCCTCAACTTTACCTAAAGCATCGTAAAGCTTATCCTGATCGGCAATTGGCCCTGTAAGTTCAAGCAGAACTAAACCGCTTGTGCTGCAGTGTTTATCTGTTACTTCATGCAGCCCTAACCTAGTTTTTATTGAGCAGCCATACTCAGTTAGAACTTTTTGCACACTACCTGCCTCTTTAATGCGATCGTTAATTCTGATTCCTAAAATGCATACTGATTCACTCATGGCAATTAATTTTTGTTAATTAATTGCAATTTACCACACTTTTGTTGTAAAATCAATACATTTGGGGCAGGTTTAAGAACAAGGTTGGTACTTTTTTTGTTGTTAAGTCAGGTCGTTTTCTAGCTTAATTATTCACTCCAAAACACTGTTATAATGGGTGCAAATAAAAGCATATTAGTTTCAATAATTCTTTTTTTACTCATTCTTGTTGGTATACCAGCGCAAAGCCAATATTTTGGACAGAATAGGCCAATATACAAAACATTCAATTTTAAGGTTTACCAAACACCTAATTTTGAGATTTACCACTATTTTGAGAATGATAGTATAATAAAAGAACTTGCTCAAGCAGCAGAGCAGTGGTACCGTATGCATCAACATGTTTTTGGCGATACGATTAAAGAGAGAAACCCCTTAATTTTCTATAAGAATCATGCCGACTTTCAACAGACTACTGCAATTTTAGGAACTGTTGGGGTAGGTACAGGTGGTGTTACCGAAGCATTGAAAAATAGGGTAGTAATGCCAGTTACAGAAAGCTGGGCTCAAACCGACCACGTGCTTGGTCACGAACTTGTACACGCTTTTCAGTTTAACTCTATCTTAACAAAAGATTCTACAAATCTCAACTCGCTTAGGAACCTACCTCTTTGGATGATTGAAGGTATGGCCGAATACCTGTCAATTGGAAGTGTAGATCCTCATACAGCCATGTGGATGCGCGATGCTGTTCTTAATGACAAGTTCCCAACACTTGAAGAAATGAGTCGCGATCAGAGTTATTTTCCTTATCGTTATGGTCATGCATTTTGGGCATTTGTAGGACGTACTTTTGGCGATAGCTTAATAGCTCCAATTTTTCAAGAGACTGCAAAACGAGGATATGATGAAGCGTTAAAACGCTATCTCGGTTTAAATGAAAAGGAGTTCTCGGAGATTTGGAAAAAAACATATGTTGAGCATTTTAAGCTGATGATGAAGGATTCGGTTGATAACCCATCTGGTACCGAAATAATTCATAAACATAATGCTGGTTATATTAACATTTCGCCGGCTATTAGTCCGAATGGTGACTATGTAGCCTTTTACTCCGAAAAGGATTTATTCTCAATCGATTTATTTTTAGCCGAAACAGCTACGGGAAGGACGGTTCAAAAGCTCTCATCGGTTGTGCATGAAAATGAAATTGATGCGCTAAATTTTATTGAATCGGCTGGTGCGTGGTCACCCGATAGCAAAAAGTTTGCTTTTGTTGGTTTTAGCAAAGGCAAAAATATGCTACTAATTGTTGATGTTGAGAGCAAAGAAATGCTAAGTGAAATAGAGATTCCCAACGTACCCGCTTTTAATTACCCGGCATGGTCACCCGATGGTGAGAGTATTGTAGTTTCAGGGCTGGTCGATGGAGGTAACGATTTGTTTCAGTATTTTCTCGAAACAGGAGAGGTAAAGCGTTTAACCACCGATAAGGCTACAAACGTTCACCCAAGCTGGTCGCCCGATGGTTCGCAAATCGTTTTTGCTACCGATATTCCTTCCTCATTTGATGCCGAAAGCAAACGTACCCCCGGGTACTATTTGGCAACGCTGAACATGGAAACACTAGAAATTAAGCCCTACCATTTCTTTCCTGGGGCATCAAACCTAAGCCCTGTTTTTGCTCCCGATGGCGAGAATGTATACTTTCTTTCCGACAGGGATGGTTTTCGAAATCTTTATCGCTTCAACCTTACCAACGAGAGGCTATTTCAGGAAACAGACATTTTAACCGGAATATCAGGAATGACAAAGCTGGCGCCCGCTTTTAGCGTCGCCTCAAATAGCGGCAAAATTGCATATTCATATTATTTTGCGAGTAATTACTCAATTTTTGTGGCTACACCCGATGAGCTGCTAGGCATAGAGGTTTACCCAAGCATGGTTGATTTATCAGCAGCAACCTTACCTCCGCTAAACAGATCGATTGCAGGAATTGTGGATGGCAATATCTCTAAGCGTAATGGCCAGCCTCAAACCCCAGTTGATTCATTTCAGGTGGCTAGGTATAGGCCTAAGTTTAAACTCGATTATATATCGAACGTAGGTGTTGGAGTTTCAACAGGATACATGGGAACCGGAATGGCCGGCGGAGTTGAAATGCTTTTTAGCGATATTGTTGGTGCAAATATGTTTCACGTTGGCCTGGCCCTTAACGGTGAGATATACGATTTTGGAGGTCAGCTTACCTACATCAACCAAAAAAACAGGGTGATGTGGGCAACTACTATTTCGCACATTCCTTATTCATATGCTTTTTACGGAAGTAATGGTGACTGGGTAACCGACGGTGAGAATGAGTATTTTGTTGATACGCTATTCTTGTTTCATTATAGAATTTTCGAATCGGTTATTGGCGGAATGGCCCAGTTCCCTATTTCAAAAACGCGAAGGATTGAAGCTGGGGGATATTTATCGTGGTATAACTATAGGGTCGATGTGCATTCGCATGTATATGTTAACGGTATATATCATAACTATACCCGCGAAAAGGGTGATGCGCCCGATGGTTATTCGTTGCAGCGTTTAAACACTGCTTATGTTGTTGATAATTCATCGTTTGGCTTAGCATCGCCTATGGATGGTACACGACAACGTTTTCAGGTTGAAAAGGTTTTTGGGCTAGTTGACTACTGGGGAACTCTAGTCGATTTTAGGAAGTACTTTTTCCTTAAACCATTCAGCATCGCTTTTAGGGGTTACTATTACGGTAGGCACGGAAAGAATTTGGATATGATTTATCCACTATATCTTGGTTATCCTTGGTTAATAAGAGGTTATGATAATGCATCATTTAATAGTCAAATTGCAATAGGAACACCAACAATTGGCCCCGATCAGCTAATGGGTGACCAAATGGCACTGGCAAATTTTGAGGTGCGGTTTCCGTTTACCGGGCCCGAAAGGTTAACTGCCATTAAGTCTAAGTTCTTTTTTACCGAGTTAGCCCTTTTTGCCGATGCAGGTTTGGCTTGGTACGATACGGATGATGTTGCCTTTAAGTGGCAGGCCGATAACCTTAACGAAAGGATTCCCATTGTGAGCACCGGTTTGAGCCTTAGGGTGAACCTTTTTGGTATGCTAATTTTGGAACCCTACTACGCAATACCTTTTCAGTTGGGTGGTTTTAAAGCCGGAACATTTGGTTTAAACTTTACCCCAGGTTGGTAGCATTAACTAAAAAGAAAAATTAGTGCAACTAATGGTAGTATTAATCCTAACGTAACAAGAATTGCTCCTCGGCGTTTTATTCCGTTTTTCCCTTTAATAATAAATAACCCTGTAACGGTTATTATAATAAGCGATACTGCAAAAATGTCGCTGAAAAGGGTCCACCAGCTACGTGCTGTATTATAGTGCAGAAAGTTTATTTGTGCAAAAAATGGTCGGCGTTTGGCTGTTTCAAGTTTTACTTCGCCTGTATTTAGCGTAAAAGTAATAGTACCATGTTTGGTAAACGCCTTTAGTTTATCGGCATTTGGATAGTAGTAGGAGAGAATCTCTTCGTTAGTTTTGCCCTGGATGGTTTGGTTGAGTGATTCAATACTAATCTTTGAAGTATCGGTAGGTAGGTTTATTGTAAAATCTTGCGATTGAATTATGTAATTTGGATTCCAATCGTGAATGTGGTTTAAAGCAATACCCGATATGCTATAAATAATAACCATTCCGGCAAAAAAGTAGCTTAAATCGCGGTGGAGTATCCTATTTAATTTTCTGAAGTTCATTTCGATAATAAAAGATATGGGTCGTAACGCTAAAGTTACGACCCATAACAGTTAAGAATAATTTACTATTTCAGCTCTTCGTAGGTTAGGCAATCAACTACATATGCAAAGGTAGGTACTTCATTCCCTTCATCTACCTCGCAATCGGCAACGTGCGAGCCAGGTACTTTACGAACAATACCGATAATATCGACCTGTTTTCCCATAAGCGATGAAACAAATGCAGGCGACGATTCGGTAGCATCAACTTTTAGGGTTTTGCCCTCAACGCTACCAAATACAGTAAGGCGTTTCCCTCCGTGCATGCAGGTATGATCAACTTTCGCTGTAAAGCGAACTGTTTTTCCTTCCAGAGCAGAAGCATCTGTTAGCAATGAGTCAACCGATACCTCAATAGCATCGATCTTTTTCTCTTCAACTTGTTTTGTTTTGTTTCCCGTTTCGCCACATGAAATTGCAATAGCTGCTAGGATTATTGCCGAAATAATTAATCTTACTTTTTTCATGGTTACTAATATTATTTGGTTTTTAAATGTAAAAGCTTAATACGGTAAAAATTGCATAGAGCAAACTGGCAAGCCCATTTAGTGTAGCAAAGGCAAAGTTAATTCGTTTTTCACTATTTTTTTTAACAACTAAATGTTGCATAACGAGAAGCGCTATAAAAATTGCAGCTGCAATCCAGTAGTATAAACCTGTATCAATTAGGTAGCCTACTTTAAGTGTAAGTGCAATTACTCCACCATGTAAAATTCCTGATATAATTCGGGCTCTTCTCCATCCAAGTATTGCTGGTATAGATTTTAGCGATTCTTCTTTGTCAAACTCTTCATCCTGAATTGAGTATAGTATATCGAACCCGGATACCCAGAGCAAAACAATAATGCTAAAAATAATTGGAATTAGTGCCCAACTGCCAGTTACTGAAAGATAAGCACCAATAGGTGCTAGCGATAAACCCAACCCCAATATAAAGTGACAAAACATTGTGTACCTCTTTGTGTAGCTATAACCCAAAACAACTAGAAGCGCCAATGGTGAAAGGTAAAACACGAGTTTGTTGATAAAAAATGTGGTTACAACAAATAGTAGTGCATTTAGCATGGAAAAGATAAACGCATTTCGAGGGTGAATTTTGCCAGAGGGGATTTCCCTGTTAGCTGTTCGTGGGTTTCGTTTATCAATAAATCTATCTGTAACCCTATTGAAGCTCATAGCTGCATTGCGGGCGAAAACCATGCATAGTAAAATTAGTGCAAACAGCTTAGGCGTAAAAGTAAAATCGGTATGGTATATGGCATAAAAGTAACCTATTAGCGCAAAGGGTAATGCAAAAATAGTATGGCTAAATTTTACTAACGACAGGTAATTCTTAAAGGCTAGGTTTTTAGGGTGATTCATGATTATTTATTGCAATTTTCGATTGCTATTGTATGGTTTAATCTACGATGTTTGGCAAATGTAGCTTACCCAAACTTAATAAGCAAATGGAATACTTATCTAGTAGATTATGGTATTAGCATAAAATCTAAAAAAGATAGGATACTAAGCGCGAATTGTTTTATGGGATATGCATAAACTTATGAGCCTGTAATGAAACTTGCCATTTTGGGTTGCTCATTGCATAGCTTACAACATGCTGAATAATGCTGTTGTAAACGCTCCATTCGGGTTGAAGGTATAGCTTACAGGTCGATTTTACCTTTTTGGCGTTTTCCTCTGCCCATTCAATATCCTCTGGTTTTGTGATAATCACTTTGAGCTCATCGGCTTTCATGTGGATACCATTTACCGGTGGTTGTTGAGGTTTTGGCGATAAGCAAATCCAATCCCATTGGCCTGTTAATGTGTATGCACCTGAGGTTTCAATGTAGGTTTCAATGTTATTCTCTTTCAGCTTTTGGCAAAGGTAATCAAGCGGATACATGCTTGGTTCCCCCCCGGTTACAACAACTACCTTTGCAGGTTGAAGTAATGCGTTTTGAACAATCTGTTCAACTTTTACAGGAGGAAAGTTTTTGGGGTTCCAGGTAAATTTTGCATCGCACCAGCTACAGCCAACATCGCATCCGCCTATGCGAATAAAGTATGCCGCTTTACCAGTGTGATAACCTTCGCCTTGAAGCGTATAAAACTCTTCTACAAGTGGAAGCAACTTTCCGTTATCTAGTAATTCTATGTCTACTTGCATGGTATCTGCTATAATTCTTTGCCAAAAAGAAGTTCTCTGTCTCTTATTGCGGCTTCATTTGCCCATTCTTCGGGAATAACTCTCCAGTTGCATGGTTTTACTGGGGAAATTTTACCGCTATTTTCAATCCAGTTCATTAGGTAAAAGCGCATATCTTTAGACGAAACGCTAATAATTCTTTTCTGTAGTTCGGCACTTGATAACCCAGCACCTTCGGTTAAATGGCCACCTCCTCCATTGCCTCGGTATGAGTTTATGGCCACTCGGTACATTTTATCGTTTTTAAAAGGCTCACCATTTTCCATCGATTTAATGGATATCCTATCACCAGCAGGTTTTGTTAAATCAACTTCGTAGCTAATGCCAGCAGCGCTATCGAAATTATAAAAGCTCGATTTGAGTAAACCTCTTCCTTTGTTGTGCAGAATTGGTATACCGTTCTCATCGGTTCTAAAGAGTATCATATTATCGTTGGCCGATTCCATGGTTTTCATCCATAACCCATACGAATACTCTAAGTAGTTTTTAATCTCTTGGCCCGATAGCTCCATAATGTACAAAAGGTTCTCGTAACCATACAGTTTGAACATGTCGCGAACGTAAACATCTCCCTGATTAATTTCAGCATCAAAAAAAAGAGGTGCAGCAAAGGAGACATCGCATTTTGATATGCCAAGCTGAACTTCGTGAATTAGGTTTACAAATGCCGAAGGGCCAAAGTAGGCATCTCTTGTGGAAATGGAATGGGTAAAAGAACCAATCTTCCTATCAACAAAACGCTCCACTTCGCTTGTAAAATCTGAGAATATGCTTACGTAGTTAGGATCGGGTATCATTTCGTTCATTGCAACGAGCTTAGCGCTTATGCTCTTGTTTTGCAGATTATTCTCACTATCGAACGATAATGATATTGTTGCATCGGACACAAGGTGGGCTCTCGAACCTGGATCAACAATGGTTACTGTGTTGCCATTAATGTTTGTGACTTTTTTTATGGTTCTATCGTGGTCGTGACCAATAAGTATAAGATCGAAACCAGGAACTTTTTCAGCTACCAAAACCGAGGCATTGTCGTTGAGTGGTAGGGTGGGGTTTGCGCCTTCGTAAGTTGCATCGTGCCCGGCATGAAATAGGCCAATGATTACATGAGGGTCTTCATAAATCCGAATGGAATCAATCCACAGCTTTGCCGTTTCAACCATATCGTCGAAGCGCATGTTTGGCCATAGGCTTGGCGATAGCCATTTAGGAATGCCCGGCGTTGTTAACCCAAGCACAGCAACTCTAACATTGTTTTTTGTAACCACGGTATATGGCTGAAAGAAGGGTTGCTGGGTTCGTGTATCAATAATGTTTGCTGAAAGCCAAGGAAATGTAAAATCTTCAGTAAGCTCATTGTAAACTCTTGGCCCTGCTTCAATATCGTGGTTTCCAACCGATGCTGCATCGTAGCGCATAAAGTTCATTACTTTTGAAACGATATGCTGGCTTGTTGTATCGATATAATTTGAGTAGTAAACAGTTGGTTGTCCTTGTAAAAAATCACCGTTATCGAGTAGAATTA